>JACCDW011162136.1_pt1 | contig 43445 bp, 41 predicted proteins | sample 7449781 | NCBI WGS metagenome assembly JACCDW01 (sample SAMN15323449, study PRJNA562643) | freshwater metagenome | isolation source: river surface water | place: USA:Blue River Watershed | collected 2017-08-18 | reverse complement strand
TCGCGGCCCGTGTGGCTGAACAGGGCCGGCCAGATGGTTTGCGCGTGGCCACCGGGCAGCCACGCGGGGGCACGGTAGTCCCTCAATGCAGCACCGAAGGCGCCTCGGTCACTTCCTGCAGCTCCTTGGGCGAGCCAGGGCTGGCGTGGTGCGCCACCAGGCGCCACCCCTGCGCGGTCTTGATGAAGACGTTGGTGGCGATCACCCACGCCGTCTGCGGGCCTTCGTCGGTGCTGATGTCGATGCGTTCCAGCACGTTGTGCACCGCACAGTGGCCGGTGTTCACCGCACGGATCTTTTCCGGGTGCACGGTGATCGGCCCATTGGCGAAGATGGAATCGAAGGTCGCGCGAATGGCCGCCGCGCCAATGATGCGCGGGCCTCCGGGGTGCACGCAGACGATTTCTTCGTCGTCGCTCCACACCCCCATGAGGGAGTCGATGTCACCACGCTGCAGCGCCTCGTAGAACTGCGATTCGATGTCCTGCGGCGTGGCCATCAGGGCGGCGGTCTTGGGCTTGCTCTGCGACATGGGATGGCTCGGTCAGCGAAACACCACGGTCTTGTGGCCGTTCATCAGCACGCGGCGCTGCACATGCCAGCGAACGGCACGGGCCAGCACCACGCACTCGACATCGCGGCCCACGGCGGTCAAGTCTTCGGCCGACAGCGAATGGTCCACGCGCGCCACGTCCTGCTCGATGATGGGCCCCTCGTCCAAGTCCGCCGTCACATAGTGGGCCGTGGCGCCGATCAGCTTCACGCCGCGCGCATGGGCCTGATAGTAGGGCTTGGCGCCCTTGAAGCTGGGCAGGAAGCTGTGGTGGATGTTGATCGCCCGGCCATGAAGGCGCTGGCAGAACTCGGGCGAGAGGATCTGCATGTAGCGCGCCAGCACCACCAGGTCGATGCGCTCACGCTCGATGAGCGCTGCGATCTGCTGCTCCTGCTCGCGCTTGGCCGCGCTGCTGCTGCCCCTGGCCAGCGGCAGGTGGTGGAAGGGGATGCCGTAGCTGGCGGCCAGGTCCGCGAAATCGGGGTGGTTCGACACGATGGCCGGAATGTCCACCGGCAGCTGCCCGCTCTTCCAGCGAAAAAGCAAATCGTTCAGGCAGTGGCCGTGCTGGCTGACAAGCAAGAGCAAGCGTGAGCGCTCACTCATCGCGTGGAGGGCGACCTCCATCTGGAACTGGCCACGCACATGGCCAAAGAGCTTGTGAAGCGTGCCCACATCGGCCAGGTCGGCCGGGGCCTCAAAGTGGACCCGCATGAAGAACAGGCCGGTGGCGTCCTCGCCGTGCACATCGCCGAACTGCTGGGAGTCGAGGATGTTGCACCCGGCCTGATAGAGAAGACCCGACACCCCATGCACGATCCCCTTGGTATCGCGGCACGACAGCGTCAGCACGAACTCTCGGGAGGGGGTCGAATCGATGCCTTGCATCCCAAGATTGTAGGGAGCCGCGCAGGCCGGCCGGGGCCGGCAGGCTCAGTGGCCGTGGGCGAGTTTTTCGCCTTCCTTGAGTCGGTATTCCGTGCCGCAATAGGGGCACTTCCCGTGGCCCTCATGGCTGAGGTCGATGAACACCCGCGGGTGGTTGCTCCACAGGGGCATGCGGGGGTTCGGGCAGAACACCACGCCCGGGCCCTGCAGCTCGGCGGCGGTGACTTCAACAGGGGCTTGGGACTGCATGGACATGGGCATCACACCTGAGTCAGCCAGTGGGCGTACTTCTCATTGCGCCCGTTGACGATGTCGAAGAAAGCACTCTGGATCTTCTCGGTGATGGGGCCACGTGAGCCGGCGCCGATCTCGATGCGGTCCAGCTCGCGGATGGGCGTCACCTCGGCAGCGGTGCCGGTGAAGAAGGCCTCGTCGCAGATGTAGACCTCGTCGCGGGTGATGCGCTTTTGCACGATCTCCAGGCCCAGGTCCTTGGCGATGTGGAAGATGGTGTTGCGCGTGATGCCGTTGAGCGCGCCGGCCGACAGGTCGGGCGTGTAGATCACGCCGCCCTTGATCACGAACAGGTTCTCGCCCGCGCCTTCACTGACGAAGCCGGCCGAATCCAGCAGCAGGGCTTCGTCGTAGCCCTCATCCGTGGCCTCCATATTGGCCAGGATGGAGTTGGTGTAGTTGCTCACCGCCTTGGCCTGCGTCATGGTGATGTTGACGTGGTGTCGGGTGTAGCTGCTGGTCTTGACGCGGATGCCGCGCTTCAAGCCCTCTTCACCCAGGTAGGCGCCCCAAGCCCAGGCCGCCACCATCAGGTGGATCTTGTTGCCCTTGGGGCTGACGCCGAGTTTTTCGCTGCCGATCCAGGTCAGTGGCCGCAGGTAGCAGCTTTCCAGCTTGTTTTCGCGCACCACCTGCTTCTGCGCTTCCTCGACCTGCTCGATGGTGAAGGGGATCTTCATGCGCAGGATCTTGGCGCTGTTGAACAGCCGCTCGGTGTGCTCGCGCAGGCGGAAGATGGCGGTGCCCTTGACGGTGTTGTAGGCCCGCACGCCCTCGAAGGCGCCACAGCCGTAGTGCAGCGTGTGGGTGAGCACGTGGATCTTGGCGTCGCGCCAATCGACCAACTGGCCGTCCATCCAGATCTTGCCGTCGCGGTCGTCCATGCCCATGTTGAATCCCTCGAGTGTCGGAGTGAACCCTCGATTTTAGGGGATCAGGGCGCTGGGCGGCTGCGCCTCTTCCACAGGGGCGCGCACCAAGGCCATGCCCACGCAGCGCCCGCGGGCGAAGTCCACCACCAGGGCATCGCCCCCGCGGTCGCGCCACTCCCAGCTTTCCTGGGCACCGGGGCTGGGGTGGGGCAGTCGCTGCCCCAAGCTCTTGGTTTCGCGCATCACCTGCAACATCTTCATGCCGCGCTGGATGCGGGTGTGGGCCATGAAGGCGCTGTCCACCGAGCCCACGGGGTTGGTGGCGGCTGCACGCATCACGCGCAATGCGCGGTTGAACTGCAGCAGCAGCCAAAAGACGATCATCGTGAACGCCAGGAACACGCCGGGCCATCCGTAAATCGTGTAGCCGATGGCGATGGCGGCCACGGCCAGGCCCCAGGAGACCAGGGGTGAGGCGCGATGCAAGAGGGCAGAGTCCATGGGGTGGATGTTAGCGACACCGCACTGCACAATCGGCGCCGTGGACAAGCTGCACACCTGGGTGATCAACCTCGACCGCGCGCCGCAGCGCCTGGCGCGCATTGGCGCGCGATTGGATGAACTGGGCCTGCCATGGACGCGGTTTTCAGCGGTGGAGGGCAAGTTGGTGCCGGTCGGTGAACAAGCCGCGTTGCTGGACCGAGCCGGCTTCGAGCGCCGGCACGGCATGACCCCCTCATTGGGCGAGTTGGGCTGCTACCTGTCCCATGTGCGGGTGATGCAGGCTTTCCTGGCGGGTCCGCATGAATTCGCGCTGATTCTGGAAGACGATGTGCGACCCGCCGCCGCCCTGCCCGAGGTGCTGCAGCGCCTGGTGGCTGCGGGTGAACGGTGGGACATGGTGAAGCTGTCCGCGATTCACAGCGGCTCGCCCGTGGGCGTGTTGCCTGTGGGGCAGGGGCATCAACTGGGCGTGATGTTCAGCCGCTGCACGGGATCTTCAGCGTATCTGGTCAACCGCGCGGCGGCACAGCGATATGCCGAACGGCTGCTGCCCATGCAGCTGCCCTACGACCACGCCTATGACCGGGGCTGGGTGTACGGGCTGAAGGTGCGGCGTGTGTTTCCCGAGGTGTGTGTGCACGATGATCAGGTGGAAAGCACCATCGGCAACCCGGGGCCGTCGCGCAAGTTCGTGTGGTGGCGGCGTTGGGGAACCTACGGACACCGGTTGCGCACCGAGTTGGCGCGGCTGGGGTATGGGCTGTGGCAGCTGCTGTTGCACCGCTGAGGGTGCCGCGACGACCGGGTCTCAGAGGCCCCGCACCAAACCCATCGCCTCCTCAATCCGGTCCACCCCATGCACCGTCAGGCCCTCGATGGGCTTCTTGGGCAGGTTGGCCTTGGGCACCACGGCCGTGGCAAAGCCCAGTTTGGCCGCTTCCTTCAGGCGTTCCTGCCCGCGCGGGGCGGGCCTGACCTCGCCGGCCAGGCCCACTTCGCCAAACGCAATGAAGCCGCGCGGAAGGGCCTTGCCGCGCAGGCTGCTCTGGATGGCCAACAGCACCGACAGATCGGCTGCAGGCTCGCTGATGCGTACGCCGCCCACGGCGTTCACGAACACATCCTGGTCCATGCACGCCACGCCCGCGTGGCGGTGCAGCACGGCCAGCAGCATGGCCAGGCGGTCGCGCTCCAGGCCCACCGACAGGCGCCGAGGCGAGGGCCCGCCGCTGTCCACCAGGGCCTGGATTTCCACCAACATGGGGCGCGTGCCCTCCAGCGTGACCAGCACGCAGGAGCCCGGCACCGGGGCTTCGTGGGTGGACAGGAAGATGGCGCTGGGGTTGGTGACGCCCTTGAGTCCCTTTTCCGTCATGGCGAAGACGCCGATTTCATTGACCGCGCCAAAGCGGTTCTTGATGGCCCGCACCAGCCGGAAGCTGCTGTGGGTGTCGCCTTCGAAGTACAGCACCGTGTCGACGATGTGTTCCAGCACGCGCGGGCCGGCCAGTGCGCCTTCCTTGGTCACATGGCCCACCAGCACCATGGCGCAGCCGCTGGCCTTGGCGGTGCGGGTGAGGTGGGCAGCGCATTCGCGCACCTGGGCCACCGAGCCAGGGGCACTGGACAACTGTTCGGAGTACAAGGTTTGGATGGAGTCGATGATGACGAAGGCGGGCTGGTGTTCGGCGATGGTGGCCAGGATGCGTTCAAGCTGGATTTCCGCCATCACCTGCACATTGGCGCCGGAAAGCCCCAGGCGCTGCGCGCGCATGGCCACCTGGGCGCCGCTTTCTTCGCCGGTGACGTAGAGCACCTTCAACCGGTTGCTGAGGGATTCGGCAGCCTGCAGCAACAGGGTGGACTTGCCGATGCCAGGATCGCCTCCAATCAGCACCACGCCGCCAGGCACGATACCGCCACCCAGCACACGGTCGAGTTCCTCCTGGCCGGTGGGGGTGCGTTGGACGTCCTGGGCCTCGATGTCGGCCAAGCGGGTGACCGGGGCGCTGCGGGCCAGGGCCTCAAAGCGGTTCTTGCCGCTGCCGGCGTTGGGCGCGGCGGTTTCGCTCAGGGTGTTCCAGGCTTGGCAGTGAGGACACTGGCCCAGCCACTTGGGGGTGGTTCCGCCACATTCGCTGCAGGTGTAGAGGGTCTTGTCCTTGGCCATGGGGGCATGATGGCACGGCAGTGGCTCAGGGGGTGAGCCCCCACAGGGTGGGTGGCGGCCGACCGGCGCTACTCGGAGGGTTGGCTCAGTCGCCGCTGGACCGTCTCATCGCCTTGACCCGCGCATCCCGCGCCTTGGATTGCAGACGGCGCTCCACGCTGGCGCGGGTGGGGCGCGTGGCGCGGCGGGTGGCCGGAACATGGGCGGCCTGGTCCAGCAGTTCGAGCAGGCGCTGCAGCGCCGCCTCGCGGTTCATGGGCAGGCTGCGGTGTTCCTGGGCCTTGATGACCACGACGCCCTCGCTGGAGATGCGCTGGTCGCCCAGGGCCAGCACGCGCGCCTTGAGGATGTCGGGCAGGGAAGACGCACGCACATCGAAGCGCAGCTGGCTGGCGTTGCTGACCTTGTTCACGTTCTGCCCGCCCGCGCCTTGGGCACGAATGGCGCTGAACTCGACCTCCGCCGGGTTCAGGCGGTAGGCGATGCGGGGCATGGTGTGGCAGCTACCGGCACGCGGGCGGCCAGGGCGCACATCAGTTCATAGCCGATGGTGCCGGCGGCATGGGCCACTTCGTCGATCGGCAGCACGGTGCCATGGGGGCCGTATCCCCAAAGCGTGACTTCGCTGCCCGTGCCGGCCTGGGGCGTGGGGCTGAGGTCCACCGTGATCATGTCCATGCTCACACGGCCCACCAGCGGGCAGCGCACGCCATCCACCAGGATGGGCGTGCCGGTGGGCGCATGGCGGGGGTAGCCGTCGGCGTAGCCGCAGGCCACGATGCCGATTCGCGTTGGGCCTGTGGCGGTATAGGTGCTGCCGTATCCCACCGTGTCGCCTTCTTGCAGTTGCTGCACGCCGATGAGGCGACTGCGCAGGGTCATGGTGGGCTGCAGGCCCCAGGATTGCACGGTGCCCCTGGGCGCATCGGGCGCGCTGCCATAGAGCATGATGCCCGCGCGCACCCAGTCTGCGGCCACGCCCGCACCGCTGGCATGCCGCAACACCGCTGCACTGTTGGCCAGGCTGCGTTCACCCGGCAGGTCGGCCGTGGCGCGTGCAAAGGCCTCCACCTGGTGTGTGATGCCACGGGGGCCATCGGCATCGGAGAAATGCGTCATCAGCGAGATTTCATCGACCTGCGGCAGGGCATTGAGCCGGGCCCAGGCGCCGCGCAAGGCGGATTCTGTGAAGCCCAGCCGGTTCATGCCGCTGTTCATCTTCAGGAACACGCGGTGCGGGGCATTGGTCTTGTGCGCGGCCAGCCAGTCGATCTGCTCGGCGGTGTGCACCACGTGCCACAGGCTCAGCCGCGAGCACAGCTCCAGGTCGCGCGGCTCGAAGCAACCCTCGAGCAGCAGAATAGGCCCGCGCCAGTCAAGCGCGCGCAGGCGCTGGGCTTCTTCCAGGTCCAGCAGGGCAAAGCCGTCGGCGCGGCGCAGCCCCTCGAAGGCGCGCTCCAGGCCGTGCCCGTAGGCGTTGGCCTTGACCACGGCCCAAAGGCGCGCGTCGGGCGCATGTGCGGCCGCCACGGCCAGGTTGTGGGCCAAGGCGTCGGCATGGATGAGGGCCTGCAGGGGGCGGGGCATAGGGTGTGATCCTACCGACAGTCGGGTCTTCACCCGGTGCCAGCCCGACCCGGCGGTGAGCGGGTGCTATAAACCGCCCCGGGCTGGCGCGCACGTCGTGGGTGGCCTTTCGGTGGTCCCGCGGCTTTTACCAACGTCTGCTTGCGCTCTCGCATGGAAGTCTTCGAATTCCTGATGCCCATCTTCACCGAATACGGCTACCTGGCCGTGTTCGTGATGCTGTTGATCTGCGGCTTTGGCGTGCCGGTACCCGAGGACGTCACCCTGGTGACCGGCGGCGTGATCGCAGGCCTGGGCTATGCCGACCCGCATGTGATGTTCGCGGTGGGCATGGCCGGCGTGCTGGTGGGTGACGGCCTGATCTTCACCCTGGGCCGGGTCTACGGCCAACGCATTCAAACCCTGCCCGGTTTTCGCAAGGTGCTCACGCCAGAGCGCTTCGAGAAGGCGGCGCAGCTGTTTCAGAAGTACGGCAAGTGGGTCATGTTCGTTGCCCGCTTCCTGCCGGGTTTGCGTACGCCCGTGTTCTTCAGCGCGGGCATGTCGCGCCGCGTGTCCTTCACCACTTGGCTGATGATGGATGGCTTTGCGGCCGTGATCAGCGTGCCGATTTGGGTCTATCTGGGCTATTTCGGTGCCTTGAACCGCGACTGGATGTTCAGCGTGCTGCGCCAGTTCCAGGTGGGCATCTTTGTGCTGCTGGGCATCGGGGCCGTGGTGGGTGGGATCGTCTGGTGGCGTCGACGCAAGGCCTCGCAGCCGCAGCCCTAGTCCTCAATGCGCTGGTGTGGGGTTTGTCGTGGTGGCCGTTTCGCCAACTCGACGAACTCGGTCTGCACCCGCTGTGGGCCACCACGCTGGTGTATGCGGCCATCTCGGTGCTGCTGTTGGCGGTGCGTCCGCGCAGCGTGGCCGAGCTGCTTCGGCCCAGTGCCTTGTGGGTGCTGATTGCCGCAGCCGGCACCACCAACGCGGCCTTCAATTGGGCGGTGAGCATCGGCGACGTGGTGCGCGTGGTGCTGCTGTTCTACCTGATGCCCTTGTGGGCCGTCTTGCTGGCGAGGGTTCTGCTGCACGAGGCGGTGACGCCGCGCGCGCTGTTGCGGGTGGCCCTGGGCCTGTTGGGGGCGGTGATCGTGTTGTGGCCCGAGGGCGGCGCATCGGCGGCGTCGACTTTCTCGGCAGCCTTCAGCCTGGCGGACGCGCTGGCTATCGTGGGGGGCTTCTCCTTCGCCTTGAACAACATCATGGTGCGGCGTGAACAGACCCGCAGCGAGGCAGCTCGCGCGGCGGCCATGTTCATCGGCGGCGCCCTGGTGGCCGGCGTCGTGGGCCTGGCGCTGCAGCACACGGGGTCGGTGCCCATGCCGCGCTGGGAGGTGGCGACCGATTGGTGGCCCTGGGCCTTGGGGTTGACGGCCGCCTTTCTCGTGGCCAACCTGAGCCTGCAGTACGGCGCGTCCCGCTTGCCCGCGCACCGCACGGCGGTGATCATGCTCACCGAGGTGCTGTTCGCATCTGTGTCGGCGGTGGCGCTGGGGGCCGGCACCCTGGGGCCGGCGCTGCTGCTGGGCGGGGCCTGCATCCTGGGCTCGGCCTGGCTGGCCGCCTGGGACTGATCGGGCCTGCGCGGCGCCCACACCCCTTCACGGCGCTGGGCCGCAGCGCTGCATTACGATGCCGCCATGAGCAAGAACCTGAGCGACTTCGAGGCCATCGACATCACCGGCCAGCCGGTCAAGATGGCCGACTTCAAGGGCCGCGTGGTGTTGGTGGTCAACACGGCCAGCGCCTGCGGATTCACGCCCCAGTTCCGTGGGCTGGAAGACCTGTGGAAGCGCTACGGCGAACGCGGGCTGATGGTGGTGGGTTTCCCCTGCAACCAGTTCGGCGGGCAGGACCCCAAGGACAATGCCGACATCGCCTCGTTTTGCCAACTCAATTACGGCGTGACCTTCCCGATGATGGCCAAGGTGGAGGTCAACGGCGCCGGCGCCCATCCCTTGTTCCGTTGGCTCAAGAGCGAGGCGCCGGGCCTGTTGGGGTCGCAGGGCATCAAGTGGAACTTCACGAAGTTCCTGGTGGGGCGCGACGGACAGGTGGTCCGCCGCTACGCACCCCAGGATGCGCCGGCCAAGCTGGCCTCCGACATCGAAGCCGCGCTGGGCTGAGCCATGTTCGAGCACATCACCCCCTACGCGGGCGACCCCATCTTCGCCCTGGTCGATGCCTTCAACCAGGACGCGCGGCCGCAGAAGGTGAACCTGTCCATCGGCATCTACTTCGATGAACTGGGGCGCTTGCCGGTGCTGCAGTGCGTGCAGGAAGCTGAAAAGCGGATCCTGGCCGAGGGTGGCGCCAAGCCCTACCTGCCGATGGAGGGTGAGGCAGCGTGCCGCGCCCAAGTGGGTCAGCTGCTCCTGGGTGCGGGCCACCCGGCACTTGCCGAGGCACGCGTGGCCACGATCCAGACGGTGGGCTCATCCGGCGGCCTGAAGGTGGGGGCGGATTTCCTTCGCACCTGGCTGCCGCAAAGCGAGGTTTGGGTGAGCGACCCCACCTGGGACAACCACCGCTCGATGTTCGAGGGCAGTGGTTTCCAGGTGAACAGCTACCCCTACTACGACCCGGCCACCGGTGGCCTGCGGTTCGAGGACATGCTGGCCTGCCTGAAGGGCCTGCCTTCGCGCAGCATCGTGCTGCTGCACGCATGCTGCCACAACCCCACGGGGGTGGACTTGAGCCCGGCCCAGTGGGACGCGCTGATTCCGGTGCTGCGCGACCGTGAGCTGCTGCCCTACCTGGACCTGGCCTACCAAGGCTTTGGTGACGGCATCGAGGAAGACGCCCATTCGGTGCGGGCCCTGGCCTCGTCCGGCCTGACCTTCTTCGTGGCCAATTCGTTTTCCAAGAGCATGAGCGTGTACGGCGAGCGCTGTGGCGCGCTGTCGGCGGTGTGCGCCAGCAAGGCCGAGGCCGACCTGGTCATGGGGCAGCTGCGCTACACGGTGCGCCGCATCTATTCCAGTCCGGCCATCCATTCAGCGCGCATCGTGGCGCATGTGCTGGGTGACGCCGACCTTCGTGCGATGTGGGAAGGTGAACTGGCTGTGATGCGCCAGCGCATGGTGGATGTGCGCCGGGCCCTGCATGCAAGGCTGAGTGTCCTGCGGCCTGAGCGCGACTTCGGCTACCTGCTCAGCCAGCGCGGCATGTTCAGCTATACCGGTCTGAGCGCCGCCCAGGTCGACCGATTGCGTGATGAGCATGCCGTGTACCTCATCCGTTCTGGCCGGATGTGCGTGGCGGGGCTGACGCAGGCCAATGTCGACCGCGTGGCGCAGGCCTTGGCCGGCGTGGTGTGAGCCGCTGCCTGGTGTGGCTCAAGCGCGATCTGCGCTTGATGGACCACGCACCCCTGCAAGCCGCTTCCCTCCTGGGGCCCAGCGCGGCCCTGTGGATCCTGGAGCCGCAGTGGCTGGAAAGCCCCGAGTTTCATCCTCGACAGCTCGCCTTCGCGCAGGCCTGCGTGACCGAGCTGCGCGCTGCGCTGGCCCCGCGTGGCCTGCCGCTGCTGGTGCGGGTGGGGCCTGCGGTTCAGGTGCTGCAGGAACTGCATGCCGCCCATGGCTTTGACCAGCTGCTCAGCCACGAGGAAACCGGCCCCGGGTGGACCTACGCGCGCGACCTGGCGGTAGCGGCTTGGTGTCGGCAGCGCAGCGTCCGCTGGCGCGAATGGCCCCAGCACGGCGTGGTGCGACGTCTGAAGAGCCGAAGCGGTTGGGCAGGGCGCTGGGCACAGCGCATGGACGCGCCGGTCGGGCCTGCGCCGCTCGCCTTTGCGCCTTGGGCCGGGGCCGATGCGGGTGAACTGCCCACGGCCATTCATCGATCGGGTGCGGCGGATGCGGCAAACGCGCCGGTGGCCGAGGTGCCGCTGCCCGGTGAACGCGCCGGCCTGCGGGTGCTTGACGACTTTCTGGGCGGGCGCGGGCGTGGCTACCGCCGGTCCTTGTCGAGCCCACTGACCGCCGAGACCGGCTGCAGCCGCATCAGCGCACACTTGGCGTTCGGCGCGCTCAGCCTGCGCGTGGTGCATCAACGGACCGAAGCGGCGATCGCGGCGGCGCAGGACGGCGGTGACCGCGCACTGGCCTCGGGCCTGAGGGGATTTGCCGGGCGTTTGCGCTGGCACTGCCACTTCATGCAGAAGCTGGAGTCAGAGCCCGCCATCGAATTCCGCCACTTCGCGCGGGCCTGCGATGGCCTGCGGCCCGGCGACGATGCACCGGGATCACCGGCCTGGGGCGTGACGCAGGAATCGCGCTTGCGTGCCTGGCAGGATGGCCTGACCGGATACCCCATGGTGGACGCCTGCATGCGCAGCCTGAACGCCACCGGCTGGCTGAACTTCCGCATGCGGGCCATGTTGGTGAGCTTTGCCGCCTACCACCTGTGGCTGCACTGGCGGCCCACCGGGCTGCATCTGGCGCGTCAGTTCACCGATTTCGAAGCGGGCATCCACTGGAGCCAGATGCAGATGCAAAGCGGCACCACGGGCATCAACACGCTGCGCATCTACTCGCCGTCCAAGCAGGCCCTGGACCAGGACCCGCAGGGCGACTTCATCCGGCGCTGGGTGCCGGAACTGGCCCAAGTGCCCCTCGCATGGCTGCACCGACCCTGGACGATGGACGCCACGCTGCAGCGCGAATCCCTGTGCGTGATCGACACCCACTACCCCGCGCCGATCGTGGATGAGCAGGCGGCGGCGCGCCTGGCCAAGGACGCCATGTTCGGTCTGCGCAAGCAGCGGGCTGCGCGGGCCGAGGCCGATCGCATCCAGGACCGTCATGGTTCGCGCAAGAGTGGGCTGCCGCAGGTAGGCCAGCGGCGGGGAGGCTCGAAACCGCGACCCGATACCCAACTGGATCTCTTCGGCATGGCAGACGTGCCACCATCCCAGGATGAGCCGAGGTGACCACAAACGCAGTGACCAGGCCACGGGGTTTCGCGGCAACAAGGCGCACTTGCCTTCCAAACCCTGTGCGACCTGTGGCCGCGCCATGACCTGGCGCAAGGCCTGGGCGCGCAACTGGGATGAGGTGAAGCACTGCTCAGATGCCTGCCGCGCGACGGCACGACGCGCACGCTGACGCATGAGTCGCCAACTCATCATCGTCCTGGGCGATCAACTGGACCTGCAGGCGTCCTGTTTCGATGGCGCCGATCCGCAGCAGGACCTCGTGTGGATGGCCGAGGCGGCCGAGGAGTCGACCCACGTGTGGTCATCCAAGTCGCGCATCGCCCTGTTCCTGTCGGCCATGCGCCACCATGCGCGGGCCTTGTCGGCCGCCGGGTGGCGCGTGGATTACCGTCGCCTCGACGATGCGGGCAACGCAGGTTCGCTGGCGGCCGAGCTGCGTGGGGCCATCGCGCGGCACCGGCCCGAGCGACTGGTGATGACCGCGCCGGGTGACTGGCGTGTGCTGGAGGCGCTCAAGGCTGTCGCAGCCGAATCGGGCCTTGCGCTGGACATCCGCGAGGACCGGCACTTCTTCAGCACCGTTCGTGAATTTGCGGCGCATGCCAAGGGCCGCAAGCAGCTGCGTCTGGAGTTTTGGTACCGCGAATTGCGGGTGCGCCACCAGGTGCTGATGGACGGAGCGCAACCGGCGGGCGGGCAGTGGAACTTTGATGCGGACAACCGTGAATCCTTCGGCAAGGAGGGGCCGCCGCCAATTCCCGAGCCTGCGCGGTTCAAGCCCGACGACATCACCCAAGAGGTGCTGCAACTCGTGGCCAAGCGCTTCGCCGATCACCCCGGCTCACTGGACTCGTTTGCCTGGCCCGTGACGCGTGAGCAGGCACTGCAAGCGTTGCAACGCTTTATCCGCGAACGCTTGCCACATTTCGGGCGCTGGCAGGATGCGATGTGGACCGGCGAGGTGTGGCTCTTCCATTCGCACTTGGCCTCGGCGATGAACCTCAAGCTCTTGTCGGCCCACGAAGTGGTGCAGGCCGCGCAAGCCGAGTGGCACGCGGGGCGCGTGGCCCTGGCCTCGGCCGAGGGCTTCATCCGGCAGATTCTGGGCTGGCGCGAATATGTGCGTGGCATCTACTGGCTGCACATGCCGCAGTACCTGGAGCGCAATGCACTTCAGGCCACGCGCGGTCTGCCGGCTTTCTTCTGGGACGCCAAGACAGACATGGCCTGCCTGCGCGATGCGCTGGAGCTGACCCTGCAGCACGGTTATGCGCACCACATCCAGCGCCTGATGGTGACAGGCTTGTACGCGCTGCTACTGGGGGTGGAGCCCAAGGCGGTGCACGCCTGGTACCTGAGCGTGTACGTGGACGCGGTGGAGTGGGTGGAGCTGCCCAACACCCTGGGCATGAGCCAGTACGCCGACGGTGGCCTGATGGCCAGCAAACCGTACGCGGCCTCGGGCAAGTACCTCCAGCGCATGGGCAACCACTGCAAGGGTTGCCGTTACGACCCTGCGCAGGCCACGGGCGAAAAGGCCTGCCCCTACACCACCTTGTACTGGGACTTCCTGCTTCGGCACGAAGACCGACTGGCCAAGAACCCGCGCATGGTGATGCAGGTAAAGAACCTCAAGCGCTTGGACGACAGCAAGCGCGAGGCCATCCGCGCACAGGCCCTGGAGCATGTCAGGCGCGTGGGGGCTGAGAGCCCCTGAGGCGGGGCGTGTCTTCGACTGAGGTCTAATCTCGGTCCATCGATATGGACACTCTGATCCAACAAATCATCAACGGCCTGGTGCTGGGCAGCATGTACGCCCTGGTGGCCCTGGGCTACACGATGGTCTACGGCATCATCAACCTGATCAACTTCGCCCACGGCGAGGTGCTGATGGTGGGCGCACTCGTGAGCTGGAGCGTGGTCACGGCCTTGGGTGGCAGCGGGCTGCCGGGCTGGGTGCTGATGCTGATTTCTCTGCCGATCGCCGTGCTGGTGTGCTGCACGCTGAACTTCGGCATCGAAAAGCTGGCCTACCGCCCGCTGCGAAACGCCCCGCGCCTGGCGCCCCTGATCACCGCCATGGGCATGAGCCTGCTGCTGCAGACCCTGGCCATGATCGTGTGGAAGCCCAATCCCAAGCCGTATCCGCAACTGCTGCCGGTGGAGCCCCTGCACATTGGCGGTGCGGTGATCTCGGTGACCCAGGTGCTGATCCTGGGCACCACCGCGGTGACCCTGGCGGGCCTGATGTTCCTGGTGAACCGCACACGCCTGGGCCGTGCGATGCGCGCCACCGCCGAGAACCCCCGCGTGGCCGCCCTCATGGGTGTGAAGCCCGATGTCGTGATCTCCACCACCTTCATCATCGGCGCGGCCCTGGCGGCCCTGGCCGGTGTGATGTGGGCAGCCAACTACGGCACGGTTCAGCACACGATGGGATTTCTGCCAGGCCTGAAGGCCTTCACGGCAGCCGTGTTGGGTGGCATCGGTAACTTGGGCGGCGCGGTGGTGGGCGGCCTGCTGTTGGGGCTTCTGGAGGCCATCGGCGCAGGCTACCTGGGCGAACTCACCGGCGGCGTGCTGGGCAGCCACTATGTGGACATCTTCGCCTTCGCGGCACTGATCCTGGTGCTCACCCTGCGTCCTTCTGGCCTGCTGGGCGAGCGGGTGGCCGATCGTGCTTGAGGGGTTCAGGGGCATGTCCTTCATGAAATCTCCCCGCGCGCAGATGGCGGCCTTTGCCCTGGCGGCGGTGGCCCTGTTGGTGCTGCCCCTCCTTGTGCAGCAGATCGGTTCGGGCTGGGTGCGCATCATGGCCACCGCGCTGCTCTATGTGTTGCTGGCCCTGGGCTTGAACATCGTGGTCGGCTACGCGGGCCTGCTGGACCTGGGCTTTGTGGCCTTCTATGCGGTGGGCGCCTACATGGTGGCCCTGCTGACATCGCCCCACCTGGCCGAGCAGTTTGCGTGGTTCGCACAGCACTTTCCCCAGGGCATCCACACGCCGCTGTGGGTGGTGATTCCGCTGGCCGCGCTGCTGGCGGCGCTGGCAGGTGTGCTGCTGGGCACCCCGGTGCTCAAGCTGCGTGGGGACTACCTGGCCATCGTCACCTTGGGCTTTGGCGAAATCATCCGGGTGTTCATGAACAACCTGGAGCATCCGGTCAATCTCACCAATGGCCCGCGTGGCTTGGACCGAATCGACCCGGTCACCTTCTTCGGCTTCAGCCTGGGGCGGCCGCTGGATATCCCGCTGCCCTGGGGCGATGTGCGCGTGGCCTCGGTGACGCTTTACTACTGGCTCTTCCTGGTGCTGGTGGTGGCCAGCGTCGTGATCTGCCGCCGGCTGGAGGCCTCCCGCATCGGTCGCGCCTGGATGGCCATCCGCGAAGACGAGATCGCCGCGCGCGCCATGGGCATCAACACCCGCAACATGAAGCTGCTGGCATTCGGCATGGGCGCCACCTTCGGTGGTGTGGCCGGCGCCATGTTCGCGTCATTCCAGGGCTTCGTGTCGCCCGAATCCTTCAGCCTGATGGAGTCGGTGATGATCGTGGCCATGGTGGTGCTTGGCGGCTTGGGCCATCTGCCCGGGGTCATCCTGGGGGCCCTGCTGCTGGCCGCCCTGCCGGAGGTCTTGCGCTATGTCGCCGGCGACATCCAGAACCTGACCGGCGGGCGCATCGACGCGGCCATCTTGCGCCAGTTGCTGATCGCCCTGGCGATGATCGCCATCATGCTGCTGCGCCCGCGCGGTCTGTGGCCCACGCCGGAGCATGGGCGCGCAGCCCTGGGCCAGCGGTCGAATGGAGGTTCGGCATGAGCGCCGGCCTTGCCGCCATGCCGCATGGCCACGCCGATGTGGTGCTCAAGGTGCAGGGGGCGAGCAAGCGCTTCGGCGGCCTGCAGGCCTTGAGCGAGGTGAACCTGCGCATCGAGCGTGGCCAGGTGGCGGGGCTCATCGGCCCCAATGGCGCGGGCAAGACCACTTTCTTCAACGTGGTCACCGGTCTGTATGTGCCGGATGCCGGCACCTTCGAGCTGGCAGGCCGGCCCTACAGGCCCAGCGCCGTCCATGAAGTGGCGCGCGCCGGCATTGCCCGGACGTTCCAGAACATCCGGCTGTTTCCCGACATGACCGCGCTGGAAAACGTGATGGTGGGCCGCCACGTGCGCACGGGATCAGGCCTCTTGGGTGCGATGCTGCGCACGGCGGCCTTCAAGCGTGAGGAGGCCGAGATCGAGCAGCGTGCGCGGGAATTGCTGGCCTATGTGGGCATCGAGCGCTATGCCGACTACCTGGCCCGAACCCTTTCATATGGCGACCAGCGCCGCCTGGAGATTGCCCGCGCCCTGGCCACCGATCCCCAACTGCTGGCCCTGGATGAGCCGGCCGCCGGCATGAACGCCACCGAGAAGGTGGTGCTGCGCCAGTTGATCGAGCGCATTCGAGCCGATGGCCGCACCGTGCTGCTGATCGAGCACGATGTGAAACTGGTGATGGGGCTTTGCGATGCGGTGACGGTGCTGGACTACGGCAAGGTGATCGCGCAGGGCACGCCGGCGCAGGTGCAGCGCGATGCGCAGGTGATCGAGGCCTATCTGGGGGCTGGGCATCATGCATGAGCCTTCCATGCCGCAAGGCGCGGGCGGGGCCCCGGCGCTGCTGCAGGTGCAGGGGCTGCGCGTGGCCTATGGCGGCATTCAGGCCGTCAAGGGCATCGACTTGGAGGTGCGTGAAGGCGAATTGGTGAGCCTGATCGGCGCCAACGGGGCGGGCAAGACCACCACGCTAAAGGCCCTGACCGCGATGCTCAAGCCCCAAGGCGGACAGATTGCCTATGCCGGCGAACCGATCGAGGGACTGGGGTCCTGGGACCTGGTGGCGCGCGGCCTGGTGATGGTGCCCGAAGGCCGCGGCACCTTTACCCGCATGACGATCCTTGAAAACCTGCAGATGGGCGCCTACCTGCGCCACGATGCGGGCGTGATGGACGACCTGGAACAGGTGTTCACCTTGTTTCCCCGACTCAAGGAGCGGCAGACGCAGTTGGCCGGCACACTGTCCGGCGGCGAGCAGCAGATGCTGGCCATGGGCCGCGCCTTGATGGCGCGCCCGCGCCTGCTGCTGCTCGATGAGCCCTCGATGGGCTTGTCCCCCCTCATGGTCGACAAGATTTTCGAGGTGGTCCAGACAATTCACCGGCAGGGCACCACGGTCTTGTTGGTGGAGCAGAATGCCAGCCGTGCGCTCGCGGTGGCTAACCGGGCCTATGTGATGGACTCCGGCGACATGACGATGAGCGGCCCAGCCGGCGACTTGCTGCACGACCCGCGCGTGCGAGCGGCCTACCTGGGCGAGTGACGGATCGATCCTGCAAGCGTTTTCCCCCCAACCCTCTGAAGGAGTGTTCGAACCATGAGCAAGAAGTGGAATCTGGTACTGGCTACCCTGGCGGTGGCGGCCCTGGCGGCCTGCGGCAAGAAGGAGGCCTCAGCCCCCGCGGCGTCTGCAGGCCCGGCTGAGACGGTGGTCAAGATCGGCCACGTGGCCCCCACCAGCGGCGCCATTGCGCACCTGGGCAAGGACAACGAGAACGGTGCACGCATGGCCATCGAGGACCTCAATGCGAAGGGCCTGGTCATCGACGGCAAGAAGATCAAGTTCGAACTGCTGGCCGAAGACGATGCGGCTGACCCCAAGCAGGGCACGGCTGCCGCGCAAAAGCTCGTGGACAGCAAGGTGGCGGGTGTGATCGGCCACCTGAACTCCGGCACCTCGATTCCCGCCTCCAAGATCTACAGCGACGCGGGCATCCCGCAGATCAGTCCCTCGGCCACCAACCCCAAGTACACGCGCCAGGGCTTCAAGACCACCTTCCGGACCGTGGCCGATGACGTGCACCTGGGCGGCACCCTGGGCAAGTATGCGGTGACCGAACTCAAGGGCAAGAGCATTGCCGTGGTCGACGACCGCACCGCCTATGGCCAGGGCGTGGCCGACGAATTCGCCAAGGGCGTGGAAGCCGCCGGAGGCAAGGTCGTGGACCGTCAGTTCACCAACGACAAGGCCACCGATTTCACCGCCATCTTGACTGCCCTGAAGGCCAAGAAGCCCGACGTGGTGTTCTTCGGCGGGATGGATGCGGTGGCAGGCCCGATGCTGCGCCAGATGAAGCAGTTGGGCATCAATGCCAAGCTCATGGGCGGCGACGGCATCTGCACAGGCGAACTGCCCAAGCTGGCCGCCGGCGCGATGGCCGATGGTCAGGTGGTGTGCGCCGAAGCGGGCGGCGTGGAAGGCGAGGCCAAGACGGCCATGACCGACTTCGGCACCAAGTTCAAGGCCAAGTACAACGCCGATGTGCAGATCTATGCCCCCTATGTGTATGACGCGGTGATGGTGATGGCTGATGCCATGGTCAAGGCCAACAGCACCGACCCCGCCAAGTACCTGCCCGTGTTGGCCAAGACTGAGGGCTACAAGGGCGTGACGGGTGTCATCTCCTTCGACGAGAAGGGCGACATCAAGAACGGCGCTCTGACCCTCTACACCTACAAGGCCGACAAGCGCGAGGCGATCGCGGTGGTGCGCTGAGCGCAGTTGGCCAGTGGTGTGGGCGCCGTCCATGCACGCCGCGCAGCACCGCCTGATGGCGGTGCGCGCGCATGACTACGCCCGCACCCGCAACCACCTCGAAGGTGCGGTCACCGGGCTTTCGCCCTACATCACCCACGGCACGCTGACCCTGCCCCAGGTGTTGCAGGCCGTGCAGGAGGCCGAGCAGGCCCGAGACCCCAAGGGACGGGCCCTGCCCCGCGACCACAAGTTCATCAACGAACTGGCCTGGCGGGAGTACTTCCACCATGTGTGGCAGTACGAAGGCAAGGGGATCTTTGCCTCGCTGCATGAAGGGCCGATGCCCGAGAGCGCCTACGCGCGCGCGCTGCCCGATGACATTCGCCAGGCCCGCACCGGCGTGCCCGTGATCGACCAGGCCGTGCGCGAACTCTATGCCACCGGCTACCTGCACAACCACGCACGCATGTGGCTGGCCTCCTACGTGGTGCACCTGCGCAAGGTGCATTGGCGCGCCGGCGCCGATTGGCTCTATGGTCACCTCTTGGACGGAGACCTGGCCAGCAACCACCTGAGTTGGCAGTGGGTGGCGGGCACGGGCAGCCACAAGCCCTATCTGTTCAATGCGGGCAATGTGGAGAAGTTCGCCCCGTCGGCCTGGCATTCCCGCGGCACGGTGATTGATGCGTCCTACGAGGCCCTGGAGGATGTGGCCCGCAGCGGCAAGCGACTGGAGGGGCGGCCCGGGCGGGCGGCCCCATCCGCAGCACCATCTGCCGCCCCGGGCGCTGAGGATGCGCAGCCCCTCGAGCCAGCCTTGCTCGAACGCCCCCCGTTTGAGCTGCCCAACGCAAAGGCGGGCGACCTGGACGGCGCCTGGTTGATCCACCCCTGGAACCTGCGCGTTCCCGAGGACTGGAGCGGGCCGGTGGTGGGCATCTTCGCAGCGTCCTTCCACCAGCGTTGGCGCTGGAGCGAGCGACGCTGGAACTGGGTGCGTGCGCTGATGCAAGAGGCGCTGGGCCCTTCGTCTGGTCGCATCCTTTGGTGCGAAGGGGCGCCGCCGCCCAGCGCCCGCACGGTGGCCGATCCCCATCTGCGGTCCTGGCTGTTGCCTAACCAAGGGCAGCCCGTGCCGCGGATTTGGCCGGACCCTGGCCGTCGTTGTCGCAGCTTTTCACAGTTCTGGACCCGTGTGCAGGAGGCGCGGTGAGTGCTTCCCTTCAACGGCATACGCCGCCGGCGGTTCCGGCTGAGCTGATGGCCGAACTTCGCACCGACCATGCCGGCGAAACCGGCGCGGTGTGGATTTACCGCGGTGTGCTGGCGGTGAGCCGCGATGCAGGCCTGCGCGACTTCGCCCGTCGTCATCTGGCCACCGAGCAAGAACACCTGGACCTGATCTGCGAACTGGTGCCCCCACACCAAAGAAGTTGGCTGATCGTGCCCTGGCGGGCCGCGGGCTTCTTCACCGGCTTCCTGCCCGCCCTGTTTGGGCCTCGAGCGGTTTACGGCACCATCGCCGCAGTAGAGACCTTCGTCGACCGCCACTACGAAGAACAGATCCGCACGCTCGATGGGCGTCCGGCCTATGCGGAACTGCAGCGTCTGCTGCGGCGCTGTCAGGAGGACGAATGCCACCATCGCGATGAGGCGGCCGCCAGCGCAGGCCGCCCCGGGCCCATCCTGCGCCTGTGGTGTGCGGTGGTGGGCTGGGGTTCAGAGGCCGCGGTGAAGGTGGCGCGGCGGATCTGAGGGCAACGCGCCCGAAGCCTGTGCATCTGCGCGGCGATCGCGCACCGGAGCGCACGGTGCCCGCGGCGGCATCAAGGCGGCATCAAGGCGCCCGGGTCCACCAGGCCTCGCCGAACTGCCCCTGCAGCCAGCTCACGAACAGTTGCACCTTGGTGGGCACCAGGCGCGGCGAGGGGTACACCGCGTGCATTTCCTGCGCGGGCAGCAACCAGTCCTTGAGCAGCACCTGCACCGCGCCGCTGCGGATGGAGTCGTGCGCCACATACAGCGGCAGCACGGCCAGGCCCAGGCCGCCGCGCGCAGCCGTCAACAGCGCCGACAGGTTGTTCGAGCGCAGGGGCCCGTGCACCACCACCTCGCGCCGCTGCGCATCTCCGCTGCGCTGCGGCCTGGTGAAGGACCAGCGCGCATCGCCTTGCACGGTGCTGTAGATCAGGGCTGAGTGCGCGCGCAGCTCATCGGGCGTGCGCGGCGTGCCGCGGGCCTTGAGGTAGCCGCCCGCGCCGACCAACACCCAGGGGTTGCTGCCCAGGTAACGCGAACCCAGGGTGGAGTCCGCCAGGCGCCCCATGCGCACGGCCACGTCAACGCCCTGCTCCAGCAGGTTCACATGTCGGTCCTCGCAGCTCAGGTCGATCTGCAGCTGCGGGTGTTCGCGGATGAACTGGATCAGCAGCGGTGCCAGCACCCGTCGCCCGAAGGCCACCGAGGTGCTGATGCGCAGCTGGCCCTGCATCTGCGACTGCGCCTGCAGCGCCACGTGGTCGGCCTCTTCCACCTCATGGGCGATGCGCCGGCAGTGCTCGGCATACAAGGCACCCACCTCGGTCACCGAAACGCCCTGCGTCGTGCGGTGCAGCAAACGCGAGCCCAGGTGCTTTTCCAGCTGGGCGATCTGCTTGGTGACGCTGGGCTGACCCACACCCAGGTCGACCGCCGCCTTGCTGAATGATCCCAGCTCCACCACCCGGATGAAGGTGTGCATGGCCGCAAGTTTGTCCATCCCCTCAGCCTAGGCGGGAAGTGCCGGTAGGGCAAGGGGGTATTCCCAAACGGAATGGAGCAAATGCGCCGGTGGCGGATTCCCGCGAATGGCCCTGCGGCGCAAGATTCGCCCCCATCGGCGCTGCGCCCCTCCAGGCCTGCAAGCGCTCAAGCCCAAGCCCCCTCAATTCACCCGCAACCCCAGGAGCCCACCATGGCCAAGATGAAAGCCGCAATGGCAGCCGTACTCGTGATGGAGAAGGAAGGCGTGACCAACGCCTTTGGCGTGCCGGGTGCGGCCATCAACCCCCTGTATGCCGCCCTGCGCGAGCGCCAGAGCATCACCCACATCCTGGCGCGCCATGTGGAAGGCGCCTCGCACATGGCCGAGGGCTACACCCGCGCCAAGGCCGGCAACATCGGTGTGTGCATCGGCACTTCGGGCCCCGCAGGCACCGACAGGATCACCGGCCTGTACTCCGCCATCGCCGATTCCATCCCCATTCTGTGCATCACCGGCCAGGCCCCGCGCGCGCGCCTGCACAAGGAAGACTTCCAGGCGGTGGACATCCAGAGCATCGCCAAGCCGGTGACCAAGATGTCGACCACCGTGCTGGAGCCTGCCCAGGTGCCGCGTGTGTTCCAGCAGGCCTTTCACCTGATGCGTTCGGGCCGCCCCGGCCCCGTGCTGATCGATCTGCCCTTTGATGTGCAGATGGCCGAGATCGAGTTCGACATCGACACCTACGAGCCCCTGCCGGTCTACAAGCCTGCGGCCAGCCGCAAGCAGATCGACAAGGCCCTGGACATGCTGATGGCCGCCGAGAAGCCGCTGATCGTGGCTGGTGGCGGCATCATCAACGCCGATGCGTCCGACTTGCTGGTGGAGTTCGCCGAGCTCACCGGCGTACCGGTGATCCCCACGCTGATGGGTTGGGGCACGATCCCCGACGACCACCCGCTGATGGCCGGCATGTGCGGCCTGCAGACCAGCCACCGCTACGGCAACGCCACGATGCTGGCGTCGGACTTCGTGTTGGGCATCGGCAACCGCTGGGCCAACCGCCACACCGGTGGAATCGACACCTACACCAAGGGCCGCACCTTCGTGCACGTGGACATCGAGCCGACCCAGATCGGCCGCGTCTTCGAGCCGCAGTACGGCATCGTCAGCGATGCCAAGGCCGCATTGGAACTTTTCGTGCAAGCCGCCCGCGACCGGAAGGCCGCCGGTACGCTCAAGAGCTTTGCCACCTGGGCTGCCCGCTGTGCCGAGCGCAAGTCGCTCATGCACCGCAAGACGAACTACGACAACATCCCCATCAAGCCTCAGCGCGTGTACCAGGAGATGAACGCGGTGTTCCCGCGTGACACGGTGTATGTCTCCACCATCGGCTTGAGCCAGATCGCTGCGGCGCAGTTCCTCAACATCTATGGCCCGCGCCAGTGGATCAACTGTGGTCAAGCCGGCCCGCTGGGCTGGACGCTGCCGGCCGCGCTCGGTGTGGTGGCTGCCGACCCCACCCGCACCGTGGTGGGCATCGCCGGCGACTACGACTTCCAGTTCCTGATCGAGGAACTGGCTGCGGGCGCCCAGTTCAAGCTGCCCTATGTGCAGGTGCTGGTCAACAACAGCTACCTCGGCCTCATCCGCCAGTCGCAGCGCGGCTTCGAGATGGACTACTGCGTGCAACTGGCCTTCGACAACCAGAACGTGCAAGACGAAACCCTCAAGGGTTATGGCGTGGACCACCAGAAAGTGGTGGAGGGCCTGGGCTGCAAGTCCTTGCGCGTGACCGACCCCTCGAAGCTGCAGGATTCGCTGCGCCAGGCGCAGGCCATGGCCCGCGAGTTCAGCGTGCCGGTGGTGGTGGAGGTGATACTGGAGAAGGTCACCAACATCGCCATGGGTGTGGAGATCGACAAGATCAACGAGTTCGAGGACATCGACTGCCGCCACCCCCAAGGCACCCAAGGCCTCGTGGCGGCTGGCCTGCTCGACTGAGGACAACACCATGACCGTCTTCGCCGCCAACCTCTCGATGCTGTTCACCGAGGCCCCTTTCATCGAACGCTTCGGCCGCGCGGCACGCGCCGGTTTCACGCAGGTGGAGTGCCAGTTCCCGTACGAAGCCACGCCGCAGGCCATCCAGGCCGAACTCAAGGCCCATGGCCTGAGCCTGATCCTGCACAACCTGCCCGCGGGCAACTGGGCCGGCGGCGAGCGAGGCATCGCCTGCCACCCCGACCGTGTCGAGGAGTTCAAGCGCGGCGTGGACCAGGCCATCACCTACGCCACGGCCCTGGGCGTCAAGAAGATCAACTGCCTGGCCGGCATCAAGCCGGCCAGCGTGAGCGATGAACAGGCCCGCGCCACCCTGGTGTCCAACCTGCGGCACGCCGCGCAGAAGTTGGCCGCGCACGGCATCGATCTGCTCATCGAGCCGATCAACACCTTCGACATTCCAGGCTTTTTCGTCAGCACCACCGCCCAGGGCGTGGCCATCCTGGATGAAGTCGGGGCTTCCAACGCCTACATCCAGTACGACGTCTATCACATGCAGCGCATGGAAGGCGAGTTGGCCGGCACCATCAACCGCTACCTGGCCCGCATCGGCCACATCCAGATCGCCGACAACCCGGGCCGCAACGAACCCGGTACCGGCGAGATCCACTACGCCTTCCTGTTCGCGCATCTCAAGCGCATCGGCTGGAAGGGCGCCATCGGCTGCGAGTACAAGCCAGCGGCTGGCACCGAGCAGGGCCTGGGCTGGCGCCAGCAGCTCGCCTCCTGAACCACACGCCCCACCGAGAGACACTTCAACATGACCACCACCGCGCAAAAGATCGGCTTCATCGGCTTGGGCATCATGGGCGCGCCCATGGCCGGCCACCTGCTGGCCGCCGGTCACACCCTTTACGTGCACACCCGCAGCCAGGTGCCGGCCGAGCTCAGCGCCAAGGGCGCCATTGCCTGTGCCGACGCGCGCAGCGTGGCCCAACAGGCCGATATCGTCTTCACCATGGTGCCCGACACACCGGATGTCGAGAAGGTGCTGTTCGGCGAGCGCGGCGTGGCTTCGGGCCTGTCCAAGGGCAAAACGGTGGTGGACATGAGCTCCATTTCGCCGATCGCCACGCAGGACTTCGCGCGCCGCATCGGTGAGCTGGGTTGCGACTACCTGGATGCACCGGTGTCCGGTGGTGAGGTCGGCGCCAAGGGCGCCACGCTCACCATCATGGTCGGCGGCAACGAAGCGGCCTTCGAGCGCGTCAAGCCCCTGTTCGAGTTGATGGGCAAGAACATCACCCTGATCGGCCCGGCCGGTTCAGGCCAGGTGACCAAGGTGGCCAACCAGATCATCGTGGCACTCAACATCGAAGCCGTGGCTGAGGCCCTGGTGTTTGCGGCGCGCGCCGGCGCCGACCCCGCCAAGGTCCGCCAGGCCCTGATGGGGGGCTTTGCGGCCAGTCGCATCCTGGAGGTGCACGGCGAGCGCATGGTCAAGCGCACCTTCAACCCGGGCTTTCGCATCGAGCTGCACCAGAAGGACCTCAACCTGGCCCTGAGCAGCGCGCGCGCCTTGGGCGTGAGCCTGCCCAACACCGCCACGGCACAGGAGCTCTTCAACTCCTGCGCGGCACACGGTGGCAAGGCCTGGGACCATTCGGCGATGGTGCGGGCCCTGGAGAAGCTGGCGAACTTCGAAATCGGACAGGCGGGCTGAATCCGCGGCCGGCGCCCTGTGTGGGCGCGGCAGGTCGACCATGCGAAGATCTTGCGCTCTGCGCTCCGTATCGGCCTGTTGAATGAACGCCCCTGACTGCCCCAACCGCGCCCTGCTGCGCCGCCTGTTCGATGCGGCCGTGGCCAGTGCCCAGCCCGAGATCTGCGTGCCTGCGCACCTGCCGCGCATCGAAGAGCTGCCGGGCATGGGCCGTGGCCGGGTGATCGTCATCGGTGCGGGCAAGGCTTCTGCTGCGATGGCGCAGGCTCTTGAGGCCCACTACGCCGACTGGCCGGGCCGCTTGGAAGGCCTGGTGGTCACCCGCTACGGCTACGGTGCGCCGTGCACGCGCATCGAGATCGTTGAAGCCGCCCACCCGGTGCCCGATGAGGCAGGTCTGCGCGCCGCCCAGCGCATGCTGCAACTCGTGCAGGGTCTGAACCCGCATGACCTGGTGATCGCACTGATTTCCGGCGGGGGCTCGGCCCTGCTGCCACTGCCGCTGCCTGGGCTCACGCTGGCCGACAAGCAGGTGGTCAACCGCGCGCTCCTGCAGTCCGGTGCCACCATCACCGAAATGAACACGGTTCGCCGGCACCTATCGGCCATCAAGGGCGGCCGTTTGGCCGCGGCCTGCCACCCAGCCCGCGTGGTCACGCTGATGATGAGCGATGTGCCCGGCGACCATGCGATCGACATCGCCTCCGGCCCCACGGTGCCCGACCCCAGCACCTGCCAGGATGCGCTCGAGCTCATCGAACGCTATCGCCTGAACCTGCCCGAACCCCTGAACACCGCCGTGCGCGACATCCTGGTGTCGGGGCGGGGGGAATCGGTCAAGCCGGGTGACCCGCGCCTGGCGCGGGCCGAGGCCCGCCTGATTGCCGCCCCGCAGCAAGCCCTCGAAGCGGCGGCGTCGGTGGCGTCGGCCTCGGGCCTTCCCGCCTTCATCCTGGGGGATTCGCTCGAGGGAGAGGCCCGCGATGTGGGCCGCGTGCTCGGGGGGATGGCCCTGCAGGTGGCCCAGCGCGGTCAGCCCTTTCCCACGCCGTGCGTGCTGCTGTCCGGTGGCGAAACCACGGTCACCGTGCGCGGCGACGGCCGGGGCGGCCGCAACGTGGAGTGCCTGTTGAGCCTGGCCATCGCCACAGCCGGCCATCCCCGCATCTGGGGCCTGGCTGCCGACACCGACGGCGTCGATGGCCAGGAGGAGAACGCCGGCGCGACCTTCGGCCCCGACACGCTGGCGCGGGCCTGGTCACGTGGCCTCAAACCCGCCGACAGCCTGGCCCGCAACGATGGCCACGGTTTCTTTGAAGCGTTGGGTGAGGCGGTGGTCACCGGCCCCACGCGCACCAATGTCAACGACTTCCGCGCCGTCCTGATCCGCTGACCGGGTGGGCTGCGCGGTGGCTCGGGCCATGGGCCCTGAACGCGCTGTCCACTCGAGATCGTGCGATGCTTGTGCCCATGCCACTCGACCCTGCTCAGCAAACCCGACGCGATCTGGCCGCCGCCTTTCGGCTGGCCGCGCTGCGCGGGTGGGACGACATCGTCTGGACGCACCTGTCGGCGGCCGTGCCCGGCGAGCCTGGCCACTACTTCATCAACCGCTTCGGCCTTCGCTTTTGTGAGGTCACACCGGCCAACCTGGTGAAGGTCGATGTGCAAGGCCGTGTGGTCGATGGCTCGAACGCACCGGTGAACCCCAGCGGCTTTGCCATCCACGGCTGCGTGCACGCGGCACGGCCCGATGCGGTATGCGTCATCCACCTGCACACGCTGTGGGGGCAGACCCTGGCCGCGCGGCCCGAGGGCCTGCTGCCGTGTTCGCAACCGGCCCTGCGCCTGCACGGCCGCTTGGGACGGCATGCCTACGAGGGCTTGGCCTTCGATCAGGACGAACGAACGCGCCTGGTGCAGGCCCTGGGCACACACGATGGCCTGATCCTTGAGAATCACGGCGTGCTGACCGTGGGCCGCACCGTGGCCGAGGCCTTCGTGCTGATGCACCTGCTCGAGCGCGCAGCCCAGGTGCAGCTGCAGGCGCAGGCCGCCGGCGCAGCGTTGGTGTGTGTACCCCCGGAGGTGATCGCCCGCACGCAAGCCCAATGGATGGGCGACGGCTCGGTGCCTGAGGGACAAGATGAATGGCCCGCCCTGCTGCGGCAGCTGCGCGACCAGGACCCCGATTTTTTTGGAGAAGAAGATGCCCCTGATCCGTGTTGAACTCTTCGAGGGCCGCACGCCCGAACAAAAGCGCGCGCTGGCGCAAGCGCTGACCGAGACCACCTGCCGCGTGCTGGGCGCCAAGCCCGAAGCCGTGGAGGTGATGTTCTTCGACATCGCCCGCCACGACTGGGCCACCGCCGGTGTGCTGTGGAGTGACAAGACGCCCGCGCCGCCGCCGGCCTCGACCTGAGCGGAGTTGTTCGGCCGCGGCGGCCGCAGCGGCTGCGCCGCTCAGGCTGCCAGCATGTCGTCGATCAGCTCCACCCAATGCTGCACCGGCGTGTCGGTTCCGCTTTGCAGGTGTTGGATGCAGCCGATATTGGCCGAGACGATGGCCCGTGGCTTGAGCGCGCCCAGGTGCCCCAGCTTGCGGTCACGCAACTGGGTCGACAACTCGGGCTGCAGCACGGAATAGGTACCGGCTGAGCCGCAGCACAGGTGGCTTTCACAAGCGGCCACCTCAATGGGTAGGCCCAGCGCCCGCAGCTGCGCTTCCACGCCCCCGCGAAGCTTCATGCCGTGCTGCAGCGTGCAGGGCGGGTGATAGGCGACCGTGCCACGGCCACCACCGGCGGCCACGCCGCCCTTGCCGCCGAGCAGCTTTTGCAGGCGGGGCATCAGCTCAGGCAGCAGCTCGCTCAGGTCGCGGGTCTTCTCGCTGATCAGCTTGGCCCGTTCGGCGTATTCGGGGTCGTGCGCGAGGTGCTGCGCGTACTCCTTGACCGTGACGCCGCAGCCCGAGGCATTCATCACGATGGCCTCCACGGCACCCGACTGCACCATCGACCACCAGGCGTCGATGTTGCGCCGCATGTCAGCCAGACCGCCTTCATGGTCGTTGAGGTGGGCACGGATCGCGCCGCAGCACCCGGCACCTTCGGCCACCAGGGTCTGGATGCCGCAGGCGTCCAGCACGCGCGCCGTGGCGCTGTTGATGTTGGGCATCATGGCTGGCTGCACGCAACCGGCCAGCATCAGCACCTTGCGCGGGTGCTGCCGGGTAGGCCACAGGCCTGCGCGGGGCGGTGTTGCGCCTGGCACCTTCTTCTTCAATGAGTCCGGAAGCAAAGGCCTCACCATCTTGCCCATGGCCATCGCCGGCTTGAACAGGGGCGAGGTCAAGCCCTCCTTGAGCAGCCAGCGCACCGTCTTCTCGCGGCCTTGGCGCGGCACGCGTTCCTCCACGATGCCGCGGCCAATCTCCACCAGCTGCCCGTACTGAACACCCGAGGGACAGGTGGTTTCGCAGTTGCGGCAGGTCAGGCAGCGGTCCAAGTGCAGCTGGGTCTTCTCGGTTACGGCCGCGCCTTCGAGCACCTGCTTGATCAGGTAGATGCGCCCGCGCGGACCATCGAGCTCGTCGCCCAGCAGTTGGTAGGTGGGGCAGGTGGCGGTGCAGAAGCCGCAATGCACGCACTTGCGCAGGATGGCCTCGGCAGCCTGGCCCTCGCGGGTGCCGGCGAATTCGGGGGCGAGATGGGTTTGCATGGCGCAGCGAAATCAGAATTCGGGATGCAGACGGCCGCGGTTGAACAGGCCGTGGGGATCGAAGGCCGTCTTGAGTTGGCGGTGAATGCGCATCAGCACGGGGTCCAGATCGAGCGTCGTGCCCGAACGCGGGCCACGGAAAATCTGCGCATGGCCACCGGCCGCCCGCGCAGCCTTGAGCAGGGCCTGTTCCGTGGCGGTGTCGCCCGCAGCTGTCACCAGCCAGCGCTGGGCACCACCCCACTCGATCAGTGTGCCGCTGCCCAGCCCCTTCACACCCAGGGGCGCGGCGGTTTGGGGAACTGCGACTCGCCACAGGTGACCCGAGTGCTGAACCGCCTTCAAGGCCTCGGTGAAGAACTCGTCCTGTTGGTCGCGCAGTCCGGTCCAGAAGGCGGCGGCCATGTCGGCGGGAATCACCTCGCCGCCCAGCCGCTCACGGGCGGCCTGTACCGCGGCCCGCGCGCCTGACAGCCGCACCACCAACACACCGTCCCACCAGGCGCTGGCGTTGATGGGCAGGGGCTGTCCGCCCCATTCGTTCAGCCGCTGCAGCGCGGTGCGCTCGTCCACATCGAAGCGCAGCGTCATCACAGCCGGCGCCATCGGCAAGACCTTGATCGAGGCCTCCAACACCACGCCCAGCACGCCCATCGAGCCAGCCAGCAAGCGGGCCACGTCGTAGCCGGCCACGTTCTTCATCACCTGCCCGCCGAATGACATCACCTCGGCACGGCCGTTGAGCAGTGTGGCCCCGAGCATGTAGTCGCGTACGCCGCCGGCTGCCGCGCGCGAAGGCCCGGCCAGGCCGGCTGCCACCAGGCCACCGACCGTGCCACCGCCTTCGAAGCGCGGGGGCTCGAAGGCCAGGCATTGCCCTTTTTCGGCCAGCGCGGCTTCGAGCTCCGACAGCGGCGTGCCCGCCCGCGCGGTGATCACGAGTTCGCTGGGTTCGTAGCTGCTGATGCCCCGCAGCGCAGCGGTGCTCAGCACCTCGCCCTGCATCGGGCCACCCAGAAAGTCCTTGCTGCCCGAGCCCCGGATGCACAGTGCGCCGGCCGCCGGGTCATCATCGCCGACCGCCATTCGATCAGCGATGCTCGCGCGCACGCGCTCCACCAGGTCTTCCAGCGCCGCATCGCGCGGCACCACCGCCGCGTCCTCCACCACGCCGTCCATCAGAAGCGCTCCAGTTCCGGGAAGGGCAGCAGCCCTTTCTTCACGTGCATCTTGCCGCCTTCGGCACAGCGCCTGAGCGTGGGGATGACCTTGCCGGGGTTGAGCAGGCCCACGGGGTCGAAGGCGCCCTTCACCCCGAACATCTGTTCGCGCTCCTGGGGTGAGAACTGCACGCACATGCTGCCCAGCTTTTCCACGCCCACGCCGTGTTCACCGGTGACCGTGCCGCCCATGCGCACGCTGGTCTCCAGGATGTCTGCCCCGAACAATTCGCAGCGGTGCAGCTGGTCGGGGTCGTTGGCATCGAACAGGATCAGTGGGTGCAGGTTGCCGTCGCCGGCGTGGAACACATTCAGGCAGCGCAGGCCGTATTGCTCTTCCATCTTGGCGATTGCCACCAGGATGTCGGCCAGGCGCTTGCGGGGGATGGTGGAGTCCATGCACATGTAGTCCGGGCTGATGCGTCCGCTGGCCGGGAAGGCGTTCTTGCGCCCGCTCCAGAACTTCAGGCGCTGGGCCTCGTCCTTGCTCACTTCCAGGCGCGTGGCGCCGCAGCCCGAGAGCACCTCCAGCATGCGGTCGATCTCTTCGGCCACCTCTTCGGGCGTGCCGTCGGCTTCGCACAGCAGGATGGCCTGCGCGTCCAGGTCATAGCCCGCGTGCACGAAGTCCTCGACGGCGGCGGTCATGGGCTTGTCCATCATCTCCAGGCCCGCGGGAATGATGCCGGCGGCGATCACCGCGGCCACGGCCTCACCGGCCCGTTGCACATCGTCGAAGCTGGCCATGATGCAGCGTGCCAGCTGCGGCTTGGGTACCAGCTTGACCACCACCTCGGTGGTCACGGCCAGCATGCCTTCACTGCCCACGATCACACTGAGCAGGTCCAAGCCAGCCGCGTCCAACGCGCGCGAGCCGAAGGTCACCGGCTCGCCTTCGATGGTGTAGCCGCGAACCTGCAGCACGTTGTGCACGGTCAGGCCGTACTTCAGGCAGTGCACGCCCCCGGAGTTCTCCGCCACATTCCCGCCGATCGTGCACGCGATCTGGCTGGACGGATCGGGCGCGTAGTACAGGCCGTGGGGCGCGGCCGCTTCGCTGATGGCCAGGTTGCGCACCCCGCACTGCACGGTGGCCGTGCGCGACACCGGATCGACCTCCAGGATCTTGTTGAACTTGGCCAGCGACAGCGTCACACCGCGCTCATGCGGCATGGCGCCGCCCGACAGACCGGTTCCCGCACCGCGCGCCACCACCGGCACCTGCAGCCGGTGGCAGGTGCGCAGCACCGCGGCCACCTGCTCTTCGGTTTCCGGCAGGGCCACGCACAGGGGTTGCGCCCGATAGGCGGTCAGGCCATCGCACTCATAGGGCACCACATCTTCCTGCAGCCACAGCAGGGCGTGCGCGGGCAGCAGGCTGCGCAGGGCTTGCACCACTTCGGCTTGGCGCACGGTGCGCGGTGTGCTGTCTGCCGCGGCACCGGTAGAGGTTTCAGGCAAGGCCGCCAAGGCGCTGCCAGGCAGGGGGGCGTTCATGGGGTCAATACTCCAGACGGGCGTGTCGGGTCGGGCAGGGACGCGCCGACCGGCTCAAATTCGCAGGCAAGCCCGGCCGTAGGCCGGTTGCACAGCCCACATCCTACGGCTCCCGCACAAAGACGGTGAGCACGCCGGTGTAGCCATACAGATGGTGATGGCCGATCTCGCCCGCAGCGAAGAATCCCACCAGTGGCACATCGCCCAGGGCATGCTGGATGATCTGCAGTTCCGCCGAGGGCCCACCGAAGTGCGCGCCACCACGGCCCGAGCAGCTGACGTAGAGCGCGCCGGCCACCCGCTGCACGGGGTCCAGCGGCTCGGAAACCGGCCCGGCGGCCACCGCCGGCAGGGTCTCGGCCAGTTCTTCGCGAATCTCACTGCAGATGCGAACCAGGTCCCGACGCGCGGCCTCGACATCGCGGCGGCAGAACGCCAGGCGCATGCCGGGCTCCAGTTGGTCGGCCACCGCGAATGCCTGTCGATTCGGGTCCAGCCCGATCAGGTGGCGTACCCGCACATCGGGGCCGAAGTGGCGCCCGCGAGAAGAGGAGTCGCTCACCGCATCCACCGCCCTCAGACCGACCAGGGTCTGGCGCAGTGTGGGAATGGCGCGTCGCGGCTCACTCAGGTCCAGCTGCAGGTCTTCGGCCAGCACTTCCATGGCCGGCCGCCCGTCAAGCTCGAGCACAAGATGCTGTTCGCACTGCGTGACCTCACGCGATGGCCCCACCGGTTGGGAGCCCTGCGTCACCCGTGAAATCAGGTGCACATCGCGGCCGAAGGCCACGCCCGAAAGGCCGCCCTGGTAGGCCCCATCGGCGAGTTGCCAACTGGCGCCGCGCGACGCGGTGAGGCCGCCGAAGAGGTAGCCCGATCCGGTGCGGTCGCTCATCTCGGCGATGAGTTCGGGCAAGTCCGGCGTGGCCGGGTCGGCGTGCACCAGGGCGGTCCAGGCCTCGATGCTGTTCAGCGGCCGTGCACCGGAAAACACCCGAAACCGGCCATGCGGCACCGCACCCAGCATCAGCACCAGCGCGGGTTCATCGAAATACTCCACCCCCGACGCGGCCACACCCACGCCCACGGTACCCACCCAACTCACGCCGGGCCAGTTCGCCTGCAGGGCTTCCAGCAACTCGGCGGCATGTGGGCTGTAGTGGTCGGTCAGGTAGGCGAAGCCCAAGGTGGCCGCGCTGGGCCCGGCCTCCCCCCACAGACGCGCCTTCTGGGCCTGCAGTTGTGCCTCCCCCAGGGCCAGGGCCATGCGCCAGTCCGGGTGGGTGGCGTGAGCGTGGAGGAAGGGTTGCATGGCCCCTAGTGTGCGCCCGAAACGAAGGACTCGGTAGCTGCGGGGGTACGAAAGTCGGTTGGCCCAGCCCTTATTGGCGGCCGCGGGAGTCGCGGGAGCCGCTGGCGCCCCGCCCCCCAGGTTTGGAATTGGCCTTGGCGCGACTGCTGCCGCTGGTGCTGGTGCCGGTATTGGTGCTGCGCTGGGCGCTGCTGCCACCCTGGCGGCCGGCGCTGTGTGCCGGGCTCGATGCCTTGCCGGCCGAGGACGCGCCCGAGGACGCACCGGGTGCTGCGGCCATGGCCTGTGCCGCCAGCGATTGGAACTGTGCGGTGAGGTCGCCCCACCACTTCATCGGATCCACCAGGCCGGCACCCCCGCGGGCAGTAGCGCCAGCCGCTGCACCACCGGCGGCCGTGCCGGGCGACGGGCCAGCGCTACCTGGGGGCGCCATGGCACCCAGCACCTGCTGAAGATCGGGCATCGGCACGTTCATGCTGCGCAGGGTGCTGAGCGTCATCTTCTGCACTTCCAGGGCCTGGATGGTCGCGCCCAACATCCGCGCGTTCTGCTCAAGCCAGAACTGGACGGTTCGCAACTCCTCGATGCGTTTTTCCAACTCCTCGGGGTCGAGCGTGGGGGCCACCCACTGCTTGAAACCGCCCAGACCGGCTTGGCCGGCCAAGTTCTTCAGGAAATCGAAACCAGGAATCAGCGGGGGGGGCGAATGATCCGATTGCATGGGGCTACCTTTTCCATCCGATGGGGGAATGACGCGCGTTCAGCGCCTTTCGATAATCGAGGAGGGTACCTGAAAGGCAGGTTCATGCAGAAGGGGGTGGGTGCGGCCGTGCATCGATGGCACCAGCGCCGTGGCTGGCTGTGGGCCGTGCCGGCGGCCCTGCTCTTGCACCTTTTGGTGCTGGGTGCTTTGGGTGGGCCTTTCCCGCACAACGCGGGGGGCTTGCCCCAGGCCAGGTCTGGCCAGCAGCCCCTGGCCCTGTGGGCGCGTTTGCAGGCAGCACCCCCACCGGTGCTCACCCACGATGCGCTTGCACAGCCAGGCGCTTCAAACCTTGCGCGGCCCGACGCCGCAATGGAGCAAGCCACCGGTCAGGCCGCTGAACAGGCCACCCAGGCGCCGCAAGACCCAAGCGGCGCGGTGGCCCAAGACCCCGCCACGCCGCCTGTCATCGTGGCCTCAACTGACGTCACGGGGGCGTCGCGGCCCGTGCTGGCCTCGCGTGCCCCGCCCAACTTCCATCAGGCGCTGCAGGTACGCCGCGGCGCACAAAGCGGCCACGGCTTTTGGTCATGGTCGATGGATGCCGGGCGCTACCGATCCGAGTTGAACGCGCAGCTCGGTGAGCCGCAGGGTGCCCGTGCGCCCATGTCGCTGAACTGGAGCAGCCGTGGCGGGTGGGACAAACATGGTGTGGCGCCGGAGCGCTTTCTCACCCAGCCGTCGCGGGGTGGCGCACGCGCCGTGAACTTTCAACGCGACACCGGTCGCGTGTCCTACTCAGGCCCGACCGGCCAGTCGGCACTGGTCCCCGGTGCGCAAGACCGCTTGAGCTGGTTGGTGCAACTGCTGGCCCTAGTGCAGGCCCACCCCCCAGGGCAGGGCCTTCCGGCCGAACTGCCGCTGTGGGTGGCCGGCCCGCAGGGCGACGGCGGCGACTGGTGGTTCCAGGTGCAGTGGGAACCGGCCACACAGTGCTGGCGCTTCACGCGGCGCGCCGATCGACGCTACGACGTCCAGGTCCAGGCCTGGGTGGCCGGCGCCGGTGGACCGCAGGCCCGCTTGGCGAGGTTGGAAATGGGGCATGAGGGCAGCCGGCAAGCACCCTGGCTGTTGATGGATGCCGAGCAACCTGCGGCCTGTGGACACGCCCATTGACCCGCCGGGCCCGTGCCGGGCCCGCGCCTGGCCCCGGCCTTGCCCGAACGGCCCACCTAAAATCGTGGCCCATGAAACCCATCGCCTACACCCGCGCCCAAGCGCTGCCCAGCCTGTTGCAGCAGCGCATCGTCATCATCGATGGTGCGATGGGAACGATGATCCAGCAGTGGAAGCTCACCGAAGCCGATTACCGCGGCACCCGCTTTGCCGACCACCCCAGCGACCTCAAGGGCAACAACGAACTGTTGCAGCTCACGCGGCCCGATGTGATCGAGTCCATCCACACCCAGTATCTGGCGGCCGGCGCCGACCTGATCGAGACCAACACCTTCGGGGCCACATCGGTGGCCCAGGAAGACTATGGGCTGGCCAGCGTGGCCCGCGAGATGAATGTGGAGGCTGCGCGCATCGCCGTGCGCGCCGCGCGTGCGCACTCGACACCGGATAGGCCGCGCTTTGTCGCCGGTGCCCTGGGCCCCACGCCGCGTACCGCCAGCATTTCGCCGGATGTGAACGACCCGGGTGCCCGCAACGTGCACTTCGATGAACTCCGTGCAGCCTACCGCGAACAGGCCGAAGGCTTGCTCGAAGGCGGCGCCGACCTGTTCCTGGTTGAGACCATCTTCGACACCCTCAATGCCAAGGCGGCCATCTTTGCGCTGGACGAGCTCATGGAGGACAGCGGCGAGCGGCTGCCCGTGATCCTGTCGGGAACGGTGACCGACGCTTCGGGCCGCATCCTGTCCGGGCAGACCGTCGGCGCCTTCTGGCACTCCGTTCGCCACGCGCGGCCGCTGGCCGTGGGGCTGAACTGCGCCTTGGGGGCGGCCCTCATGCGGCCTTACATCGAGGAGCTGGCCAAGCTCGCCGACGACACCTACATCAGCTGCTACCCGAACGCGGGCCTGCCCAACCCCATGAGCGACACCGGCTTCGACGAGACGCCCGACATCACGGCAGGCCTGATGGAAGAGTTCGCACGCAGCGGCTTCCTCAACATCGCCGGCGGCTGCTGCGGCACCACGCCCGAGCACATCGAGGCGATTGCCAAGGCGGTTTCCCCCTACCGGCCGCGTTGCTGCGGGGCCTTCAGCCTGCCTCGCGCGGCATGACGTCGGCATGACGTCGGTCTGAGGCCTGCCTGAAGTCAGCCGCGGCCCACGAGCCGCGAACCTCATGTGGCCCCGACCGGGCGCTAAAATGGTGGCTCTCGAGGAGCGTTGCGACGATCGGCTCAGGGCCCAAGCAGGCCCGCAGCCGCCGCCAGGCTCGAGAACGTGGAACGCCTGCGCCTGCCGCGCGGGGCCCACGACGGTTCAACCGCGCTCACCCCTGCTTGCCCAGAGCCGAGGTGAACCGTCGCTCCAGGCCCCGCTTTACATCGGTATTTGCGCCACCGCCGTTCCATGTCTTCCCCTTCTGCTGCCCGAATTCCTCCTCCCATGCGCCTGTCGGGGCTCGAACCCGTGTCCATTGGCGCGGGCTCACTCTTCGTCAACATCGGCGAGCGCACCAACGTCACCGGCTCCAAGGCCTTTGCCCGCCTCATCCTCAATGGCCAGTTCGAAGAGGCCTTGGGCGTGGCGCGTCAGCAGGTGGAAAACGGCGCCCAAGTGATCGACATCAACATGGACGAGGCCATGCTGGACAGCCAGGCCGCCATGGTTCGTTTTCTCAACCTGATCGCCAGCGAACCCGAGATCAGCCGCGTGCCCATCATGATCGACTCTTCCAAGTGGAGCGTGATCGAGGCGGGGCTGAAGTGCATCCAGGGCAAGGGCATCGTCAACTCCATCTCGCTCAAGGAAGGTGTCGACGAATTCAAGCGCCAGGCGCGGTTGGTCAAGCGCTACGGCGCGGCCACCGTGGTGATGGCCTTCGACGAACAGGGCCAGGCCGACACCCGCGCGCGCAAGGTCGAGATCTGTGAGCGCGCTTACCGCATCTTGGTGGATGAGGTCGACTTCCCACCCGAGGACATCATCTTCGACCCCAATATCTTCGCGATTGCCACCGGCATCGAGGAGCACGACAACTACGCGGTGGACTTCATCGAAGCCACGCGCTGGATCAAGCAGAACCTGCCGTGCGCCAAGGTCAGCGGTGGCGTGTCGAATGTGAGCTTCTCCTTCCGGGGCAACGACCCGGTTCGCGAGGCCATCCACACCGTTTTCCTGTACCACGCCATCCGCGCCGGCCTGGACATGGGCATCGTCAATGCCGGCATGATCGGCGTGTACGATGAGCTCGAGCCCACGCTGCGCGAACGCGTGGAGGACGTGGTGCTCAACCGGCGTCCGGCCTACAGGGATGGCGAGCCGCTCCTGTCGGCCGGCGAGCGGCTGATCGAAATCGCCGAGAGCGCCAAGGGCGCGGCCAAGGACGACACAGCCCGTCTGGCCTGGCGCGCCGGCGGCGTCAACGAACGCCTGGCCCATGGCCTGATCCACGGCATCACCGACTTCATCGTCGAAGACACCGAAGAGGCCTGGCAGACCGTGCAGGCCAAGGGCGGCCGGCCGCTGCACGTGATCGAAGGCCCGCTGATGGATGGCATGAACATCGTGGGCGACCTCTTCGGGCAGGGCAAGATGTTCCTGCCCCAGGTGGTCAAGAGCGCCCGCGTGATGAAGCAGGCCGTGGCCCACCTCGTGCCCTACATCGAGGAAGAGAAGCGCCAACTGCAGGCCGCCGGTGGTGATGTGAAGGCCAAGGGCAAGATCGTCATCGCTACCGTCAAGGGCGATGTGCACGACATCGGCAAGAACATCGTCACCGTGGTCCTGCAGTGCAACAACTTCGAGGTCGTGAACATGGGCGTGATGGTCCCGTGTCAGAAGATCCTGGACACCGCCAAGGCCGAGAACGCCGACATCATCGGCTTGTCGGGCCTGATCACGCCCAGCCTCGAAGAGATGCAGCATGTGGCCGCCGAGATGCAGCGCGACCCCTACTTCCGCGAGCGCAAGGCCCCGCTGTTGATCGGTGGCGCCACGACCAGCCGCGTGCACACGGCGGTGAAGATCTCGCCGCACTACGAGGGACCAGTCGTTTATGTGCCGGACGCCTCGCGCAGCGTGGGCGTGTGCTCCGATCTGCTCAGCGACGAGCGGGCTGCGCGGTTCATTGATGAACTCAAGGCCGACTACGACAAGGTGCGCGCCCTGCACGCCAACCGCAAGGCCACGCCCCTGGTGAGCCTGGCCGATGCGCGTGCCAACCCGACCCCGCTGGATTGGACGGGCTATGAGCCACCGCGCCCGCGCGTGCTGGGCCGTCGGGTGTTCCGCAACCATGACCTGGCCGAGATCGCCGCGTGCATCGACTGGACGCCCTTCTTTCAGACCTGGGACCTGGCGGGGCGCTACCCCGACATCTTGAACGACGAGGTGGTGGGTGATTCGGCGCGCAAGGTGTTCGAGGATGCCCAGCGCATGCTCAAGCGCATCATCGAAGGCCGCTGGCTGCAGTGCCATGGGGTGATGGCGCTGCTGCCCGCACAGGCGGTGGGTGACGACATCGAGATCTACGCCGATGAGGCTGCCGCCGCGCGCGGCGAACCTCAGATGACCTGGCGCGGCCTGCGGCTGCAAAGCGAGCGCCCGGTGGTTGACGGCGTGAAGCGTCCCAACCGATGCCTGTCGGATTTCGTCGCACCGGCTTCTTGCGGCAAGGCCGACTACATCGGCTTGTTCGCCGTGAGTTGCCAGGGCGTGGAAAAGAAGGAAGCCCAGTTCCTGGCTGAGCACGACGACTATTCGGCCATCATGCTCAAGGCCCTGGCCGATCGCCTGGCCGAGGCCTTCGCCGAACGTTTGCACCAGCGGGTGCGCACCGAACTGTGGGGCTATGCGGCCGATGAGCACTTGAGCAACGAAGAGCTGATCGCCGAGGCCTACCGCGGCATCCGCCCGGCCCCTGGCTACCCGGCCTGCCCGGACCACCGGGCCAAGCTCGACCTGATGCGCGTGCTGGGCGCCCAGGAGATTGGCATGGGATTGACCGAAAGCTTGGCGATGACGCCGGCCTCCAGCGTCAGCGGCTTCTACCTGTCACACCCCGAAGCGCGCTACTTCAATGTCGGCAAGATCGGTGCAGACCAGCTCGAGGACTGGGCCCGCCGACAGGGCCTGAGCCTGGACGAGGCGCGCCGCGCGCTGGCACCCCTGATCGACTGAGCCCACCGCTAGGTGGGCCCGCGCGGCATGAGCCCACGCCGCATCTGAAGGGCCTCGGCCAAGTGCGGCACCTCGACTGCTTGCACCTGCGCCAGGTCGGCCACCGTGCGGGCCACCCGAAGCACCCGGTGCAGCCCGCGACCACTCAGCCCCAGCCGTTCGGCCGCCCGCTGCAGGAAGGCCTGTGAGGCCCCCTTGAGCGGGGCGTGCTCAACCAGGGCGGCCGAACCCAACTCGCCGTTGCGGCAGCCCTGGCGCTGCAGTTGAAGGGTGCGCGCCTGGGCCACGCGCTTGGCCACCGTCAGGCTGTCCTCGCCATCGGGTGGGCGCAGCAGGTCGGCCGGCGCGCCGGCGGGGACTTCGAGCTGCAGGTCCAGTCGGTCCAACAGGGGCCCGGAAAGGCGGCCTTGATAGCGTTGCACCGCGTCGGGTGTGCACCGACAGGCGGGCGCCCCGGGCAAACGGTTGCCCAGCCATCCACAGGGGCAGGGATTCATCGCCGCCACCAACAACACCCTCGCGGGAAAGCGCGCCTGCCGTGCCGCACGCGAGACCACCACATGGCCGGTTTCCAGCGGCTCGCGCAATGCCTCGAGCGTGCGCCGTGGGAATTCGGCCAGTTCATCCAGAAAGAGGATGCCCTGGTCGGCCAGGGAGATTTCGCCGGGCTGGGGCGGCTGACCGCCGCCCACCAGGGCCGCCATGGTGCAGCTGTGGTGGGGCGCACGCCATGGGGGGGAGCGCCATCCCTGCGGATCGGTCAATGCTGGGGCCTTGGCCCCCGCCCGCGCGCCAGCGTGCCGTGGCCCAAGGCTGCGCAGGGCCGCGCATTCGAGCGCCTGCTCGGGCGTCAGGGGCGGCAGCAAGCCGGTCAAGCGTTGGGCCAGCATCGACTTGCCCGCGCCGGGTGGCCCCACCAGCAGCAGGCTGTGGTGGCCTGCTGCCGCCAGTTCGAGCGCCCGCTTGCCCTCTGCCTGCCCCCGGATGTCGCGCAGGCAAGCGCCCGCATCGGCCTTGGCCTCTTCCCACGGAAATGGGGGTACCGCCAGGGGCAGGGGCACCGCTTGGGAGCTTGGCAGCAGGTGCTGCACCACCTCACGCAGATGATGGGCCGGCCGCACGGCCACACCCGCCACCAGGGCGGCCTCGGCCGCATTGGCCGCAGGCAACACCAGGCAGCGCGGCGCATGCCCGGTGGCTTGTGCACTGCGCCGCAGCCCCATGGCCAGCGCCAGCGATCCTTGCACCGGCCGCAGTTCCCCGGCCAGCGACAGTTCCCCGGCGAACTCGTGGGACTCCAGCGCCGCGGGGTCCAGGATGCCCTGGGCGGCCAGGATGCCCAGGGCGATGGGCAGGTCGAAGCGGGAGGAGGCCTTGGGCAGGTCGGCCGGTGCCAAAGAGACCGTGATCCGCTGGTTGGCCGGGTAGTCCCAGCCGCTGTGGGCCAGCGCCGAGCGTACGCGTTCGCGCGCCTCACGCACCTCGGTGTCGGCCAGACCCACCAGCGTCATGCTGGGCAGGCCGTTGGCCAGGTGCACCTCTACCTGAACCGGTTCAGCCTGCCAACCTTCCAGGGTGCGCGTGTGCACCACAGCCAATCCCATGATCCTGGCTCCCTCCGCCCGGGCGCCGACGCAAGCCCCATCGGCCTGCCTGAGCGCCTGGGCCCATTCTGGAAAGCGCACGCGGCAGGCGCATCGCCCGCAGGTGTCACCCTGGGGAGGGGGCAGGCCGCCTCTAGGCGCCGCTTTGGTGCGAATTCCCGGGCCGCGCCGCCCCATCGCACCCCGTGGGCGCACCGTATTGGTGCGTTTTGGGTTGACAAGAGCTGAAAACAGGGTCTGGCGCGTGGCATGGAAGTTGCCCTAACCCCGTGTTGTCACCCTTTGACCTTTTCCAGGAGCCCCCATGAACAAGACCACCCTGTCCTCCGCCCTGGCCGCCGCCGTGCTGGCCCTGGGCGCTGCCGCCCCCACGGGCGCCAACGCCCAAACGGCCACCCCCGAGGCCAGCCCCTTGACGTTCAACGCCGCCGTGTTCTCCGAGTACCGCTACCGCGGCATCTCGCAAACGCGATTCCAGCCGGCCGTTCAGGCGGGTGCCGACTACGCTTTCCCCAGCGGTTTCTACTTGGGCGCTTGGGCTTCCACCATCAAGTGGATCAAGGACGCCAAGGGCGGCGCCGATGTGGAGATCGATCTCTATGGCGGCTACAAGGGCACCCTTGCCGAGGGCCTGGCCTATGACGTCGGCGCCCTGCGCTACGTGTACCCCAGCAACGGCCTGAAGCCCAGCGCCGACACCCAGGAGGTCTACGGCGCCATCACCGCAGGGGCCTTCACGGTGAAGTACTCGCACGCCACGTCCAACCTGTTCGGCTTTGCCGACAGCGCGGGCAGCGGCTACCTCGACGTCACCGCAAGCTTCGACCTGGGCGGCGGCTACATGCTCGCCCCGCACGTGGGCCACCAGCGCGTGAGCGGCAAGGGCAACGGCATCTACTCCTACACCGATTACTCGCTGACCCTGAGCAAGGATTTCAGCGGCGTGGTGCCCAGCATCACCCTGATCGGCACCGATGCACAGGCGGGCTCCTATGTGGCGCCCAACGGCAAGCAACTGGGCCGCAGCGGCGTGGTCGTGGGCCTGAAGTACAACTTCTGACGCCAGTCGTCATCAAGGAGACGTTTCATGAAGATGGTGACCGCCATCGTCAAGCCCTTCAAGCTTGACGAAGTCCGGGAAGCGCTCAGCGCCCTGGGCGTTCAAGGTTTGACCGTGACCGAAGTCAAGGGCTTCGGTCGGCAAAAGGGCCACACCGAGCTGTATCGCGGCGCGGAGTATGTGGTGGACTTTCTGCCCAAGGTGAAAGTGGAGGCCGCCGTGGACGACGCCATCGTCGACCGCGTGATCGAGGCCATTGAAAGCGCTGCCCGCACCGGCAAGATCGGTGACGGCAAGATCTTCGTGTCCCCGCTGGAGCAGGTGCTGCGCATCCGCACGGGCGAAACCGGAAAGGATGCACTGTGATGAAGAAGTTTTTTGCCACCATGGCCCTGGCGCTGGCCGCCGTGGGCATTCTGGGTCTGGCGGCCGCGCCCGACCTCAGCTGGGCGCAGGCCGCTGCGCCGGCTGCTGCTGCGGCGGCGCCGGCCACGGCAGATGCCGCTGCTGCCGCACCCGCTGCTGCCGAGGCCGCGGATGCGGCTGCTGCTGCGGCGCCCCCGCCTGTTCCCAACAAGGGCGACACCGCCTTCATGACGGCGTCCACGGCACTGGTGATCCTCATGACCATCCCCGGCCTGGCCCTGTTCTACGGCGGCTTGGTGCGCAGCAAGAACATGCTGTCGGTGCTGATGCAGGTCTTCGTGATCTTCTCGTTGATCTCGGTTCTGTGGGTGATCTACGGCTACTCCGCGGCCTTCACCGCGGGCAATCCGTTCATCGGCACGCTGGACAAGCTGTTCCTCAAGGGCGTGACGCCCGAGACCGTGGCCGCCACCTTCAGCAAGGCCGTGTACCTGCCCGAGCTCATCTTCGTCGCCTTCCAGGGCACCTTCGCAGCCATCACCACGGCGCTGATCGTCGGCGCCTTTGCTGAGCGCATCAAGTTCTCGGCGGTGATCCTGTTCTCGGTCCTGTGGTTCACGTTCAGCTACCTGCCCATTGCGCACATGGTCTGGTACTGGGACGGCCCGGACGCCATCACCTCTGAGGAAACCCTGGCCACGGTGACCGCGGCGGCCGGCTTCCTGTGGGCCAAGGGCGCACTGGACTTCGCAGGCGGCACCGTGGTGCACATCAACGCGGCGGTGGCCGGCTTGGTGGGCGCCTACATGGTCGGCAAGCGCGTGGGCTACGGCCGTGAAGCCATGGCTCCGCATAGCCTGACGCTGACGATGGTGGGTGCCTCCATGCTGTGGGTGGGCTGGTTCGGCTTCAACGCCGGATCCAACCTGGAAGCCAACGGCGTGGCAGCGCTGGCCTTCATCAACACCATCGTGGCCACGGCCGCTGCAACGCTGGCCTGGTGTGCTGGTGAAGCGATGCTCAAGGGCAAGGCCTCGATGCTGGGTGCAGCGTCGGGCGCGGTGTCGGGCCTGGTGGCCATCACCCCGGCCTGCGGCTTCGTGGGTGTGGGCGGCGCGCTGGTCATCGGACTGCTGTCGGGCTTCGTGTGCCTGTGGGGCGTGAACGGCCTGAAGAAGATGCTGGGCGCGGATGACAGCCTCGATGTGTTCGGCGTGCACGGCGTCGGCGGCATCCTGGGTGCCATCCTGACGGGTGTGTTCGCTTCGCCCAGCCTCGGCGGCACCGGCATCTGCAACTACGTCACCAACGCCTGCGGCGAGTGGGGTGGTACGGGTGCCCAGGTCTGGGTGCAGACTCAGGGTGTGATCGCCACCATCGTCTGGTCGGGCATCGTGGCCCTGGTGATGTTCAAGATCGTGGACATGGTCATTGGCCTGCGCGTGACGGAAGAAGAAGAGCGCGAAGGTCTGGACATTTCCTCGCACGGCGAGACGGCGTACAACCGCTGATCCTGTGCACAGCCCTCGCCGCCAGCGGCGGGGGCGTTCGTAACGATTGTTCTCCTCGGTAAGCGAGTTGGGGCCTTCCGGCAACGGAAGGCCCTTTTTTTGGTGCCGTGCTCGAAGGGCGCGAGGCCCTTAGCCTTCAGTCCGCCGAGATCTTGCGCGTGCGGATGATGTTGCCCCAGTAGTCGGTTTC
>JACCDW011151160.1_pt1 | contig 43448 bp, 48 predicted proteins | sample 7449781 | NCBI WGS metagenome assembly JACCDW01 (sample SAMN15323449, study PRJNA562643) | freshwater metagenome | isolation source: river surface water | place: USA:Blue River Watershed | collected 2017-08-18 | reverse complement strand
GACAATAATGATAAGTCAAGTCCTTACGATTGTGTTTAAACGGTTTAACTCCCCAAGTAATAATCTCTTTAGTAGTGTAATCCTGAATACTAATTGCAAGAATTTCCTCAGAACAAGATTCTACATCAGGGAATCCCCCTTCAGAAGCAACCTCAATATCTAGAGTTACAAGTTTGATTTTACTAATATCAAACTTAATTTCGTCCTCTGGATATTTTTCGGAAATATATTGACAGATGTACCTGTCATTCCCATAGATCTCAAATCCATCTACGCTTTCATACTTTTTATAGAACTCACGACAATCTCGAATAGTTCCTGGTTTTATTGGTTCTACAAATTCTCCACTTAGGGTTTGATACTTTGAATCTTTTTTGGTTTTTACGAAGAGAGTTGGATAAAACTCATCTCTGTTTTCAAATCGTTTTCCATTTTCAACTCCGCGAACAAGAATTTGATTTCCAATCAATTGAACATTAGTATAAAAGCGTTGAGTCATTCTTTAATTAAATCCTGATATTTTTCAAGTAAAGTTGGAGTGGGATCAACAAGAGTAAGAATCTTGTCAGAACTCATCATAAATGTTTTTTCTTTCGTATAACCACAAAGAAATGGTTCTAAAGTTTTATCACCTTTTACAACAAATGGTGATACAAGTTTGCAATCTGGTTCGCCAATGTCAGCACCAACTTCCTCAATTTGAGATATCAAAATTTGCTGGTTCATTAGTACCAATACTTTGATTATTTTTTCCATTGTTTAAGATGTCCTCTTCATACATTTTTAGTAGTTGATCTATAGGATCAACAAGTGTAATTACCCAGTCCAAAGATACTGGAATTTTGGTATCCTTCGTTAAAAGAATCCAAGGAGTCAATCTGATTTTTACCGAATCAGTTTTTTCCTTATCATTATCTTCTTCCCTGACTCGCATTTTAATGCTGCAAGGTTTATTAAAAATATAACCAACTACTTTTTGTTCAGGTTCTTTGCCGACTACCATTTCTTGAACGTCAGCAATTACGTCTTCGCCCGATTTTAAAAGAGCAAGTTTTACCGTCATTTTTACTCCATACCTCTAAGTATTCTAGCAAGAAAAAAGAGGGGAGTCAACCTGGATTTTGCCAGGGTCCCCTCGCGCCGACGATATTCAAAAGTATTTATCTCTTTCTTTTGAACTTACACACTTTCTTTCCAGGAAGCATAGCATATGATGTTGTTCCTGCCCAACCACACTTTGCTTTTGGCGGTTTTGCATCAGCACCAAAGTCACCTTTCATTTCATTTATAATTTGCATAAATTCCTGGAAAGTTTTCATTTTTTATTTTTATTTAGAGATAATCCTTTCTCTTATGGTGATCAGGAACAATCTTTTTCAAGTTGACAGAGAGGAGTCCGTCTTCAAATGATACATCTGAGACTTCTGTATCGTCTGCCATTGTCCACGCTCTCTTGAAAGATCGTTGAGCCAGTCCCTTATGGACGTAGTTGGCATCAGATTCTTTATCATCCTTTTGTCCCTCAACAAAAAGTTTTCCATCTTGCGTATAAACATAGACTTCTTTCTTTTTAAATCCAGCAAGTGCGAGTTCTAGTCTCGATTCGACGTTACTGACTTGTACAAGATTATATGGCGGATAATTGGAAGCAGTTTCGTGAAGATGAAATAGACGATCAAAGTATTCATCCATTCCAATACTATTACGAGCAATCCTATCCATCAAGGCAGGAATATCCGCAGCAGTATAACGTGCAAGGTTCGTCATTATTGTAGCTCCTTTTTAAAGCGAGTTTGTGTTTTGTGGACCCTTTCGGCATCCATTACTAATTATACAAGAAACGAAAAAAAGAGGAGGGGTAAAAACCCAACCTCTTTTTAGGGTGTTCCGACTTTTGTAGAGACCGCACGAAAGGTCTCAGTTCTATTTATTCGGTTTCTACAGTCTTACCTTTTTTGCCAATATTATACTTCTGTTCCAGAATCCAATCTCCCTTGTCCTTATAAGCAAGAACTTTAATTTGATTCAGAGGGGCAATATCAGAAACTTTATCTTGATCAATCACGGTAATCAATCCCCAATCAGCAAGAAGACGAACAATACGATTACGTCTTTGAACGTCGTTTACAGTAAGATTGGCATGTTTGCCATCAAGAGCAAATAGCTCTTTAAAGTGAACAATATAATATCTTCCCTGTTTGTGAAGAATATGACAAGACTGGTAAAGTTTTTTCTCCTTTCTAGAAGCAACTCCGATACGAGTCAAAGTTTCACGAACCTTTAGAAAATCATCTGGTTCATTTAGGATAACTTCCACCATTTGGTCTTGTGACCAATTTACTTGTGGTTCAATTGTTTGAGTTGTCATTTTGTTCCGCCAGTTTCAAGTCGTTGTTTAATAAAGCTGATTTGCTCTTTCGACAAAATTTTCAGTGCTTGATATGCTTTTTCATTACTATATCCATAGTATTGTTTCACACATTCTAAGTCTTTGATTTTATCTTTACGGAGCCAGGGAGAATACCTCTTCCTTTTTCTTATAATATTTAGATAAAATGAATATTGCATATCTTTGTCAAGATGATGATTTATATTCATCTCATTTGCATACATAATGCAGTCTATATGTCCACTAAGACAACGATTAATAATATAGGGTGCATAATCTTTAATATTTGATGTATCTTCAATCAAATTTTCTTTTGAAAAATTGATTGAATTCAACCAATCCTTTAATTCAAGACTCATCGAATAATCTCCAAATCAGTTCCAGGTTTCCATAATTCAAGTTCGGTTCTAAGTTTATTATCTCGAAGTAACTTTTCATATCTTTTTGATGCCTTGACTTTCCACCATTCAATAACTTCTTTAGGTTCATATCCAAATTTAGAAATATAATATCTTTTCTTTTCAGTCAAAGACTTAGCATGTTCAATACACTTTTTAAATTCTTGTAACTTTGAATCATCTTGAAGAGACTTTATGATGATTGAAATCATCTTGGTTTGAATTTTAAGTTTTTTTGAAGACTTATCTGCTGAGATTAACCTTTCCCCACCATTAGCATTATTATTAAACCACCAAAACATTTCACGAAAATAGTCATCATGAAACAATGGAAGGAAATTGCTTTCAGTATCTCCTATGTGTCGAATATATGGTTTAAGACCATCATACATAGATACCCCTTTTGTTGTACCATACAATGAAGTTGTTTCAAAGTAATGTAGATCAGTTCCATACTTTGAATCAAATTGTCTTTTTAACTCATTAGATGATGCTAAAAGTGCTAATAGTTTTCCGCCAAGATAATTGTACCCAAATGGTTGCACTGGGACAATATTAAAACCCATCACAAACTCTTTATTAATTTTTGATAGGGGAAGCACTTCACCAAAATAATCATTTCTTGGTTTAGAGTTAATAGTCGGCGAACCAAATCTAATAACTCCTACAATTTTATTTGTAGTGTCCTCAGAAACTATCCATTTGATTGTTCTTCCCGGAATTGCTTCTTCAATAGGATTAGAAGCAGTTTCATTCAAAATATTAGAATACAGTTCTTGATTATACTTAGATTTTGGTTTTGGGGAAGTATCTACAACATGAATAGAAAATTTCATGTCATTTGGATGAAGATCAAAATTAGAAAATATTTCATCTTCTGATCCGAATAATTTCCCAGACGAATATTGGATTCTACTACTTTTTACAAATCTCAAATAGTCATCAATCCTATTAAATTTTGAATAGTAATCAATAAATTGATCTGCTGCCCAAATTGCTTGCTCTTGAGATAACATATTATAAAATTTCTTCCATTGAACTCAACAATTCAGTTGATGTTATTTTTTTAGGTAATGGGATAACATCTTTTGCCAAAAATTGATAGTCTCCAGATTCTAACTTAAAAGTTGCTCCAGCACCATCACAGTCTGTTCTGGAATAAACAGTTTCCCATGTCGTATACGCTATTGACATTTTTTTAGTGTCAACCAATAGCATGTAGTCAAATGTTTTTTTAATATCCTCTTTTGTTAACAATTTTTTATTTTTTCCAGGTCTTTTGTTAATAAGAACTACTCTCTTACAAGAACCATTCTTATTAAAAATTCCAAGAGAACCCTTCATTTCATAAAGCGTGCCATCACTACCAATAAAATCTCTGCCATCTTCATAATCTCCAACATATTGAAGTTGTCCATTAGACCATTTAGCAAATGACTTTTCTTGCAAAAATGTACGAAAAGTTTTGAATGCGTTAGATTTCATTTGAGGAGTATTGGTTGCTTGAACGCAACCAAAAAATTCTCCAAGATTAATTTCTTCAATGTTAATCATAATAATTTAAAATCAATTTATGCTAGTCAAATAACTTATTATTTAAATTCACATTCGCACATGATTTCAGTTAGTGCTGCTAGAAGGTTAATCTCCTGATCAGCCACGAACGCACATTGGTATTGATACTTAGCAGCAATAAGAACGGCAGCAGGGATAGATTGGGGTTCAAGGCAATCAAAAGAGGCGTCATAAATCCTGCGAAGTAGGCTAGAAGCATCGTTATCCAAGTTGGAGACCACCCATTTACGAACCTCGGTGAAGTTTTTGTCTTTGAGATTTTTGATGAGTTCATTTACTGAGATGTCTGAGAACGACGCGAGAATTCCTGAGTCAATTTTACCCCCCGTAGAATATCGTTGACATTCGTTGAGCACCCTCCTGAAATCCGGGAAGTGTTTTGATACGAGTTCTGCAACGACTTTTTGATCATATTCAATTTTTTCACGATCCAAGATTGTTTGAAGTCGTTGAAAGAAACTACCTGCAAGTTGAACTCTTTGCTTCCCTTTGATGGTGAAGTCAATGACTGCGCAACGGGAGTGAAGAGGTTCAATAATCTTGTTCTTGTAGTTGCAGGTGAAGATGAATCGGCAGTTGTTATAAAATGCCTCAATATTCGCCCGTAGTAGGAGTTGTACGTCGTTGCCTGTGTTATCCGCCTCATCGATGATGATGACTTTGTGTTTAGAAGATCCCGTAAGTGAAACGGTCGAAGCGAAGTTCTTTGCTTGGTTCCGTACAGTATCCAAGAAACGCCCTTCGTCGGATCCATTGATGACATAATAATCTGCCCCCAGTTCGTTACATAATGCTTTTGCAATAGTAGTTTTACCAATACCAGGAGGTCCTGCAAGAAGAAGATTCGGAATCTCTCCCTTCTCAACAAACTCCTTAAATGTTTTTTTAGTTTCATCAGGAAGAATACAATCATCAATTACTTGAGGACGGTATTTCTCCACAAAAAGAAATTCACTTGTCATAATCAAATCCAATCAGGTTTTTTCAAATAAGAACTCGGGACAATTTCCCACCACTCTTTCCCATCAAAAACATACACCTTATGTGTATACCTGTCAAGGAAAAAGGTGCCTTTTTTATATTTCATATCCATTCAGGTTTTCTTTCTGGCATACGTAGATAATTATCAGCGACCCAAGGTTTGGATGCGATGTATCTTTTGTATGCTTCAAATGTATTAATAGTATCGTCAAACTTCCATTCCTCAGGCATAGCACGAGCAAATGGAGTCACTTCTGTGATCTTACCCTTGGGAAACAAATAGTATGCATCCACGAGGGTTTTATAACAGGAGTGAGTTTTATTATACCGCAGGCAGTATTCATCAGACAAGTTCAATCCCCATTTGATCAACCAGTACGCATTGTGGATACTCTCCATTGCCCACTTGGTGCAGGGATGATTGCGGAATGCTCCTTTCTCGGTCTTGTAAGGGGTTCCATCTGCCTTAGGGAGAGTGCCGTACCCATGTCCCCACTTGTCAGAGGCAACGATAGAGAGCATCTGGCAGCACTCTAGGGGCATTTTAACAACGTGTTTGTCGGGAAGACAGATTGCACTCTCTGCCGGAAATGGAGAAGTAACGAAGATGTTCATAACATAGAAATTAAAGTTTAATCCAATTTTCCCAAGTAGAAGAAGATGATTTTACTCTTGCTCTGGCACAAGTATAACTTATGTTGTGATGTTTAGCAACTTCTTCCAATCCAGTAAAATAAACATTTTCTATTAAATATGTTTTTTTCTTTGATTCACTTACACTTTTTCCCCTCTCAATTAGGAATTGTTTGTCATTTTCAAGTTCTCTTAATTTTTTAAATCTTTTTGCAACGAGTTCTTTTGGTTGTTTTTTTCCAGTTAAACTTTCTCGCATTTTTCTAATAGAACTTTCAGATAATCTGATTTGACCTCCGGGAAGAATGTTATAATAAGGTTTAAGTGTGTCTATATGGTAGATTTCTTTTTCATTTAATTCGTCTAAGTTAGTAGCAGTATCCAAAATTTCAATAATAAAATTTTCTACACCATACTTTCTCATAGCACTATGAAGTTTATATCCACCACCACGAATAGATATTTCTTTATGTTTTCTAAATCTATACTCAATATTTTTTATAGTTTGACCTACATAAAACTCTTGAGTTTGGGTATTGGTTATTTTATAGATAAACATAAAAAGTATCTTATTACATTATTATTTATATAATAAGATACTTTCATATCAACTAAACTGACTATCTGGTTCTAATGCAATCCAATAACTAACATCAAATCCAGTATTCTTGAAGCGCGACAAAAGTTTACGTGAGATAACTACCTCATAAGAACCAGGAAGAATCTTGATATTCTCTACCTTGAAGTTAAAGGAGAATACTTCATCAGTTTCGCCAACAATCACGGAAAAGTCATTAGAAGTATCATTCTTCTTATCACGAACTACCAGTTTCACCACACCTGCTTCACCAACCACAGACAAGTCAGGAAGTTGATAGACAGAAGCAGCTTTAAGCAGTTTATCAAGTTCTTTGGTATCAAGAAGGAAACAAACATCTTCGCTTGGCAGAACAATATCCTTTTCGGGTGGAGTAATAATTACATTAGGATCAGCAAAGAAATACTTAGAACGAGACTTACCTTCTTTGATTACAACATAACCATCGTTTTGAAAATCTAGTTCAGCATTCTGATGCAGATTAAGACCATTCAGAAACTGGTTCAAATCATAGATACCAAAATCCTTTGGAAGTTCTTCTTCAATTGTTGCTTCTGCTAGGATGTTTTTCATCACAGAAATAGTGCGAAGATTGTTTCCTTCCTTAAACAGAATAGATTGATTAATGGAAGAAAAGTTTTTCAGTAGAGTCAGAGTTTTATCAGAGAGTTTCATAATCACTTATTTTCAATAAGGTCGAGATGGTTGATCAGAAGAATAGTATAGTGAAGAACTTTAAAGAGATCTGCTCGTGGAGTTCCTTTTGTATCATAACGATCAATATACTTCGTCACATTACCAGCACAGAATCCTTCGCGACGATTGTGCTTGATCTTATCAAGAGTTTGCTCTTTACCGCCACCAGTTCGATCAACGTAATGCTGGCGATAAGTACTTGCAATATACTCTTCAAGTTGTTTTAGGATTTTATCTTCATTGTATTTCCAAAAACCGTTTTTGTTTGTATCTTCGGTCACAGTCAAATTGAATGTAGAGGGTGAATTAAATGTAATATGATCTTCCCCAAGTCCACCAGGAAGTCTAGAACCTAGGGAAAACATATCAGGAGAAGGGCAAGGATTTCCAGTTAGACTAATACCGTCATTTTTCCAGAAATCTTGATTAGGAATTGAACTTTCATAAGTGCTCTCAAAGTTTTCAGGCATTGCATTTTACAGTAAAGGACAAAAAGAGGGAAGGCACTTTTTTACCTTCCCCAATTATATCAAACAGACTGATATGTGTCAATGGACTCTTCAGAAGGCATTTTAAAGTCGGCATCAACTTTATCATACAATTCAAGGAATGCTTGCTTGGTTTCGTCGTCAAAACGATTGGTGCAAACTTGAATTGCTTTTGCCTTATCGTTAAAGATGCTATAAGCACGAATAATATGAACCAGACGACGAGTGCTGATGATTTCTTCAATGCCACCATCATAGAAAGTTTTACGGATCACATCTGCCCAATCCACAAGGCGCTTGCAGAAGTCACGATCTTCCACACCAAGGTCCAGAGCAACACCATCAAGAATCTTTTGTTCTGTTGCAGGAGCAGGATAAGACTGCTCAAAGGTCACAGGGAAGCGTTCTAGGAATGCCTCATTGAGCACGTTAGTGCCGATGAAGCGACCATCATCAGAACCTTTGCCTTTAGTATTAGCGGTTGCGATAACGTTGAATCCAGCAGCAGGTTTCACCCAACGACCAATCTTCTTGAGGAACACTCCTTTACCTTCCAGAATAGATTGAAGACAAAGAATCTTGTTAGAAGCAAGGTCAATTTCATCAAGCAGGAGGATTGCACCACGTTCAAGTGCTTCAATCACAGGTCCATTATGCCAAGCAGTATTACCATCAACGAGACGAAAACCACCGATCAAATCATCTTCATCAGTTTCAATGGTGATATTGACGCGAATCATCTCTCGCTTGAGTTGAGCACATGCTTGCTCTACAGAGAACGTTTTACCGTTACCTGAAAGACCCGTAATGAACGTAGGATAAAAAAGACGAGACTTAATAATCTTGTAAATATCACTAAAGTTACCAAACTTGACGAAGGTATCATCTTTTTCGGGAATAAGATTTTGTTCGATAGGAGGGACCACCGAGGGTGCTTGATAAGTACGTTCGATTTCTTCTACTTTTTGTTGTGTCACTTCAAGATTCCATTTGCCACGACCAACTTTAAATTGATCAAGTTTTTTGGTTACAGTTTGATAGTTAGCATCGTTCAGATTACACCAAGCACGAATATCAGCGCCCGTGATTGTGTTTCCATACAGGTTCTGCAGGGAAGTGCGGATGTAGTCAGAGGAGAGTGCCATTTGTTTGTTTTGTTTCAACATAGTCATTATAAGAGGAAAAGGGTCCCACTTGGGACCCCAGTGGTCAGTTCAAAAATTGGACCATTTGATCTTCAGGCAACCAAGGAAATAAATTCACCAAGAACTTTTTTATTTAGCTTTTTAGTTTTCAAAGATTTTACAAAAGCGGATCTAATTTGAGATTTTGTTGCACCATCTTCAACTTCAAACTCAGTATTTTGAGAAAGCGCAGTTGAAGACATTCCAAAGTATGCATCATAACCAGACTTAGTGATAGTGAAACTCTTCAATTTCTTCCAATCGCTTTGGATTTTCTCATAATCTTTATCGAGTTGAGAATGATACATTTGCACAAATCGACTAAAGTTACGGCTTTCTAGAACACGAATACCAATAAAATTCATAGAAGAAAACTTATCTTTTAAATTCCTAAGAAGAACGTCGGTGAATTCATGATATCCATATCCAATCTTATAAGTTGTTCCCAACTTACGATCACGAATAAATGTATTCATGGGATCAACATATCCAGTTCCAAGAAATGGTTTATTTTCCCATTGACGTTTGACTTCTTTATGATAAACAAGTTGATTTGCTTCACCATCGGTCAAGACAATACATTGAACTTTCTGCAATTTGTTTTCTTTTTGGAACTTGGGAAGAATCTGATGAAGAGTAATTAGTGCTTCATTCAAAGGAGTTCCAGAAAGAGAAAGACGATTGGAGTAAGTGTATGGGGAACTATAAGTCCTACCAAAACAATAAGCAAGACGCCAAATATTAAGCATTTGATGTTCAAGCACGCTACCAGAAACTTTACTGGTAAGAATATTCATCATGGAAAAAGTTTCATCTACAACCAAAAGACCATCTTTCTTCTGATAATGAGGAGTACGGTCTGCAGCAAGATATCGATCATTTTCATAATCATATTCACCACGACGCCATTCATTAGTGAAAGCATAAACTTCAAAAGGAATAGATACTTTCTTGCAGAACCAAACAAGGTTAAAGAGTTGCTTACAAGTATCAAGCATCACTTCGCACATAGAACCACTCCAGTCCAGTACAAATACTAGACCATGATTTTTTCCATCAGGAATTACAGATACTTTTTTGAAAAGGTCTTCATTGTATTTGTAAGTGTGAAGACGAGCAGTGTCAAGAATTCCTGTACGAGCAATTGATGCGCGTGCATATTGATCTGCTGCCTTGCGACACTCAAACTCTTTTACCAGATAGTTAACTTCTTTTTGGGCAGAAGACTTGAACTTTTTAAATTCGGTGTCAGACTCTTTATAAAGATTTGCTGGAGTCCATCCATTATCTTTACAATGTTCATTGTGGAGTTTCTGTTGATGAGAAAATGAAGTGTCAATATCTTTATGAACTTCAGTATTCTTACCAATCACGGTTCCAAGATTTACTTGAGGAACCTCAACATAAACATTCTCATATCCATCATTCCCAACAAGATCGCGAATCTTATCTTCAAGAGATTCTGCAGTACGAACTTCAGGTTCTTCTTTTTCTCCAGAGGATTTTACAGGTGTTTCCTCACCTTGAGCAGTGCCACCATAAGACTCAGAAGTCTTTTTCTCGGAAGAGTTATCACTCTCGCCTTCTTGCTCAGAAGAGGAGTCATTGGTTTCCACAAAATTACTTGCAGGAGACTGCGAGTTTCCTTGAATCTCGTGAGAATCAAAGTCAGAAACTTTCTGCTGTTGTTCAGTTTCTTTCTTACAATACTTATAAAGTTCTTCTGCGGCAATCAAGGCATCAGCAAAACTTTCACAAGCACCAATCAAATTGATGATTTCTTGCTCCTCAGGTTTAAAATTCAGAGAGATAAAATTACCAATCTTGAAGTAAAGATTCGCACGATCAGCAAGATTAAATGCAGAAATATCATCATCAGCAACTTGGAAGAAATCTTCCTCGTTCAGTTCTTTATATCCATTGAAGAAAGTCTTAGCAAGTCCAGCATACTTACGCTTCATCAACTTCTCAATACGAGCATCCTCAACTACATTTACAAACTGCGGAGGAACCTTTACAGTCTCTGTCCAATCTTCATCTGGAGTAAAAAGCGCATGACCTACTTCATGACCCACTAGAAGGTCATATACAAGTCCACTTGCTTTTTCCCATAGAGGCAGAGTCAGAACACGAGTATGGACATTGAAGCAGGCAGTGGAAACCTTTTTGTGCTCCACCACAAGATCTTCAGTAGCAAGCAGTTTAGCTAGTTGAGACTTGATTTCGTGAGAGACTACCATTGAATTTTTTTCGTACAAAACAATTATACAAAAAAAGGAGGTCCTAAGACCTCCCAGTAGACAGTTTAAAAAGTGGACTCAATCCTCAAGAATAGAATTTTTCCACTCTTCACTCATGTTCAGTGCAATCTTTTCAGCATTTTCAATGCTATTTGCATATCCTTCATCAAGAAGATGCTCAAGAATATAGGCATATTCCTCACGATTCAGTGCTCTACCAAGTCTTTGCCCTGCTTTGTAAGTATCTCTAATAGCAGGTACTTGAGCGGCTGCTCTACCAAGAGCTCCACCCACAACAGGAGCAAGAGTATCAATTGCCCTTTGCTGTCTCTTTAATCCTTTTTTAGCCATAACTCTTGCCTGTCTAGCAAGTCTAGTATCACTAGCAGTATTTAAACCTTCAATTCCAGTTCCAACAGCTTTTCCTACAGTTTTTCCAGTTTTTCTTACCAGTTCAATATCGCTTTTTGCTCTTTTAACTACATTACCAAGAGCTGCACCAAGTCTTCCAGCAATTCCGGTCCTAGTTTGTTGTGGAGTTGATGGCGAAGGTGTTTGTTGAGATAATGCAGTAGAAGCTGCTTTTGGTCTCTTACCACTGATAGTTGATCCAAGTCTCTGCGAAGAACCAATTCTTTTTGTGGTTCCACCCATTTTTTGAATGGCTGCTTTAGTAGTGCTTTGTGGTCTACTACCTTTTGGACCAATCACAATCTTACCTTTATTGGCCGCCATTTTTTGAAGACGTGTTTGTGTTGCCTCACTCAGAGTATATTCTTCAGCAATATCATAAACCCAATTCACAAATTCTTCTTCTCCAAGTTCTTCAATAAGAATATCAATTCCATTTTCATTTAAACCCATTTCATAGAAATATTCAGTTGCGATTTCTACTTCTTCAACGAGTTCTTGTGGTTCATAAACCTGTTGGTAAGCTTCATAAAGACCAACTAATTCTTTTGGTTCCATTTGTTGCAAATACTTTTTTAGTTATTTATAAAAAAAGAAGCGTCTCTAGAATTGAGACGCTTCTTGAGTGCTTGTCTTCGCGCTTTTGCTTGTCGAAGTGCTTGCGGTTTAAGTTTTCGTTTTTGTTCTTTCTTAGAATGGTGCTTCCAGTTTGGTATTTGCATTTTTCTTAGATAACTCAGATTATCATACGAGAAAAACCTTTAACCTTTTCAAATCGAATGACAGATTCAAATCTGTCCTCTAATCCTGTCTTATGGGAAATAACAAAAATATTTGCATCCTTAATCACATAACGAATAATCTTAAGAAATTCTTCTGTTCCAAATCCATCAAGAGAAGAATCAAACACCTCGTCCATAATTAAAAGATTTGTATTCACTGAATTTTTGACTCTCGCAACTTCTCTCCAAGTAAACAGAAGTGCAAGATCAATTCTCATTTTCTCGCCCTCACTAAAGGAAGCATATGAGAAATCTTCGTGAATTGGTGACTGGACGGTTTCGTTAAATTCCTCATCAAGAGTAAAGTTAATATAGAAGTCCATCATTTGCAGATAGCGATTAACCTGCTGATTGATAAGAGGCAGATACTTCTTGATGATTTTGGATTTTACTCCACCGTCTTTGAGCAGACTATACGAAAAATCGTAATAGTTGATTGTGTCTTTTTTAGAAACGAGTTCGTCGTATGTAATTTTTAAATTGTCTTTGAAGGATTCTAACTTCCCATGTTCAGTATTTCTGTTTGCAAGGTTCTCGGTAAGAACTTGAATTTCCTTTTCAAGATTTCGGATTTGTCTTTGTAATCCGTTAATCTTAATATTGTTTTGAGAAATGCCATTAGTTAGTTTTGAGATCTCCTTCGATAGAGTAGTGAATTGACGCTCTCGCTCTTCTTCCTCTTTAATTGCCTCCTCCAGTTCTTTATAACCAGATTGCAACTCCTTTGCTTTAGATTGAGCGTCGTTAATTCTATTTATTCTAAAGGTCTCTTCAATTGATTGTGTACAGGTAGGGCAAACAGTATTCTCTGTAAAAAATTTGTGTTCTTTAGTAATGGTAGATACTTTTTGAGAAATCTTACCCTTTAAGTTTCCAAGTTTGCGAAGTTTGTCTGCATATCCAACTAGTTTATCTTGCTCTCTAATGTACTCATAAAGAGGTTCTTCCAAAGAAGTATTATCTTCCATCAAATGACCGATTTCCTCAGACAAAGACATAATAGAAACATTTTTATCGTCAATATCTTTCTTTCCTCGATTTTCAAGTTCCTCAATAAAACTTTGTTGCATCTTGACCTTATCAAGAAGAGATTCTTTCTTTAACTCAAGAACTTTAATGTCTTCCTTTACCTGTCGAATCTTTTCCTTAATTACACTATTCATTGAAGAAAAGATTTTAATGTCAAGAAGATCTTCAATCACTTCTCTACGATGAGCAGCAGAGAGTTGCATAAAAGGAACAAAGGTGCTAGAACCCAGTATCACGATCTGAGTAAAAGTTTTATAATTCATTTTAAGAACATTTTGCTCTAACCATTTTTGTTGATCTAAAGCAGCAGAAGATTGATCTAGGGCAGTATCATTTCTCCAGATTTCAAAAAGTGTTGGTTTAATTCCCCTTACAACTTTCCATTCAGTATTTCCAATAGAGAATTCAACCTCAACTCTACAATCTTTTTCGTTTACAGAATTGATAAGTTGCGGTTTATTAATCTTGCGAAATGGTTTCCCAAACAAAGAAAAAGTTAGAGCATCAAGAACAGTACTCTTACCTGCCCCATTTGTACCAACGATTAAATTGGTTTTATTTTCTGTAAAATTAACTTCAGTTTCGTGCTGACCAGTTGAGAGAAAATTACGCCATCGAATTTTTTTAAATAAAATCATGATCAATGTCTGGGGGAATTACGATATCATCTGGGGTAATAATTGTATATTGATATCCATGTATCTCGCAAGTTTTTATCATCACTTCGTCTTCAATTTCAATTACATGCATTTCGGGATATCCATCGTCTTCTAACATCATAGCATATCGAGTGGCATCATCTTCCTCTTGGAAGAGATAAAGAATATTTTCTCCTTCATCATCAACCACGGAATATGCACCTTCGGTTTCTCTGCCATTAATTGTTAGAATAAACATTTAAACTAATTCACATGCTTCTTGATATATTTCTTGCATCATCTTCTGAATGACAGATTTATCAAGATTAATTTCTGCCTCCTGAATATATCTATTCAAGATAGAAATAGTGTCTTCGCTTTCAAATGCTTCAAATTCTACAGGTTCTTGAATATCAAAGTTTTCGATAATCTTAAGTTCTGCAATATTGGATGCATAAAGTTTATCAATAAACTTTTCAAACTTTTTAGTGTCTGTTTTTTTGCGAACAACAACTTTTACAATTTTGTTTTCATACTCACGCGCATCAAATGTTTGATAGTTAGTATCCTCATAGTAAATGTTATAAAACATTCTATAAGGATTATTCACTGGTTCGTGAGTTATTGTTTCAGTATCAAAGATAGTAAATCCGCGAGTATCACCTACATCAGTCCAATAAATCTCATAAGGATTACCTAGATAGAAGACTGTTCCATCAGTCGATCGAGTGTGATAGTGTCCCGAGTAGACCCTGGTAAACTTGCCAAATAGTTTGCTCTCCAGACCATGCTCCATGACGATTTGTTTATTAACTCTAAATCCTTGGAATTCAAAATGCCCCAACGACACCTCGCAAGAAGTATTTTCAACGAGTTTAAGAGTTTCTTCTTCATTTTCTTGATTTATCCAAGGACACAAAAGAACATTCAATCCGGCAATAGTAGTTTCTGTTGCTTTTGAATATACTTTAACATTGTAGTACTCCTTCAATAATAAGTCAACAGAGTTTACACTGTTTGTATTTTTATAATAGCAGTCATGATTTCCAGAGATTAAGTGAACTTCAATATCTCTTTTTGAGAGTTCATCGAAAAATACTTTTTTAGCCCACCTTAGAGCAGCAAAATCAATGCCTTTTCTACTATCAAAACAATCACCCATGTGTACTACATGTTTAATTTTTCTCTCATCTAAAGTGGGGAAGAATACTTCTTTATAAAATTTCTCAAAGTAATCATGAAATAGTTTAGAGTTTTTACGAGCACCAAAATGAGTGTCGGTTATTATTGCTATTTCCATTTCTTTCGATTTTCCTCCCAAGGAAGCATTTGAAGATTTTCTATTCTACAATACTCTGGAGACATTCCTTTGTCAAAACATTCCTTTACAGATTGAATATGATCTATTTGATATCCACCATTTACTCCCGCCACAGATCTTGGTAGATTATCTGGATTTATGATATCTTTATTTTCATTATATATTTGTTCTGTAAGATAATTAACTTTTCCTCTAAACTTTCTGAACTCGGATAAATCATATCCTCTTTTATCTTTACAAGTCTGAGACATTTTTTTCTTTGTCTCCTCATTTCTTGGCCCAATTTTCTTTCCCTTATTCCAAGGTTCTATTCCAAACATTGGATTGTTTTTTCCAATATTGTTTTCACTCATTTTCTCTCTTGTTTCTTGAGAGTGCTTCTGTAAGCCTTTTTTGCCTTTATTCCAAGGTATGGTTCCTTTTTTACCAGACATTAGTATCTTAACTTACTGTGAACTCCATCCTTAATAGAATTATAATCGGAATAGTTCCCGCCGTCAATAGTGTTATCGTCCGCAAATACCTCAGAAAATCCAGAACGTTCAAGAATTTTGTTTTTAATTTCTAGTTGACGCTTCTCTCTTTGAATACGACGAAGAAAAGCGTAGTGAATGATTTGAGTGAAGTATGCAAAAGGATTTTGGGACTTTTCAGGGTTGAAATTGTGAATATACTGCACACAATTTTCAATCCCATCAGAAATCATATCTTCCTTGAACATATAGTTCACGAAGTTTGGTTTAAAAGAGAGGTGATTGGCGATCTTCAAGAAACACTCTCCAATGTAGCGAGGAATAGGAGGTTTTGGTTTTCCTTGAATCAGTGCAATCTCTTTGTCTTCACGGTATTTGATCAGTGCTGCAAGAAACTCTTTGTTGTTTACGTAGTGCTCTGACCTCTTTCTTTTGGTCATAACTGCTGTCGTTATCATTAGGTTAACTCATAATATGTATGAATTATAGCACTTATACAAATACTTGACAAGGTATCCAAAACTCGATAGAATACCTTTGTTGGGTTTGAAGGGTAGGGCTTAGCTATTCTTAAAGAGCTTCTCTAAGATCTCTTTAGCATCATTAACATTAGAGATATATCCCATTCTTCTATTTATCTTTGAATGGTTTGAACCATTCTTATTGGATTGACGTACATATGATTGATACATCATAATCATTTCAATATCAGAAGATTCGGATAAAGTAAGAACATCTTCTAAATTAATAATAAACATATCCTCTTTGGTTGTTTTAAGCCAAGGTTCTAATTTATAACCAACTACTCCTGTTCTATTTTTAATTTCATTAATAGTAATAGGATTTGATATAATCAATAATGTTCTGTCTTCTTCTTCAGAAGCTGCTACTTTGGCAAAGATTTCTTCACCAGACTTGAGTTTAACTGTGGCATAAAAGTCTTCTTCAATTCCCATTTTTTTTAAGTTGTACAGTGATTATTTCATAGTTAAAATTTTCTTCATTATAGATTTTGATTCTTTCAATTAAATGATTTAAAGTATAATTTTTTCTTGAGTTATAAGTGCAATCATCAGAAATATCGTAAAGTACTGCCTTTACTTTATTTTTTCCTTTTCTAAGAACTCGTCCAATTGATTGTAGATTTCTAATACGTGATTTGCTTGGTGATGCAAAGATAACATTATGGAGATTTTTAATATTGATGCCAGTAGAAAAAGTTCCGTAGGAAGCAACAATGATTGCGTTGTTTTCCCTTTCTGTTATTTCTCTAACCATTTCTCTTTCTTCAGTATCAACTCCACCATGAATGAAAAATACTTTACGATCACCTCGCTTGGTATTATTTATCTTTTCATATAAAACTGCTCCATGCGCTTCTACCCTTGAAAAAAGGACAAGAGTATTTCCTTTCAAATCTAAAGCAAGATTTGTAATAAATTTATTTCTTTGCTCTTGAGAAATTAAATATTGAATCTCATCCTCATAAGTTTCAAACTTTTGTGGTTTATGTTTAAGAACAAGGCAGCGAATATCTAACTGGGAAATATGTCCTTGCTCCATCAACTCATAAGTTCGAGTAACTTTATATGAAGGACCAAATAATCCTTCAAGAACCCACTTGTGAGTTTGAGTGCCATCTAAAGTTCCAGTAAATCCAAAACGATACTTGGCATGATGAAGTTTAGACATAATATCAACAAGAGATTTACTCTTAAATAGGTGAGCTTCATCTCCTATAACTACTCCATAGTCCTCAAAAAATGAACGTTCAAGTTTGTAAACAGATTGCCAAGTTGTAATCGTTACAGGATGTTCGTTTGTTTTTTCTCTACCAGAATAGATACGGTGACAATATGACTCAGCATCCCAACCATAATCTTGGAAATCCTTGTACATCTGCTCTACAAGAGATGTCGTTGGAACAACTAGAAGAATTTTTTGTCCTTTATCTACGTAATACCTTACAAGGGAGTAAATCATTAAGGATTTACCTGAGGCTGTGGGTGATATCAATAATTTTCTATTATGTCTTAGAGCGTCGTATACTCCCTCTAATTGATACTGACGTGGACTATGAGTGCAAATAGACTGCATATAATCCTTGACACCCTCAAATGATATGCCTTCATCAACTTCAAAAGGCATACCATAAAACTTATTTTCTTTAAACTCATACTTATAGTTATGGAGAGTTAGTTTGTCAATAACTTTATCCAACAAACCAGCATAAATTTCTCCAGTATGAGTACTTAACAGTCGAATCTTGCCGTCCCAGTGTCTGCTTCTATACTGGGACATGAATTTTGCAGATTCAACTTCAAATGTAAAATACGGTTGAAGTTCATATAAAATATGAGGTTCACAATGTAGTTTAATGTAAACCTCATTTTTCTTTTCAATAATTACGTCACTCATAGCATCATGCTTGCTATGAGTATTTATTTACCCCAGACCAGCGTTAAATCTCATGAACTCGATAGCATTTTTGATTTGAAACGTTCTGTTCTGAATCATTTTTAAAATGCTCTCAATATAAGTGAGCATCGTGTCGTAATAATCTATCTTAAGACATACTGTTGAAAGTTTCTCATCAGCATCAAGATATTTTTGCATAGTATCTTTATCACGAATCTTTTTTGGAAAAGGATTCTCTACATATACTTCTGGATCTGATTTTCCAGAATAGTATTCATATCTTTCGTGTCTAATATTTCTTTTTTGTTGCTCTGCTTTTTTTCTCAATAGAAAAATTGTATTATAAAGATCAAAATACTTTGCGTGAAGAACGGGAATGTTTGTAGACTCTGTGTGGAGATTATCCATATCAATCTTAGAATCTTGTTCCCACATCTTCTGGATCATATCTAAATCAAAACTCATAAAGGATTGCCGTCCAAATCGGTGATGTTAAACATAGTATACTTGAAGTTAACCTCTGCAGTAAAGTACTGAATATCTGCGTTTGTTGCATCAAATTCCAGAGTTGTCAAACTATATGGAAACATGTCTCTAAACTTAATTTTAAAGTTTGGTTTAAAATTACTATTATAGACAGTTAACGTTCCATCAGAATATAGATTGAGTTGAGTTTTATTTGGTTGATTTAAATTTGGATTATCTTTTTGTAAATTATATATTTCATTTAAACTTTCTGGAAATCCAAGTCCTCTCATCCATTTTGAAACTTCATTATAGTTTGCTAAATCTTCGTCCACTAAAAATCTTAGATTGAAGTCATCAAAATCTAACTTCTCTCCTGGTTGTGGTATATCTCTCAAGTAGTTGCTTTGATTTGCTATACCAAGTGTTATTCCTGGTATATTTGCTGAGTTAGAAAAAAACGCAACCTCTGGTGCTCTATTTAAAATAAACTTAAATCCCGTTGGGGATAAAAAGTTTCTATTTTTAATTTGGTTTTTATATGCGTTTGTTGCCATTTTTTTAAATATTTAGACAAAAAAAGAAGGTCCCGAAGGACCTTCTCTTCACTTCACACGTTCGCACATGTATCCATATGTCAATCCCCTCTTTGCTTTATATGTACGATATTTAATACCGTACTTTGCTAGAGTGGTGGTGGGAATAGATGGACGACCTTTATCTTTTTCGTAATCTTCAAGGGAACGTTCAATAAAGAACCCCTTTCCAACAGGGATATTGGTATCTAACCATGGATATTTCAGACCAGTTGAACCGCCCCTTTGACTTACTGGAATGACATCAGACGCAGAACAGATAACATAGTTTGTTGCCATTTTAGAATTAATAAAAACTATGGAGAAATTATAAACGATTGGATTGAGAAAGTCAACCATAAAAAAAGAGGGTCCGAAGACCCTCCAAGAAGAATGTGAGATGACTCACATGAGATTTTTGACCGCAACACGTCTGTAGTAACGGTTCTGGTTGGTCTGGAGACGACCAAGACCCTGATTGGTTCCTTCAGCGAATGGGTTTGCAATCATTCCATAACGAGTCTTGAATCCAATCTTGGGCTGGAAGGAGTTCTCACCAACGGCACGAACCATTTGGAGAGGAACATAAGGACAATAGAAGAGTCCAGCGTCATAAGGTGAAGAACCCTTATAACCAACAACATAGTACTGGTTGCCTGGAGTTCCATTAGCGGAAGTCAGGTTAGCAGCGTATGGGTCGATATATACGCGGAATTTGCCCATTAGAGTACCAGCAAAAGTATTGCCAGTATCATCAACGGATAGATTAGCGTTGAGTGCGGGGGTATAATCGAGAACACCAGCCATGGTCAGTGCTGAAGCAACGTCAGCAGAGCACAGGATGATGTTGCCCTTTCCGCGACGAGTTCTTTGTGCGATTGCGTTAGCGTCGCGCTCGATTTGGAAAAGAAGACCCTTGAACTTCTCAACAGACCAACGACCATTGGAGTCGATATCTAGGTCAAAAATACCAGGAGTTGCAACGTTTTGTACAGCACCCTGTTCAGCAACCTTATAGATGGTTCTGATGACTTCACGGTTGATTTCTGCAAGAATCTCAGTTGACAGAATATTTGCCAACTCAGCTTCTGCGTTCAGACCATGAATTGCCTTGAGGTCTTGAGCAAGCTCAAGTGAGTACTCGGCCTTTAGGGCACGTGACTTTGCAGTAACAGTGACTTTCTCGATCGAGAATGCCATCTGGTTGAAGGCATCATTTGCAGTACCATCAAGGTTTTCTGCATCACCAGTTACCATTCCCTGACCTACATTATAGGCAGTTGAAGTGGCGGTTCCAACTGGGTTGAGTACACTTGGATTGCTACCTGACTGTGTGGTAGTACCCATACCAACGCCTTGATCGGTCATTCCAGCGGTTTCATCGAAACCGTAGTCTTGACCAGAGAATGCAGAATCAGCTTCGTTATAGAATGCTTCAGTTCTTGCACCCTCTTTGTAGTACTGGGAGCGCATCGCAAAGATGAGTCCAGTAGGACCGCTCATTGGCTGAACGCCAGCAACGTCATAAGCGATCAGATTGGGCATCGAACGACGGATCAGAGAGATCAGTACGGGATCGAAACCTGCGGTAGGACCACCAGCAAGACCAGCACCACCACCAAAACCACCGCCAGCACCAGCAGCATTAGCTGACATGGTTGGTGATTCCATCAGGTTGGTAATACCACCTGTGTTAAATGCTGATTCCTCTCTTAGGAATTTTTCTTGGTTTTCTAGCAGGACTGCGGTTACCGCTCTACGATGGGAATCTTTGATTGAATCAAGACCCTCATAGTTGAGGAGAGGTGCCCACTTTTCCTGCAGATGCTCAGAATGGAACATTTGCTTTTACCTTTTTACTAAGTGTTTGTTTTTTTGGGTTTGAATTATATTAAATTCAATTATTTGCGGAATGCTGAAAGAGTCTTCAGATAAGCAGCCATTTGTCCAGAAATTACTTCTGTTGAATTGTCTACACCCTCAGACAGAGTTTCAGTTCTTGCAGATGGAGAAACTGCTCTTGATGGGAAATATGATTCCCTCAATGTCTCCAGTTTTTCACGATATTCTTCTTCACTTTCAAACTCAACACTTTCGGCAAGTGAAGCGAGCTTGTCTTTCTGAGTGTCTGCAAGACCATCAGCGACCTGTTCAAAGATTCCATCAGCAACCGACTCTGCGAGACGCTTGTTAAGGGAAACGTTTTTCTCAATTTGCTCGTTGAGTTTTGTCTCCATTTCATCAAGTTTTTCTACCATGCTTTCAAGCACATCATATTTATCTTCAGGGATTGATACATAATGATCTTCAAAAAGACCCTTCATTCCTTGAAGGAATGATTCGGTCATTTCGGTCTTAAGACCGTTTTCGATGACGAGTGCATTTTCTTCCATCCACTCGCTAGCGACATACTCAAGGTATGCATCGACACGTTCTGCAAGTTCAGTCTTAATTTCTTCGACTTCTTCTGCAAGAGCAATGGCATATTGCTCTTCAATGGTTTCTTTAATTTCAGAAACCTTGGAACGAAGAGCAGCTTCAAAAATAGTACGTGCCTTTTCTTGGAACTCTTCAGAGAGTTCTTCGCCGGAAAGTAGAGCATTAACATCTTCTTCGATGCTAAACTCTTCTTTCATTTCATCATCATCATCATCATCATCTTCTTCTTCTTCGTCACCTTCGTCACCTTCGTTCTCTTCGTCACTTCCTTTCTTTTTACCTTTTTTCTTGCTACCTTCTTCTTCGTCGTCTTCTTCGTGCATAGATTCTAGAAGTTCTTCGTCTTCATCATACTCAAACTCTTCATCTTCCTTAACACCCTTCATTGCTTCAGCAGCCTTGGCACCTTTGTTAACAACATCTTTGACTTGCTTAAGTGTTTGTCCGGGTGTTTTCAGTTTTGCTGAATCATCATCTGGACGATAATTGGTTGGATCTGGTCCACCAAGATCTTCCCAATCACCAGTTTGTCCTGGGGTCACACCAGATAAATGTGGCATCGCATCCGCTGCTTTGGCATTAGCATTAACAGCGGTTCTGGATTGCTTAGTGCCTACTTCCATTTCTTGTAAATCTCCACGAGACATTTGAACTCTCCGTTTAACCTTACGTTATAAACTATATTTATTTATATTTTAATAAATTACAGGGTATTTAAAAACTCATTGAATAAGCTTAACTTATACTCTCCTAGAAGTTTTTGATCTACTAGAGTATTAATTCTTCTTTGAGTTTGCTCTGCAATTTTTTCGCGAAGCATTCCACCATCCCATACCCACTCTTTACCTTCCATAATTCCCTGAACAAATGCATCAGGTGCGGATGGATCTGCAACAATGTCAGCAGCGGTTGCAAGCATGAAATCTTCACCAACTTCCATATAACCGTTTGGATGTTGTCTTACTGAACCAATTCCGCGAGAAGAAACACCAAGACAAACTCCATCTTTGAGGAGTGATTCTACGATTTTCCCCATAGGAGTTGAAAGGATTTGTGCCTTTCCAATAAAATCATTTCCTCTTTGTTCAAGTGAAATAATTTTGTGCGAAACACGATCCAAATTTACAGTTGGTCCATCGGGGTGTCCAAGTTCTCCAAGAGCACGACCTTTGCAAATATATTGCTCGGTATAACGCTTTACCTCTCTTTCCATTACAACACGTCCATAACGTCTATTGTTACGGTTTGTTTTCTCTGTTTGTAAGAAAGGTCCTTCAATATAAAGAGTCTTCTTACCGTTTACCGTTTCGGTAAGGACTTCTACTGATTCGATTTCTTCGGTAATAAGTTTCATTATGCTTGACCTGTGATTTGTACTTGTTGGTAATAAAGAACTCCTGCACCGCCAGCACCATATGCGGAGATTTTTTGTGATAGTTTCACGTCTGCATATGAAGCACCAAAGGCAGTTGATACTCCGGAAGAGTTGTAATCAATCACCATTCTTGTTTGATGATACCCATTAAAATTCGTTGTGGTATCTACAGAAAGAACTGCTGCGTGAGAAATATCATAATATGGTTGACCAGTTGCTGATATTGAAACAAAATCACCAACACCAAACGGAACTTGTGTTCCTTCTGGTACTATTACTGTTGTAGTTGTTCCTGTTGTAATTCCAACCACCCTATTGGAAGCTTTGGTGAGACCAAGAGTTGCCGATTGACCTGATGGAATATAATAGTCTGTTACAGATGCTGCTGATCCAGTACCAATAGCAACATGAGCAGCTGCACCAACGGCAACTACTCTTAATACATTAGATTGAACTGAAAATGCTGAGGATGTGGACGCAGCACCTGCAGAAAATGCAAATGAAGCTCCAGCACCAATTGGTCTATGAGCCATTATTTTTAATAATACACTTTTATTTATTTATTATTTAATCAAGTTAAGGTTAAATAATTACCTACTAATTTCTTCCCAATCCATAGAAGCAAAGATATCAGCACCTGCAGTATCAGATGCAGCAACTAAAGTTAGTTCATATGGAGTTTTAGTTAAACCGTTTCTTTCTAACTGAAACTTAAAGAGTGCTTCCTTTAGAATATCTACTGATTGTGATGATTGGTTTGCTGAAGTAAGGAATCCAGATGCCAGAACTCTTCCACCGCTAACAGTTCCACCGTCTAGTTTATATTCAACAGCAGAATCATCTCCGGCACTCACCCAAATTCCTCCCGATGTGGTTGCACTTGCTCTTATCTGCCAGTTATATTGAGGACCATTTCCAGTCCCCATAAGTGATAGTGCGGTCATAATAACAATTGCATCCAATCTATCCGGTTGCCCATTAACTGGTGCTTTTAATCGAATAGAAATAACAGGGTAATATGTTCCTCTAGGAGTTGGTAAGTCTACTGGTGTAATAATCGGTGTTGAAATTGCTTGCTGTAATCCACGAAGTTCATAACCACCTTCAGAAATTACTGTGGAGCAAACCTGCTTTAACGTACTTGCACTGGTTGTAATTCCAGTGTTGCTAATCTCATACCTCAATGGAAGTGATGCTGTTGTAATATAGGTTGATTGAATTATATTTGCGTGTTGGAAAGTATGTGCGTGAATAAACTTTCCATCAATTATAAATCCAAGTCTTACATTTCCAAGTCCTAACCACTCAATATCCATCCAAAGGATTTGTGCCTTAGTTAAATCTAATGTAATTCCAGAAACACCTGTTCCGTCTAACTTATCAATATTCCAGTTTGACTGAGAAACTCTTGTCTCTGTTCCTAATGATAAACTTCTCTCTACAAAATATGCAGTGGTTCCATCAACCTCAAAATATATTCCATTATCAGCACCAAAATACCCAACTCTTTGCCTTAGATTTTCTTTTGGTGGATTCAATATAAAGGTATTCATAGTCAACAAGGATTTTCCTGGTTGATATGAAAATACTTTTGTAGTTTCTCTAATAACTGATGCGGTACTTCCAACACCTACAGTCATATTAACTAAACCTGCTGTTGTTGCAAATCCAACAGTAGAACCAGTGCCTACGACTAATGATTCCCAAAGATTATTATCTCTATATCTGTGAGATGAATCAAAAAGTGTTAATGGGTTTGATACCTTTGTTCTTCCAAAAGCATCAGAATTTATGCTAACTGGAAATCTATTGTACTCATCTACAATTTTTCCATCTCTTGTTGCAACACCATTAACCTCAAAAAGACTTCTTTCTTGATTTAAGTAGTCTTGTGTTGTTATATTCCACTGAGCCATAAATCAATCAATCCATTCTAATTTTGATGGGTGGTATCTGCTTGTTCTTTTGATATTACAGTTTTTTTCCATCATCGGATAAATTTGGTGAACAATTGCTCCTGGATATTCAATTTGCAATTGTTCGCCCAAAGATTGTTTTGATGGAATCCCATTATTTGATACTAGTTCCATCCTATAAAGACTCCCATTCCACAAAACATCTGCAACATATTCTTCGCCAACTTGTTGGGGTTCTGGTTGAGAAGAATTGATGTAAAGATTTCCGTTAAAATCTCCGGAAATATTTACTGATTCTGAGATGAATTGTTTGAATGACTTCATTCTTCCTCTTCTGTTTCGTTATTAAACATTGCATTTGCTACTGCTGGACGAAACTCATCAATTTTTTCTGCGGATTTTGTAAAAAGAAGTTCTTTAATCTTATCACTAATCTGCGAAGGTGATTCGTCAGCAGCAATCATATCTAAAAGATCATCCATTTTAATACCTATCAATAATCTTTTTTATTTATATTTCGCCACCCTTGGGCATTTCTACTGCTTTTGTGTTTGGTTCCGTTGGAGCAGCATTAATTTCTGGTTCCATCACTGGTTGACCAAGATCCATACCAGCAGTCTCTGGTCCAAGTGGCATTCCTGTATTTGGATCTATGGGCATATTTGGATCTGGAATAATACCATCCTCAATCTCTTTTTTCATAATCTTATCCTGCTCAATAATTTCTTCATCAGTTTGGCGAAGAATCTTACGTCTTACATAATCTTGCGAAAAATATTTTCCAATATAAGGTTCTGCGACTTGAACCATATTCAATCTTTCATTGAGAAGTTCTGCGTCCTTAAGTTCAGCAAAGTGATTATCATACAAGAAATCATATTGAATATGTTCTTGCATAATATCCCAGTCTGATGGGGTTATAATATTTTTAAGAATTAGTTGAGTCTTAAGCATATCGTGGAACATATAAGAGAATCTTTTTCTCAAACGAGCAACGAATTTGCTGAACTTAACTTCATCTCTTAAGATTTCTGAAGAACGACCAAGATTGAATCCTCCTTCTCCATCCATTCTTGATGGGGGAACATTCAATGAACGATAAAGTTTTTTCTTGAAGTATTCAATGTCTGTGATTTCCCCAAGATTCTGTCCGCCTGGAAGTGTTGAGATTTCAGTTCCTCTACCACCTTCCCTTCTTGGCAACCAGAAATCTTCAAGCATTGCCATAAACTTTTTATCATCACGAATTTCACCAGTGTTTGCATCATACACAAGTTTGTTACGATAACGCATCATAACATCGCGAAGATATTGTTCTGCCTTTACTTTTGGAAGATTTCCCACATCAATATAGAAAATACGACGCTCAGGAGCACGAGATAATCTATAGATAACAAGAGAGTCCTCAATCATCCTTAATTGATTGAGAGATTTAATTGCTTTATGCAGATATGAAAGAGTTGATCCCTTATTTCTATCTACAAGTCCAGAAGTGCAATAAGTAACAGAGTCCCTAGCCATCTTAATGCCTGCAGATCCTCCCATTGATGAAGGACTTCCTGCAGGATAAGTCGCTTTTGGATTGTAAATAAAATATTCCTCAATTTGAGGAAATTCATATTCCATAGGATTATCCGCATTTACATTTGCGATCCTATATTTGTCTTTTTCACTTTTCTTTTGTTGCCTTACATATCTCATCTTCATTGGATCTATGTAACGCAATTCTTGAATCCCTTCGTGAGGATTCTTAAGGTCAATTACTTTGTGATAATAAATTCTACCGTCAATATACCAGTTCCTATAAATTTCATGAGATTTCTTGTCAAAATCTAAAAGTGAAAGAATATACTTAAATTCTTGTCTAATTTTTTTCTTAATGCCGTCACTTGCATTAAGATTTGAAAGTTCGATTTCTACTGGAGTATCATTTGTATCTGATACGATTGCTTCATTTACAATATCTTCAATTGCACTATCACACTCTGGGTGAAGTGCCATTTCGCGATATCTTTTAATTAGATCAAATTCTGTTCTATAGACTCCCTCAATATCAACATATGAACCAAAAAAACCACTACTCAAGTAATGGTCTGACCCGTCCTCATTATTTGGAGGAACGGGAGAGACCGTACTTGGAGATAGTGGTTCGTTATCTTCAATAGAGAATCCAAATAATCTTGCCATAATTTATATTTGATTAGTCTTTATTCTAATATTTATCAGCTAATCAAAGTGTTGGTTGCGTCATTTTTATTCGCACCTTTTCCTGCAGTCCAGTATTGAACTTGGAATTCTACGCTGTACTCTTCAATAGTATCTGAAGAATCATATGAAAGATCAATTGGGCTAACGCTTGTTGGGAAGATACTATGGAACTTATATGTTCTCAGTGGGGAAATATTAGTTTCCACAGTTGTGTCATTCCCACCATTATTTGTGGTGGAAAATCTTCCCTTATCATAACCTCTTCCAAGTTGATGTACATATGCATCAGTCATATAAGAACTTGGATTTGTAGCACCGCTGTTATTATCCAATTTACTAATATTGTTCATCCAGAGTTCAAACGCAGATCTCAATTTAAAGTCTTCGTCGTTGATAATGGTAATGGTCCAAGTATCAAAAGTTCTGTCTCCAGCAACTTTTAAAATACGACCTCTAAATGGAACATCAATAGGGGCAACGGTTGATGCTGGAAGTGCAGCTGCTTTACATAAGAATTTGAAGGTGTCAATTTCTTGACCAGCACCTGCTTTCCATAGATTGGTAATAGGTGCTGGGAAAGAGGGGATTTCAACCTCAAATAGATTGGGTCTTGCGCCACCACCAGCAAGTCTTTCTTTAAATCCTGTGATTGTTCTGAGACTAGACATTTTTAGTTCCTCCTTATGTGATTATTATAAAATTAATTAAACTCTACCTGCTACTTCTTCAAAACTAATACCTGTTCGTGTAGCAACGAACGTCAGAGTTACATAGTTAATAGATTTTGTTGGCTTCAGGAAGATGTCAGCTCTAAATTCATTATTATCAATTACATCTGGAGTGTTATTAGTCTCATCGCAAATTACCAGGAAGTCGTATAGACCTCTCTTTGCTTGAACATCTCTTAGATAAGGTTCAACGATGTTTACAAAGTTTGCTCTTGTAATCTGATCGTTGAGTTCGAAGAGTTGTGCTTGAGATGCTTTCTCAAGTGCTTGTTCGATAGTTAGGAACAGACGACGAACATTGATTCTGTCAAATGCAGATGCATATCCTAGAGCAGTCTTATCACCAAAGAGGTAAATGCCAATTCCAGGTTGACTGATGATGGCATTAACTCTTGCAGTATAAAGTAGATCTCTTTGATCCTTAGAGGGATTATATGCAAGTTTAATTGCATTATTCAGAACACCTCTTTGCTGACCTGCAGGAGAATACCAAGGATAAGAATTAATATTTGTTCTCATCATCAAACCAGCAATGTCGGCATTGCAAGGAATGTATCTGAATAGATTATTGAATCTATCGTAGGTATACTTATAACCACTATCAAAAACTGCATAAGATGAAGAGGAGAGAGCACTGAAGAATCTGATTACATTATTAGTTTGAGTTGTTGTGTTTGTTAAGTCAACAACATTCGCTCTATGAGGAGAAACAACAGCAACGCAATCTTTTCTTCCTTCTGCAAGTGAGATTAGTTTGTTTGCCTTTGCCTGTGAATCGGACTCATTTGCAAGTCCTGGTCCATTAATTAAGAAATCTACTGCAACTCTATCTTTATTTGAGAATAGATCATAAGCACTTACAAGATCTCCAAGAGATGCGGACATTCCGCCATTTGCAGAATAATCAACTCCTCCTCCAAAGTTATATGCAACGTTTCCAATAGCACTGAAAGTTACTCCTTGTGCTTCTTGTCCCCATTGACCTTGAGGTAGGGTAAATGGAGTGAAAGCAGAAGAGAATCCAGTTGCAACTGGATTGGATCCCCACTGAGAGTCTCTTGCAAGTGATGGATTGTAACCTGCGTAAATGTATTGCGAGAAGTTGGCAAGATAGTTCTTATACCAGATCTTCTGTGGAGAATTTACAGAGGAAACAGAATCAGATGCTTTCGAAACACTGATGTGCTTTTCAAGAATATTTCCTTGAATTCCGGTAATAGAACCAGTGTCATCAACAACAACAATGTGCATTGCATCATTCTTTCCGTTTCTTTGGACGGAATAGTTGTTTGATGCTGGTTTAGGAGCAATAGACTTCCAATAAATGATTGAGTTTGTAAGACCAAGAGTTTGTTGGTCATACCAATCAACTACTGTTACCGCTGATGCAGTAGAACCAGTGTTAATACCTGAGTTGTTTACAAAATAAAGAGTATCTGCTGCTTCAAAGGATTGAATTGAGTTACCTTGCGCATAAGTAACTGGAGTTTCAGTTCCTGCGGCAGAGACTCTTGAAAGTACTTTAATATCAATAGTGCTATTTGAATTAGTAGCATCAGTGGTAATACCAGTAATGATACCTTTCAAATAACCATTAAAGAGTGAGGTTGTGCCTGCACCAGGTAAAACGACGTTAGTAATCGCTGTAGTTACGCCATATCCAATAATAGCACCTAGTGCGCCAGGATTAGTAGTGGTGATAGCAACTCTTTGGTCCGCTAAATCATCGATAGTGCAAACTTTTAGATTGTTTGCCCATTTGCCTGGGGTTTTTGCAGCATATGTAAAGTTGGTAGCATCAATAAAACTAGAGTTGTAGTTATCGTAGTTTTTGATCTTTAGTGAAGTTGTTGAAGCAATTCCAACGCCAGCGTTTGCGTTATTAAGAGTGCTTCCATCAGTTCTTACAACTTTAAGAATACCACCATATGAAAGATATGATGCTGCACTCATCCAGTACTCATACTGAGCATCTGTTGAGATTGGTTTTCCGAAGTTATTGACTAAATCTTGTTCTGTGCTGATGTCAATAATTTCTTCTACTGGTCCAATCGCAAAAGGTCCTGCGATAGCACCAATATTATCTAATACGTTCTCAGCTCTCCCAACTGTTAAATCTACTTCCCTCGTAAGTACACCGGGAGATAATTGAGGAGTCGCCATGTTTTTCTCCGTAAATCTCAGTTTATCTAAAAAATATTTATTAAAAAGTTACTTTTCACGGGGGAAATGTGACGTGAATATCTACCAATCTGGATATTCCCAAAAATACGACTTTTTTGAATCTTTATTTGAATCAATAATTCTTTTTATAGTGCATTCTTTACATTCGTATGAGTATGAAGATGCAACAGGACCTCTATCTTTTCTTGTTCTATAAAAATCTTCTACTAAATTTTTTATTTCTTTACATACTCTACATTTTCTATCAGTCAGTAAAAGATGTCCAAGTTTTAATTGTTTGTCTATATCCATTCACATATATTCCCACATATATGATCTATCTCCATATTCATCGACATACCACCTATCACCTTCAGGATCAACAAAACTTGCATTGGCATCTATTCCATCTGAAATAAATCCAAATGGAGACATATCTTGTTCTATCTGATTTTTTTGTTCTTCATATAATCTTTTTCTTACATCTTGATCTGTAAGTTCTTTAAAATAATCTTGTGCCACTAACCAAGCATAAATCACTAAGCACATAGCCAAATCGTCATTGCAACCTTCTTCTGCTTCGAAGGAATTGTGCTTTTGAATAAACGTCGTTAGTTCCGCAATTATTTCATAATCATTTAGAAAAAGTTTATTTTCCTCAATCATTGTCTTGAGGTTAAGACATCCAACCTTTTTCACGGTTTTAGACATCTTTACTCCAAGTTGAGTTTTCTTACCAGAAAATCCCTGTCCAACAATTTGACCCGCTCTACCTCGCATAGAACACATCAAAAGATTATTATATTCAAGATCATATTGTAGAATACTTGCAACCTGATCCCCAACATCATTAACTTCACATAAAATATAAGAGTTATTATAAGCTGTTGCTGTTTCGTGAATAATGCTAGGAAATAGCATTGGTTTTATTTCATTATTTCTGTATTTTGCCACAACTTTATGAGGAAACTCTGTAATATCCACGACAGCAAACGCCGAGTAATCATTTCCTACCCCTCTAGCAACGTCTACAGTGATTAGATAATCGTGATTCTCTTGCGGATCCATATAAACATCTAAACCTGCGCTCCGTGTCTTGGGGGCGTCGTAGACGAGGGTTCTGAGTTTAGATGGTGCAATGAGAGTATCAACAGATCCTAAGAATTCGCATTCAAACTCAACTTTGAACTGCTGTTCTGAAGTGTTTGCAATGGTTTGTTTTTTCCATTCTTCATCTCTGCCAGGAACTTCACTCCAATGAACATCTGTAAATACATATTCATTTTTACCTTTTTCCGCATCGTGCCACATTCGGTAGAAATGATTCATACCATGAGGCGTGGAAACTATGATAACTTTAGTTTGCTTACCTGAAGTAATAGTAGGATAAACGGATGCAAAGAATGAATCTGCAATATGATTTGGGACGAATGCAAATTCGTCCAAGAATAGAATGTTAAATGACATTCCTCGAACAGCAGAAGCAGATGTTGATGCTGCTAAAATTTTAGATCCATTTTCAAGTTCTAGAGAACCTTTGTTCCAAGAAATAATTCCCTGTTGCATCCACTTGGGAAGATTCTCATATGCAGTCTGAAGACGGTCTAGAAGTTCTCTAGCAGTTGCTGCTTTGTTCGCAAGAATACCAATATTTACATTATCATTAAAAACTGCATAATGTAATAAAAAAGACACCACAGTTGTAGACTTACCAGTCTGTCGTGGCATCTTACAAATATTAAATCTATGATTATGAAAGTTATTAATTAACTTTTCTTGGAAATGATATGGTTTAAAATTTTGTAGTCCATGATCAAGGGTTACAATTTTTACATAGTTATTCGCAAAGTAAACTGGATCATCTTTACACTTAACAAATTCAATAATTTGATCTTGCGTAAATTCGATTGGTGTATTTGCCTTCTTGAGCAAAGGGTTGCCCAAATAAACATCATTTGACATAATAAAAATTCCTTTAAATTACCATTTAACTTTATTTGCCCACCAAGCGGCACTCATCTTTCCTTTTGCAATATTTTTTGCGTGTCTTGTTTTGAATTTACGACGACGACTTGCATATCCTTCAGATTCTCCTTTTTTCTTGGGAGATCCTTTTACTCCAAGTTGTCCAAAACGAATTAATTTTTCTTTTCCACCTTCGCAAGCTTTTACTACATGGGATTTACCAGTTTCACCTGATCCGTGTGCTTCTGCTTTTGGTTTATTGCACTTCATCCCAGACTTTTTTGCTTCTGATATTTCAACCTCTTCACCCATAGTTTTTACATAATTTTTACTTGGTCCGGGTTTTGCTGAACTTCCTCCTTGAGGACCACACATTTGAACTAGTGGTTGTCCCGGTTGAATTTCAGAAACTGAATGATAAATTGCAACAGATCCTGGATAAACTTTTTGAAGTTCATCATTTATTTCCTTTCTTGATGGAGTTTTAACCTGAGGGAAAAACATCTTCATAGAATAATATTTTCCTCTCCAAGAAAGAGTTACTGCAATAACATTTCCAGTTTGTGCTTGAAGTCTTGTTGCCTCACTTACTTGAGACTTAAATCCTTTGATTGGTTCTGGTTTGATGATATCGACCACTTCGGCAAAAGTATTTCCATCAGCATCTTCAATAGTCACATTTTCTGCTTTTACACAAGAACCTTTTGTAAATTCTGTTGTTCCTTTTTTTCTTTTGTAACCAGTCCAACATTTTTCATCCAATATTTCCCTTGTAATTTTATCAACTAAAGATGGTTCATAACCCGCATTGATATTTCTAATTGTAGTGTCACCTGGTCTTACTAAAGGCATTAGTGGTTCTTTTCTTTTATTTTCTGCTGCTGCTCTTTCCCCTTCAGTAGATCCTTTTTGAGAAAGTGTTCTAATACTTGCAGAACGTTTAGATGATCTTAGATCTTTAGGATCTATTTTTTCTGGCATTTTCCATGCTTCTTCCACATCATGCTCTCCACTTGCAATGTAATCAGCTGCTGTATCAATATAATCTGCTGCTTTAGTAATTTTTGATTGGACCCATGCTTCTAGATCTCCTTCACCTCTAGCAACTTTTGATTTGATTCTTTTTACTGCATCTTCAATAGTTTTGAGTTCTGATCTTGCCATTGAATATTCTTCATCTTTAATAGAAACTTTGTCCCATGCTTTTTCGCCATAAGAACACTCAGATCTTGTTTCTCTCTTGTCACATAAAGGACAGTATCTTTCTTCTTCGTGCATAGTTTCCTCCGATTTAGTTCCCCAGTTGTCTGCACCGACGTTACGACATTTTACAAGTGCTCCAGATGCATAAGCACTTGGCCAAACGCTATAGCGAGACTTTACTTTGTGATAACAGGCATCTTTTTTGCCACTACCTTTACCTGGTTTGTCTTTTGCTTCTTGTACGTCCATTTCTTCTTTCATTTTCTTTTTAGGTGAATCGGTAGAAACATATGTTGGTTTTGCAGCATTAGTTTTTTCTGGTTGATTTGGGTCTGCCGCACTTTTTCTTCTTTGCGCTGATATTCTTTCAGATTTTGTCATACTCGCTCTTTTATCCGAAGAAACGCACTTAGGAGTTTCATCTTCTTCACCTTTTTCACGTGCACAAGGTTCTCCGGAGATTACTTCAACCCAACCTGGTGTTTTATCTGTTGATTTTGAATCTTGAAACCATCCATGAAGATCACCTGGTTTAATATTTTCTTTCACATCTTTAAATTTTTTGTGATGCTTTTTAGCATCTGCCTCCATTTTTTTCAAACGAGTATAATAATCTGGAATCTCATCTAGATGTTGAAGAGCAATATTGCGAGCAAGTTCATGATCTTGAGTGTGTTCATGCTCAATAGGTTCCCCCATATCAAGTTGCTTTTGTATAAAAGAAACCTCAAGACGATGTTTCTTTGCAATTTGCTCAACTGTTTTGTGTTTCTTGAATTTGGGCATTATTCAACTGGTTTTGATTTAGTCTTCTCACCTTTTGCTCTTTTTCTTCTCGCAGCGCAATGAGCACGTTGAGAAAATCCTTTTGGATCTGAGCAATCAATATTCTTTTTATATTTATTACTCCAATCTTCTTGAAACTGTTTAAATGTTTTCATGATTTAATTGCAGTAAGAATAACTTTAAATGTCGTTGTATTTGAAGAATTTGGGTATGCCAAGAGTCTTAAAAGTCCAGAGTTAATATCTGTCGAAAATGTTGCTATTCCAACGGGATGGTTGATTGTCCCATATTCTGATATATATGTGGAGGATCCATCATGAATAGTATTAACTATTGACATGTTATAGTTAGTTCCTTCAGTAATTTGAATCTGATATGTGGCAGATCTGAAAACTGTCGAATTAATTGAAGAAATTACTGTTTCTGATGTTGTTGTAGTAGTTACAACTCCAGAAATTATTGTCCCCGCATCTAAACCCAACGAGGATGCTGTTAATGTACCTACGTCAATATTTGGCGTTCCTGTCAGTCCCTGGGAAATTGTTGAAATGCCTGATGTTGAAGCATAAGTAGCAATTCCTGCCGTATTTGCATATCCACTATTTCCACTACTAGGAAGATTAGTCAGTAAAGATCCATCTCCAACAAAGTATGTTGCAGTAATAACTCCAACAGACATCCCAATATTTGAAGTATTTCCATAACCAAGAGTTTGGTTTAGGTTTTGTGTTCCGGTACCACCACTGCCAGCGTCCCCAACCCATTTATCTGTTAAAGAATCATACTTTAAGTAATAATTATTTCTTTTTGCACTATCTCTATCAATATCATCTAGAAATTCTAGACGAACTTCTCCCCCACCACCTTGTGCATTGACAATATTTCTTAAATATTCTAATTCTCTTCTTATTTTAATTATTTCTGGATCAGTTGTATTTTCCTGAACTTCTTTTTTAGTTTTAAGTTGCTCTAAAATTTTAAGAGCATTGTCTATGGTATCATTTTCTTTGTACTCGCAAATTTCTGTTAGAGGTTGAGACTCCTCTATTAGATTAATTTGCAAATTTTCTTCATTTTTGCCCTCAGACTCAAGATTTTCTTCTACTTGAATTGAATTAAACTCTTCTTCTTCTGGCGAATTTTCTTCTTTTGGTGAATTTTTTTCCTCTGGTAAATTTTTTTCTTCTTTTTTATCTTTAACAATTGCTATATCTTCTTTTTTTACTGGTTCAGAATATAACCAAGATTCTAAAGCTTTAACCTGACGTTCTAGTTGCTTTTGTCTTTTTTCTTTTTTTATTTTTTCTTCTTTTACTGATTCTTTTACCTGAGTAAAAATAGAATCAATATTAATTTCACCTACAAGAGACTTAAACTCATCATCTTTTTCTTTTTTTGCTTTGCCTATTAGAGAAAAAAATTCTTGGAGTTCTGTGTTCATTTTTGGTCTAATTCATTGTTCTTTAAAAGTTTAGCTAATTCTGCAGTAGATCCAACGAATAAAGCATTATTAACTGTTGTGGGACTTTTACCAACCTTTTCTTCTTCAATGTCTTTTAATTTCTTTTGAAGATCCATTAATTTATCTGTTGCATCTGCAACATTTTTAATTAATTGTCCAGCAACCTCATATGCTCTTGGCATTTCACTTTCTTGGGCAAGTTCCAGAATTCCGTTGATTGCCTCTTGACCTTTTTCTATGATTGAGTAAAGATTTCCTCTTGTATATTCATAATCTTTTTTAACATCATCTACAGTAGAAGATATTTTTTCAATTTCAGTGGAAACATTCTCAGTTTCTGCGGGTATTATTTCCGCATCAACATTAAAAGTTTTGTTAATCTCGTCAAATTTCTTTGTCATTTTCATAGGATATTCTCACTAAATCCAAAATCGTCTCCAGTTTTAATCAAAGCATTATCCTCTGCAGTTATTCTGTAAACTGAGGATCCTAAAACATGAGAAGATGCTTTTGTATTATCTGCTCCCCTAGTAACAGTGAGTACATTACCTGCTTTTTTATCAACATAAATTTCTTCTTCATCTACATAAATGTAAGTATTAACTGCAATAGATGATGCATCATTAACTTCAATAAGAGTATCTATATCAGATATATTCTTGGATAGATTTGTAGTAATATTGCCAGTATAATTTTTAGTAGCTCTTGGTTCTATTGAGTAAACAACTTCTCTTGTTGGAGTTGAGGTAGAATCTCCAGAAATAAGACCAATAGAAACCTTCTTGATAATATCTGTAGAAACAGAAGATGATGGACCAAAGAGATATGTTTTTGCCGTAAATCTTAACGTATAAATCAAAGACCTTCTTTGCGAAAAATCACCTTCATAATCATCACTCATAGATATGCTGTTTAGAATAACTGGCACGTCTCTTTTTTCGCCTATTTCAGAAACTAAATCAATTGTAATATTATATGCTGGTTGAAAATAGGGCAAAATTTGTTCAATGATTTGAAGCATATCATCATTCAACTTTGTGAATATGCTTAGTTCAAAATCAAGATTGTATGGTACTGGAAGATATGTTTTTCTTTGTTGAGTTCCATCAGAAACAGATGGAGATAGAAATGTTTGAACTGTTGAAGATTTTCTAGAACCATCATAAGATATGCCAACAAGTTCAAAAGACATTCTTGGTAATGTTATTTGAACTGGTTTATTTAAATCTGGGGATTGTTCTAATCTAGCTAGAAATTTTTGAGTTGGACCATACGCCAAAGGAACTTTTATTACACTAACATTAGAACCAGAACTGTCTTTATGCTTTATAGTAATATCATTAAATAAAGATCCAAAAGACACAATTGTCTTTCTAAAAATTTCGTTGTAGAAATATTCAAACATTTTATTATTTAAATTTTATATAATATTTATTTAAGTCACAATGTACCAAAAGGATTTGATTCGCTAAAATCAATAACTTTATCTGCCTCTTCCTCTATAACATCATTTTGAGAATAAGGATCAACTAAATTATCTGATTTTAGTGTTCTTAATTTGTATGATGCTCCGCTTGTAGATCCCGTAATAGTTTCCCCTGACGCAAAAGATCCACTGACAATAAAAACTTCAAGTTTATTATTATCCGAATCCCAAGAATTTACTCTTGCAGTTGTTCCGGAAACTGATCCTGTCACAATTTCATTGTACTTAAATGATCCAGATCCACTCGAACCTGGATTTGCTATGGTAATAGTTGGTGCTGTCGTATATCCTATACCCGCGTCTCTTAGTCTTATTTGAGTAATTGTGCCCGCAGCACTAACTACAGCATAACCAACTGCAGTAGTTCCTATCCCTGGACCACTAAACGTTACTGTTGGTGATGCTGAATAACCAGAACCGCCGTTTGTTACTGTAACTATCCCCACAATACCATCGCCTATTACTGCTGTTGCCGCAACACCACTTCCACCACCTCCAATAAAAGCAATAGCAGGAGCAACTGTATAACCGTAACCAGAATTAACAACTTCAACGCCTTGAACTTTTAATGATGATGTTCCATTACAATCAATCAAGTTGTCGATCATCGTTGCAACACCAACTGCAGTATATCCGCCAGATGGAGCAGAAGAAATTGCCACCTTCGGTGCTGTATTAAATCCACCTCCTCTATTAGATACTCTAATGAATCTAACACCACCATTTACAATATTTGTAAAGGCTGTTGCTGTAATTGCTGTTCCGACTACAGTTAATGTTTGAATATAACCTTGATTTTGAATATTATCGTCTATTTCTTCAATACTAGTATCAACAACCTCATCTTCATATCTGAAGAGTTCGCATCGTAATTCATAAACATAATTTTTTTGAAGTTGATAGAATGGTTGTTCGTGCTCTACATATTTGATCTCAAATAATCTATCTCCCAAGGGGAAATAAATTAAATCCCCCTCTTTAGGTCTTGTAGATAATTTTATATCATTTAAGTTTTTTATAAGAGGACTGATATAAGTTTCAAATCTCTCTCTAGAAATTATTAAAGTTAAATCATCAAGATCCTGAATACCAAATTTTGATAAAATAGTTCCTGTTCCACCATATCCATCATAACTGTTGACATATGCTTCTAAAGGATAAGCATTGTCAAATCTTGATTGTATAACCTCTTTTATTACAGTCTTTTCTGTAATATACTTTCTTGGAATATAATATATTTCAACACCATACATTCTGATCTGTTCGTTTATCAGATCTTGTATTAGACCTTGTTCTGAAGAAGAACCTTGTAGAAAGAATGGATTTAACATTTTATCCGATCATATCTAGAGGTGGAAGTTCATAAGTATTAGACATTTTTTCCATCAAGATATCAATCTCTCTTTGCGCATCATCATACATTTGTCTTCCGTTTAGTTCAACGCCGCCAGGAAGTTTTACGCCAGTAAACTTCATCATATTTTGTCCCCATTGTCTTTTAATCAATGATGTCAAATATGGTTTTAAGAAAGAATCATTCCAGACTCTTGAATAGTCATTTGGATCTATAGTTGAATAGCAGTCAATAACGAAGTAATTATTTTCACTAACAGTACCCCAATCAATATCTAGATACAACCTATCTTGTCTTTTGTTGAAACGAATTTGTTTTTGAGTATTTAAAAGAAAATCTAAATCTTCCAAATATGTTTTAACCATAGCGTAACTTAAAAGTTCAGTCGTTCCCCAATAATAAACATCATTCAAGAATAACTGATATTTCACGCTAAACATATTGTGCGTAATTGTATTCGAACTATCAAAACTAAAGACTTTATTGATGCCAATTATATTTGGCGGAACTTGCAAGTAATTACTATTTTCGTTGTAAGTAAAAGTTACTGCAGTTCCTACGATATTTGTATTGACAGTTGTTGTTACAATACCAACATTACTAGTTGCATCAAGTCCTCTGGCTCTTCCTCTAGCAATGTCTGCTGCTGTTATCTTATACTTATAAAACGTTGGATAAACACCATCAAAGTGTCTCTCTTGAAAGAATTGGACCGCATCATCTACAAGATCTTCAATTTGCTCATCCGCAACATTAATTTCCAAAACTGGTGCTCCCAGTTTTCTCTTGCAGTAATCTATTAATTCTTGTCTAGTAGATGGTTGCGCCATTTATTAATACCTCTCAGAATATTTATGGTGCGGAAGAAATTCCAGGTTTTACAAGGATGTTTCCTTCAACAATTCTATAAACAGTAGAACCTGAACTCACTAAAATATCATAGACATATCTTCCTTCTTTTAGAGATCTTGTTTGCGTTGATCCCAAAGAAATATTAAATCTACCTTGAGTAGAAGTGGAAAATCCAACGTTAAACGTTGTTACTGCATAGGAACTTGATCCAATAGAAACACTTTTTGCCATTTGGGAAGATCCTGTCCACCCAGAAAAATTAAAGGCAGAACTTGACGTATTTACTACTGAAAAATTTGCCGAAAAAGTTGAACCAGTATTAATGGTCAAATTAACAGAACTTGGGGTTCCAGAAGTTGTGTCAAAGGTTATCCTTTTGTCCGCCATTTAAAGTACCTAAACTTGAAATTACTTCTTGTTGTTTTAAGTATAACTTATAATAACATTTTGCAATGTTTTTTAATTCAGTAACATCATCTATACTATCTATCTCAGAAGAAACTTTAAAATATTCAAAACTCTTACTTAAATTGTCAAGTTCTATCTTATTTGGATCCATCAATTAAACTCCTGAGTAAAGATTTGATTTCATTTAAATCTTCTTTCATATTAACAAAATCTTCCTCAAGATTCTGTAATTTTTGATTTTCTTTTTCTTTCATTCTTTTTTGTGCAATATATGCGTTATAATCTGACATATTTGTATTAATGATTGCTTTTGTTTCTTCATCTCTAATTAAATTAGAGTGTCCGTTAACTTTTGAGTATTTCATAATTTATTATGCCAGTGCAATAACTCTCAAATCTTTAAATCTTGGCGGATATGCTTGATTTGTTGATGTACCAATAAGTTTGATTCCAAAATATCTAAAAGCTGGTAGATTATCGATTGAAAATTCATACTCTCTAAAATCAAGAACATCACTATCAAATCCAATTAGATCAGTTTTAGAAACCATTTTATCGGGCAAACCATTACTATCTGATAGACTGATTATATCTCCACTGGATGTTAGATTAGTGTATCCTGGGAAAGGATAATAGATTAAATCAGAATTAGGGTCATCAGTTATTGCATATAAACATCTGATATCACTATAAGTATTGATATATGCACTTAATATAACTTTTATAGAAGATGCAGGTGTTTCCAGTGAAATTGGTTTTGTTGCATAAACAAAAGATGAGGGGTCGTCTTTTAGAGTTGATACTCTATCATCAGTTGAATAATTCGATATTGCATTATTTACTCTATTGGAAGTGAAAATCATTCCAACTCTATCCAAGTCAATTACTGGTGAAACATATGCATTTGTTGTTGAAAGATTTAAATTTAAAGTCAAAGATTTGTTGGCAGGCAAATTCGTTGTTTTTGAGTTCTCATTTATCTTTGATGCAACAACTCTAGGGGTGCTTAAATAATTTGTCGCATTGAGGTTAATTTGCTCAAATCCTTGATCAATGAAAGGTATTTCATTTCCATCAACACTACTTCCGCTAACAGTTCTCAATGAAGCATTAATATTAGTACCTCTGAGAGACATTGTTTGGACAACTGGTTTAACAATTTCAAATGGTATATTCTGAGTTGCATTTATTTCTGAACCACCTGTTGATTTTGTTTCATTAAGGAATAACTTTGGATACCCAACAGATAGGGTTCTATTTGTCATGGTAGAACTTTGATCACTCATATCTAATTTGATGTGATAATAATCAAGATCATATGGTTCCGAAACAGTTGCATCTGCTAAATTATGCGTCTTATTAATACGACGTAGAGAAACAGAACCAAGTTCATACTTGTATACTAATGTCCCTGCACTATAACTAAATGACTTTGTTTGATCGATAGATCTGGTTATACCAGTTAAAAGAGGTGGTGATACTGAAGTATTTACTCCAGTATAAGAAATAATTTCATTGTCAATTCTAATATATCCTGGATTTGTAGATGCAACAGAAACATTTTCAAAAGTATTAAAACTAGCAATAGCAACGCTTTCTACAGGAATACTATCTGTTGAAGTTGAAGAATAATTGCTAAAAAGTTTAGTTGGTTTTAAATCAGATATTGCATTACTTATCGTTACCAAATTCTGGGAAGAATTCATTCCGTGATTTTTGTGGTAAACTTTGATATGCAATCCATCGGATAATGTTTCTATTCCTCCAATAGGAATGGTAACATTTCCTCCAGTTCCATTTAAATCTGTGGAAACACCTGCATTATTCACATATCTTACAGTGTTTCCTACACCAGTAACATATTCTCCTTGAACTTGATCTATAATTAGTTGATTTACGCCAGAAACTTCCGAAACAGACATCCTTAAGTTTCTACCAAGATTTTGTGTACCGATCGTTGATATTCCTAATACGTCTCCTGCAGAGTATCCAGTTCCGCCATTTGAGATTGTTGCAGCTACTGCAACACCATTAGTTATAGTAATATTTGCTCTTGCATCTCTACCATCTCCAGTTATTGTATTCAGTACAACATTATTAAATACAAAAGATCCTGAAGAAGGCGTATATCCAATTCCCGCATTAATAATTCCTAGGGTTCCAAATGCAGATCCTGCATATCCAACAAAATTGCCTGTAGCATTGCTATTTTGTTGGATGATTGTATTTCCCAAAGTCGGAAGATTTGATGTTGCAATTGTAGTCCCAATTCCAACTTTAACTTTTTTAGAAGTTACCTCTAAGGAGTCTCTTACTAATGTAGCTACTTGATTGTTACCAAGACTTAAATTTGGATTATAAAAGTTTATATTTCCGCCACTTACAAAGTTTGCTCTGTTTAACTTAAATTTCAAATCTTCAAATTGGCTTGGAGTCCAAGTGGATCCATTTTGTGATTTAAATAAAGATCCACTTAATGGTTGTTTAGAAACTAAAACTTGCTCTTGCTCTGCGAGAGCAGTAGTACTGACATCAATCTCAGTTAATCTTGAAATCCATACGTTATAAACGCTAGAGTTTGATAAAATTGCTAATGCATGAAACTGTTTTCCTGCAAGATAGACTGGAGATTCAAAAGTAACTCTAGTTGGTAAAGATGCATCTTCGGAAATTTGAATATCCTTTGGGTTAATTACCACTTCACTAAATGGATAAACCTCACTAGTTGGAAGACCCAATTGCATGGGTCTTAACTGAATAGTTACTGGAAGTTCTGGGTCTCTTGAATAAAAATATAAATCAACGGAAGTGGCAAAAATGCCACTTTCCGGTTCAACATAAAAAGATTGAGCCAAAGGATCTATTATTTTCATTTTATTTTTTTACCTTTCTGATTGGATCCAATATCATATATTTATTAATAACGTTTTATCTTCTATTTTTATTTGTATTTTTCTTGCCTTTACCTGCAGGAACATTATTTATTGTCGTTGGAGTAATTGATAGCAATCCTCCTGGTCCTCTTGTTTTTTGTGGTTTAATAATTTTATCTTGTTCTAATTGTTTTCTAACAGCACCAGCAGCACCAGGAGCACCTTTTAATGGCAATTCATTTTTCTGCTTTTTAGTTGTTTTAAAATTAATCGCTTGTTGCTGTAAAGAAGTTGATTTGTCGGTAGTGGTTGGTTTTATACCACAATTTTTAAATGCTTCATTTGCTGCTTTTTTGCCACTCTTGTCTGCAATTTGAGCCCAAGTTTTGCCCTTAACAGTTTGTAGAGGAATAGAGAATGCTGTTGTTTCTCCTGCGTAAATGTTACTTTGATATCTGTATGACCCAATAGTTGTTGATGTATTAAGATATTCCATTCCCGGTTTACAAGACCCTCCTCCTGCAGCGGTTTCATTTTTAGTAGGCAATGGTTCAACACTTCCAGTTGGTGTAATTGGTCCACTAGTCTCGGTTGGTCCAGTTGGTCCAGTTGGTCCAGTTGGTCCAGTTGGTCCAGTTGGACCAACTGGAGTGTCCTGAACTGGAGAATATAAAAATGGAGCTGGTCTTTGCTCGTAATCAACTTGCGTTGATGGATCTGCGGGCACCACCGGTGGAGCTGGTGGTACATAAGGAGGTAGTGTGTTGCCAACAATAGTGGTGGCAACGACTGCTGTTGGACTCGTGAGACTCTCAGTTCTACTTTCTGTAACTGTTTGAGTTTCTGTTCTTACTGTTCTGACAGAAAGAATATTTTCTTGAACTCTATTAATCTTACCTTCCGAATAGAATTTCTCTTCTGCACTCGTTGTAGTCG
>JACCDW010380026.1_pt1 | contig 43457 bp, 75 predicted proteins | sample 7449781 | NCBI WGS metagenome assembly JACCDW01 (sample SAMN15323449, study PRJNA562643) | freshwater metagenome | isolation source: river surface water | place: USA:Blue River Watershed | collected 2017-08-18 | reverse complement strand
GTTGGCCGACTGGTATTGGGACAATGCCGGCGGGTATGAAGGTGTGGGTATGAGTATCTGGGAAATGTTGGAGCGTGACTACGGTGCTGTCAAAGTTCGTCACGGTGTAAACGGTGGCCGGTATGGCATGAAGCGGGAATCAATTGTTAAATTTCCCGATGAAAAAACTTATACAATGTTCTTATTGAGGTTCGGATGAAATATTTTATAATCTTGTCTTTGGTAGGGCTATTTGGATGTGCTAGTTCGCAACCTGTTACTTCCAAAAGCCAATACGATTTAGAGTTTACTGCACAAACTGATCACGTTCCAAAACGAGTTGAGTGGATTGTTGTAGACAATATTGATGCGGTATGCCAAGGATTTGCACCTGTCATGAACGGTCGTCATTATCTTGGATGCACCAAATTCAATGCCACTTCGTGCAGAGTATACACTGCTAGGAACACTTCGTTGAGTATATTAGGACACGAGATACGTCACTGCTTTGAAGGACACTGGCACAGATGAATTCTAAACAACGAAGACAAGATGAAAGAAAATGGAAGTACCATGTCCGATTAGACTACGACAAAGTAGATCAAAACGGATATGACAACATGTTTGACTGGTGCCGCGACACGTTTGGTAATGGTGTGCGAAATCACACCTGGCGGGAAAAACATCAAGAAATCGGCACCTGGTGGCAATTTACTGATAGCAAAGCCGCTATGCTGTTTGCCATGAGGTGGTCATAAGAAAGCCCCTTCCGGGGCTTTCATTTTTACGCCTGGTCTACAAACTTCTTGAGTTCTTCAGCCTTGGCCACAATGTCTGTGCTAGACGGAAAATCTGGTAAAGTTGGAAACGGATGCGTTCCTCGATTGGCATCGGTTAGCTTGGAATGATATTCCTGTAACTTAGCATCGCGAGTTTGGAAGACTGGCGTCACGAGGATTTCGTTGGCCATTTTGAGAAGTTCGAGACGGATCTCGTAAGGTGTTTTGCTCATGTTTTTCTCCTGTGTAATGTGTGTGTAATATTGCCCTGCCCCTTGCAGGACAAGATTGCTACACGAGCAAAATTACTTATAGATGTAATTCACAGTGGTAGAATTTTCACGGTAAACACCAGCGCCATTCTTCAAGTGGAAGCGGCGAGCCATCTCGGTCTTTGGGCTCAAAGTCACATAGGTTTGGATTCCCGGAAACTCTTCTTCGATTGACTTCTGTGCTTCTTGGATCAATGTACGACCAGCACCTGCGGTGTAACTCCAAATAGTGTAAAATACCGCAGTTGTGGCACTCTCCACCAAACCAACCATGTCATCCACTGCCGCAGGTATAGCATCCAAAAACTTCACGCAGGTAACTGCTTGAGTTTTGTCCCCGTCCTTGAGCATGTAGATTCGACTGTTTTGGTTAACACGTTCAGTCACAGGTATCTCAGGACGAACTGGGTCGTCCTTGATCAAATTTTCTAAATCTTCAGTGATAGTTGTGATGGTGTGTAACATATCTACGCTCTTGTATGCTTGTAAACCTATTTATCAAATACACGCAGAAAAAGAAAATAGGGCCGTTCAGCCCTGATTTTCTTGATACTTTTGTAAAGCCCGTAACCTGGCTATGAGCAATCTAGTTTTGACGTAGTCAGAAAGTTCTTCATCATCTGAATCAAGATCTGGTTCAAACTTTGGAACCCACTGCCTACGCCAAACCGGGTATAGGTCCTCGTCATCAATTACATCTGCTGGATCAAGCCCGGCAAATCTAATAGCTGTGAACCTATGCGGATTACTTCTTAGCAGCTTCGGCTTTTTTATCGCCGGCTTTTTCGCTTTTGACATCAGCCTTGGCTGGTGCTGGTGTACTGGCTGCAGGGGCAGTGACAGCAGGCTTGGCTTCGGCTTTCTTCTCCTCTTTCTTTGCAGGCTCGGCTGCAAATGCGGTTACTGCAAAAGCAGCGGCAATGATAGCGATAAATTGTTTCATAGTAATCTCCTTTGATTTGAAACGTTGTACCAAGAACCTTCCTGATACATATATACAACGCCATAGTTGGTGCAGTTGTTGACACATTTTGGATAGCCTAGCCAAATATATTTGCTTTGGCAAAGTATGTTGCCAAAGTGCTTGATTTTGTCGCACGGACCTTATACAATAGTGAAATGCTGACGCAACAGCTACACTTATAGGAGATCAAAAAATGCGAATTAATGAAAACACCAAAACTTTCAAACTGTTCAACGCCATGATCAATGGTGAGGCAGTGTCTGCTAGCCAAGCTGAAAAGCGTTTTGGCATCAAGAACATCAGTGCTGAAGTAAGCCGTGTTCGTCAAGCTGGTTTTGCAGTTTATGCAAACCAACGCAAAGCAGGCAACGGCGTTCAAGTTACTGAGTATGTGATTGGCAAGCCAAGCCGCAAGTTGGTGGCTGCTGGCTACAAAGCAATGGCTCTTGGTTTGGCCTAATCCCCCCGCTGAGCTGATCAAACAGCTCACATTTGGTAAAGCCCTATGCAATGTAGGGCTTTTCTATTTGACCTATAATGCAAATTATTGTATAATATGGGCATAAGGAGTTTTTATGTTCTCAAAATTTCTAAAGTTTCTTGAGGCCCGTGGACGTAAACGTATTGTTTACGATCGCATTGACAACGAACCCTATCTTGAACGCTACTATTTGTTTCTCAAGGATCGTGGAGAACACTTTCCGTTTAACATTTTCCTGCACAAGTTTTTGAAGTCAGACATTGACGACTTGCATGACCATCCTTGGCCCTATGCTACACTTATACTCAAAGGTGGCTACTGGGAATGGCGCCCACAGTTCAACTCCCGAGGCGAAAAGGTTGGTGAGATTGCCAAATGGTGCGGTCCTGGTAGCTTTCGAGTCGCTCCAGCCAACAGCTATCACCGAGTGGAATTGGATCCCAATGTAACTTGCTGGACATTGTTTATGCCCGGTGCCAAACAACGTGACTGGGGCTTCCTGGTCAAAAACAAATGGGTGCAGTGGGAACAGTACCTGGCAAATAGAAAGGCAAATGTATGAAATGGTTAGGACGTTGGTTACTCAAAATTGCCCAACAAGCAAATCAAGACGAGCGCTATGGCACAATTTCGCCCAGTACCAAAGTTGCTCGTGGCGGTGATATTGAAGCAGATGAAGGACTCAACATTGTAGTTCGCAAAGCCATGGGCGGTAAGATTGTGACTTTCCGCACATACGATCACAAAACAGATCGCAATAATCACAAGCTCTACGTCATACCCGATGACCATGACTTTGAACGTGAACTTGGAAAGCTAATTACATTAGAATCAATGAGGTTGTGATATGGAACAGTTAGTGGATTTCTTGGTTTGGTTTTTGATTGCATACATGTTGACGCGAGTGGTAACTTCGTGGCTGTTGGAACGTGTCACTAGAGAACTACGCGGCGAGCTTGAAGAGTTTGCTACTCGACTTGAGTCTGGCAAACTGATTCCGGTCACTGTGGAAGTTGACCAAGAACAGTATTTCTGCTATAATGCTATTACAAAGGATTTTGTTTGTCAGGGTTACAGTCTCAAAGAACTAGCTGATCGCTTTTCTGCAAGATTTCCCGAAAGCAAATTGGCAATTTACAACGGCGATGAAAATGCTGTAAAAGTTCTCAAAGAACAACTGGAAAAACTCTATGAAGATCGCAATAGCATCGGACGTGCATCTTGAATTTGGTGACTTGGATATTGTCAACAACAACAATGCCGACGTCTTGATCTTGTCAGGCGACATCTGTGTTGCGGCTGACTTGGACATGCGTGATCGCCGCCAAACTGAAATGGGCTTTGCTCGTTATCGTTCAGAACGATTCCATGACTTCTTTGAACGCTGTGCCGCAAATTTCCCACATGTGATCTATGTCATGGGCAATCACGAATACTATCACAGTGACTTTGCCACTGCCTTGGGCGAAATGCGCCGTAAACTTGCGCACCTATCTAACTTATACATCCTTGAGCGTGAAGTCAAAGTAATTGACGATGTAACATTTATCGGCGGCACATTGTGGACTGACATGAATAACATGGATTCATTGACCTTGTATCACATGCGCACCATGATGAACGACTTCCGTGTGATTCAAAACAGCGGGACACCAGTAAACTTCCGTGACCAAGATGGCAAGTTCCATACCCGTGTGGGCCGGTTCATGCCCGAAGACGCTGTCACAGAACATGTAAAAATGAAACAATACATTGAAGTGGTAACTGCCATGCTTGGCAAGAATCCCAACAAGTATGTTGTGGTGGGGCATCATGCACCTAGTCGTCGTAGCACTCATGAAATGTATGCACATGATACTATCATGAATGGTGGATACAGTTCAGACCTGGATGAGTTTATCATGGACCATCCAGAAATCAAATTGTGGACACATGGGCACACCCATCATGTGTTTGACTACATGATTGGTGAAACCCGCGTTGTATGCAACCCACGTGGTTATCATGGACACGAAGCTCGTGCAGACGAGTTTGAATTATTAACAGTTGAAGTATGAATAACCACCAAGAAACCAGAGCAATTGGACAGCGAGGATTTTTAATCCGCGGTGTTGAGGATACAGTATGGTTCCGTGTATACGACGAGAAGCATGAATTTGTTGATTATGAAATTACCAATCATGATTGCGAAGTCGTGATCATTGATCCAGACGCAGCCTTTATCCGTAACGAAGCTGGCGACTTTTTAGATTACACAACAGAAAGCATGAGGATTGCAAAATGAAAGTTTATATTGGCAAATATCGAGATCACTGGATCTCACCCTACACCATGTTGGATTATGCGTTCTTTTGGACTGATTGGAGCAAGTGCAGTCGTTGGAAGCTGAGTCAAACTCTAGAAGACGAAGCGGCAATGTTGAAAGGCGCTAAGAGTCGATATGTGGAGCGCCCTGAGTGGGCAGAGCGTTGGTCAGATCGACTCACTCCCATTAGCCGAGCTATTCAATGGGTATGGGATCGTGTGCATCCTCCCATCAACTATGTCAAGATCGACTACTGGGATACCTGGAGCATGGACCATACTTTGAGTCCCATCATCCTGCCCATGCTGAAACAACTCAAAGAGAAAAAGCACGGTGCTCCATTTGTGGACGATGAAGATGTACCCGACGAACTCAAAAGCACTGCGGCACCTCCCAAGAAGAACGAGTGGGACACAGATGACAACCACTTTGCTCGTTGGGACTGGGCCATGGACGAAATGATCTTTGCATTTGAGTGCAAGGTTGATGACTCTTGGGAAGATGCTTTTCGTGAAGGCGAGATTGACATTGTTTGGATTCCGGTAGACATACACGGCAACGAAGTACCCAAAGGCGAGCACAAGTATTATCAAATGGGACATGGTCCCAAAGACACTTACAAGTGTGACTACGAAGGCATGAAAGTGGTACAGAAGCGCATTGACAATGGCTTCCGCTTGTTTGGCAAGTACTATCAAGCACTGTGGGACTGATATGATGCTACAAAATGATCTAATAGTCGAAGAGTGGGAGAACTCTTTTAAGTACGAGGAACCACCACTGCCAACAATTAAACTACCAGCAGATCCAGTGGTCTGTGCCTGTGCTAGCTATCGTGTGTGGAAAGAGAATCCTGGGCGACGTTGGGAAGATATTACAACTGTGGTTGTTTGGCAGGATGACATTGAAGAAGCTGAACGTCTTAAAAAATACTATCGTGAACGCATGGTACTGCAAGCACTGACATCTAAACAAAGCAGTGGATTGTCTCCTTTTAGAACCAAACTGTCAAAGTTAATTGTTGACCAATTGCCTATTACCAAGAAGGAAATAGGACTGTTGATGCGACTGCCTTACTTCTATGAAGAAGATCGCGACTTGGATTTTATTGTAGAAAACACAAACTGCAACTTAGCTGATGTTCCAAGCACAGTGCCAGTGATCAATCGCACACTTGAACCTGTACGACGAGTGCTAAGAAGCAGGGCCATGGGCGATTATTATCACTATTGGTTCCGTGATACTATATACAATACCGCACATAATTTAGTAGTAAGACACGACAATCCATTGCGGGCCATGGTTGATGGTCTTTTTGCACTTCCACAAATACACATAAACAGCACTCTGTTCAAGAAGCAGTTTAGAGGATACCATCAATCAAAACAGTATTACCAATTGGCAGACGTCACATTGGTTAGTTAATTTTAAAAAGGAAAATATGAGTTATTTGTTCACAAGTGAAAGTGTGTCTGAAGGACACCCGGACAAAATCGCGGATGCTATTAGCGATGCAGTGCTAGACATTGTAATGGCTAAACAAGATCCCGCTCTACGTTGCGCATGCGAGACGTTGGTCACAACAAACATGGTCACTGTTGCAGGTGAGTACAAGGGCGTACTACACAAAGAAGAAGTAGAATCTGCTGTTCGCAAGACAATCAAAGACATTGGGTATGAACAACCAGGATTTGATTGGCGCACAGTAAAGATTTACAATGAGTTACATGGGCAATCGGCAGACATTGCACTGGGTACTGATAACTTTGGTGCAGGTGACCAGGGACTAATGTTTGGATATGCCACAAACGAAACTGATGCACACATGCCCAGTGCCATTTACTGGAGCCATCGCATTGTTGAAACCTTGGCCAAAGTGAGAAAATCTGGTGCTCTGCGCTGGCTCGGACCGGACGCCAAGAGCCAAGTTACGTTTGAATATGGTGATGACAACAAGCCCAAGCGCATTGCCAAAGTTGTTTGTTCAACTCAACATCACGAAGACAAAGACATTGTAGATGTTCGACGTGCAGTGGAAGCAGTTATTCGAGATGTATTACCGGAGAAGTATGTAGATGTCAACACTGAGTTTTATATCAATCCTACTGGGCGTTTTGTTATTGGTGGTCCTGATGGAGATTGCGGGCTCACGGGCCGGAAGATTATTGTGGACACTTATGGTGGAAGTTGCCAACATGGTGGTGGTGCGTTCAGTGGCAAGGATCCTACAAAGGTTGACCGGTCGGCCGCTTACATGATGCGCTGGATTGCCAAGAACATCGTGGCCGCAGGCAAAGCAGATTCAGTGGTTTGCCAAGTCAGTTATGCTATTGGTCTTGAGCAACCCATGAGCTTTATGCTAAGGTCAAATGGCGACAACGCCGCGCTGACAAAGTGGGTGCAAGACAACATAGACTTGACACCACGTGGTATTATCAAACGTTTTGATTTGTTCCGTCCAATCTACAGTTCTACAACGAACTATGGACACTTTGGCAAAGCTGATTTGCCTTGGGAACAAATTAACATGTACAATTGATACTATGAACTTTTCCAGCATTGTTGAGCAACTTAATCAGCCCACAACTCTTGGTGTTCCAAATTCTATTCTAGTAACAAAATATCGTGAATGGCAAAAACGCTATACCTGGGACGCACTTCGTGGCACCGGGTATGGTAAAAGTTTTTGCAAACATTTTGACGTCATAGACAACAGATTGCTATACGAAAGGGACTGGCAACGTTGTGATGCATTGATACAACGCGAATGGCTGGCACAACAGTAACTCTATTGCATGTTGGTGCGCCCCAGGGCATTGAGTACAAATATGAACTCATTGCGGCTGGCCTTGTTCTTGACCAAGATTTCACATGGAAGTATAATCAAGCAACATACAACAATGACGGATACACCGCAGTAACACCAAGATCTGTAACATTTAATTTTCAAAACCCTGCCCTGGCAACTTTTTACAAACTCAAATGGCAAAAAGAGAACGGTTCATCATAGTACCAGCATCACTGCTCCATGATGATGGATGCATGGTTTTATTGACTGATGTTCATTACTGGGCCGAACGCGAGCAGGAGTTGAAAAAATGGTGCTTGAAACACGACTGTGTGTTTGCTGGTATGACTGTGGCCTTTCCTGATCAACAAACTTTAACAACCTTTGTGCTGAGGTGGCAATGACCAACTATTTTGTTCTTAACGATTTGCCCAACGGCGAGTGGTCAGTGTGCTGGCCCGGCCACGAACACAACGTAGTAAACAATCCCAGTAAAGTTCTCAAGCTATTGGAGATCATGTTTGAACACGTGGGTGTGGATGAAGCCATGATTGGCGTACAACAACCAGGCCGTGACAACGACTGGGCCACCACACATATTTCATCTTCGTTATGGTATGACAGTGACCAGGCACGTGAGCACATGGCAAAAAGACTTGCTGAATATGTCATACCCGGTGTAAAGTTTCGTGATCAATACGAAGCAGAAAAATTTAAACTGCACATGGAACAACGACTGGCCTGGCGACGTCTGGGCGGAGCATGGAAATGAACGTTGAAGCAGAAAACACATTTAGAGCACTCAAGGATGAACCACTGTTGATCACATCGTGGCTGTGTAGATTTGGCTGGCATCGTTGGACGCACTGGTCAGAAGTGTATTTGCCCAAAGGCGGCCGCAACAACGTTCAACATGGTCATTGCGGGCACTGTAATAAAATGCGAGTTCGCAAAGTGATAGGACCCGGAATATGAAAGCAGGCATTTGGTATGAAGTGGATGAAAAGATCCCGCCACGCACAGGCTACTATCTTGCGTTCAAAGGCATGAGCATGGGCGACGATGAACTCAATACTGGCTACTATTATTGGAATGCTAAAAATGCAGAGTGGCGCGACAGCAGTCTCAGCATGGCTCGTTCGGTGAACATTGTTTATTGGACTGAAGCAGACCCTGATGGGTGGTATGAGAAATATAGTATGCGACGTCGAGATGAAATCACAGCCGCAGAAAAAGACGCTTGGGCCGCTGTGGAACACGCATTAGAGCAATATGAAATTGTAAGGGCGTTAGCAAAAAAATGAACAGACTAATTTGGAATATTGACAAAGACGAGCCAATGCGGATCAAGATCTGGAACACAGAGGCCGACTATAATCTAAAACTACCACCGGCTGCTTCTATCTTTTTGGGCGAGGCCATGGAGTCTGCAGGGCGCGAGGCGGTGATGCAACACATTGAAGAAATTGACCGCAGTCCATGGATCCGCGCCTGGCATGCAGATCACACATTCAAACTATTGAAAAGATAAGTTATGAACTACAACTCAATGACAGATTTAGAACTGCTACACTATTTGGATATCTACAGTGATGATCCGCTGATTCGCAGACTAGTCGATGTGCTAGCAAAAACACGCTGTGCCTTGATCACTGACCTTGAGAACGCAGGCATGGATCCTGATACTTGGATGTTTAAAACAGACTGGCAGTCCATGTATCCAGGCGATTATATCATACAGATTCGAAGAGAACTGCAAGACACAGAAGAAGAACTGTCGGGTTTGCAATGCCGGTATGATGACCTCCTAGAAGAAAGAGACCGACTCAAATCCCGCGGCATCATAGACTTTATTGAAGAAGTCAAACAAGAACAAAAAGCCAATCAGGATCTTGTGAAAGAAGCCATGACAACTGTGCAAGCATTCAAGAAAGAAAATGACCGACTCAAGGAACAGATTGACATGTGGGGGCGTATGAATAAAGTATGATCACATACACATATCCTTGGCCAGAGCAGCCAACTTTTCGAGTGCCAAAATTGCACCGAGTAAACTACAACCCCAAATATAACTGGGGCGAAGTACACTACTGGTGCAAAGAGAATTGCCGTGCTCCATCTTACATGGCTCCAGACTGGGCTGGTAAGTTTGCTGAATTTGAGGACGATGAAGATGCTACGCTATTTGCCTTAAAATTCTCATGAAATTTAAAACAGGCAGAAGTATTGGCTGGAACCTGGAATTTGCATCTATGGAAATAACACAACGAATACACAATGGAGCAGACTGTTATCCTTGGCGTCCGGTATTTGCCATCTGGCCAGTTCGAACAATTGGCGGTCGATATGTGTGGCTTAGTAAGATTTACAAACGAAAATTCTGGGTAGTGTGGGGCACAGGTTTTCACATGGAACCTCATGTTGAGTACGGTGATCTATTTGATATACTAGCAGACACAGATGAAAATTGAACTAGACGAAGGCCGTGTGTATGGTGCAAGATATTACACTGTACATCCTGTATTTGGATGGGACTTAACCCATGACTGGGGCGGTATTGATACGTGGGACAAAATGATGTCCTGGTGCGTAAATACATTTGGGCCGTCAGCACGTGATGGCATCTGGACACCTAACATGCGTTGGTATGCTAACAATGCTAAGTTTTGGTTCCGCACCGAACAAGATCGAGATTGGTTCCTGCTACGATGGTCATAAAAAAATTATTGTTAATCTTGCTGTTTGTTGTTGCACCTGCTTGGGCCGCAGACAGTGCAATGTTATACAACCTCACAGACAATCGCATTGAGTATTCACGCAATGTTGATCAAGTTAGAAGCATTGCCAGCATCACAAAACTAATGACGGCTATGATAACCTTGGACTACGACAAAGATCTAAGTCGTAGGCTGATGTTATCCAAAAGCACAGCCAGTTATTTGCCCAGACAAGAATACACTCGCGAACAACTGCTGAATGCCATGCTGATAAAGTCTGACAATGCCGCCGCAGAAACCCTTGCAGAAGATTATCCTGGCGGGCGAACTGCGTTTGTTGCCCGAATGAACTTTCAAGCACGACTGTGGGGCATGGATCGAACAAACTTCAATGATCCCAGTGGCCTAGGAGTATTCAATATCAGCACTGTGCGCGACGTAGCCAACATGATACATGCTGCCAGCGGATACTGGTTCATTAGAGATGCTGGCGGCAAAAAACAAGTGGCCTTGGAAACCAAATACAAAAAGCAAATTAGAACTATCAATTTGGCACATACATCTGGGCCGTTGTTGTTTACATTTGACAACGTTTTGATAAGCAAAACTGGGCTAACTTCAGCCGCGGGTTGGTGCGTGGGTATGTTGGCTGAACATGGTAAAAAGCAATATGTTATTGTGGTCTTGGGCAGTCGTAACAAGCAGGAAAGATTGAACTCGGTCAAAGACATAAGATACAATCACGTGGTAGACACAAATTTGAAGGACTTGGAAATTCCAGCTACATACTAACGATGAACCTTGCTGATTATCAGATTCGTGATAAAGAGAGCTTTGCTTATGCCAAGGAAATTGTTAAACCTTTTGGCGGCATTGACCGCGTGATATCTTGGTGCAAAACTGAGATGCAGGATGACTGGCGTTGGCAGGTAGTTGACTATTCTTCAGACACTCGTCCAGGCCGCTATATCTTCTACTTTGACTCAGATCGCGACTGCTGTGCATTCACACTGAAGTGGCTGTAAAAAGTAGTACTTTCTACTGCTTGACCAATAATTCCCAAAGTGCTATAATTTGGCTATGAAAGTAGTTAAGTTAAACCGTAGATTCCGCCAATTCAAAGATCATGGGCACACAGTGGCCTTGAAGTTCCCACATGGTCACACCCCAGATTCAGTGGCAATTGAAAAAGCATGCCGGGCCCGGTTAAAAGACAACGGTTGGAGTCGGAACCACACTTGGTACAGTTATTACGGAGACCGTCCCAGTCGCGATGCTGTTCGTCCATACTGGATCACATTTCGGAACGAAATGGACTTGACCATGGTCATGTTATCTGCTACAATGCCTTAAAGGAGTCACTATGTCAATCTCAATTGAAAATCTTACGCCCTATCAAGTTGAAATGCTCGACGCCATGTGGGCTTGCGAAAGTGCTGAAGAGTACATGGATTGGTACAACCTGCTGGACGCAGAAGACCAAGACATGGCAGATGTACTGCAACATCTTATTATCATGGAAACCATGGAAGAGATGCTGAGTGACATTAGCGGCCAATATCAAGACGTTCGAAACTACTTGAAAAAGTTCATGCTATGACAGATGACGAAGATCCACGCAACGGCATGTTCGCTATTATGTGGGACTGCTATGGTCTTGAGGCTGTGGCACGAGTGCCCAATCCAGCTGACCGAACCTTTGCATTGTTGAAAGGTATTGAACCACCAGCTATGCCCAACATCAACATGTGGGAACTTCGCGCACGGTTTAACACTCAACGCAATTACGAAATCTACTTGATCACTGCCACACCGGGCATTGATGAGGATGACATTCGTGCTATGTTTGAAGCAGACCCACAAGGATCCGCAGAGACAATTCGACGCATAGGACAAAAGTTCTTTAGCGATCGCGAAACCAAAGAACGTGCAATTCGGTAAAATAAAGGTTGACTAATAAACTGCTTTTTACTATACTATGAACATGTTGTTAGGCATAGCAACATACGACAAAGGGTAAATGTTACCTACTGCTCGAAACTTAAATTTTAGGAGAAACGATATGTCAGCAAAAAATTCTATCATCCGTGTGTATTCAAAAACAGACCCATCTGTATACGAACTGTCTCACACAAACAACATAAATCAACGGTTGGCCGCAATCCAAAAAAATATATTGGATGCTAGAAATAATACCGGCAAGGTCTTCGCTAGATGGAAAAAGTTTAATAACTTTTCTATTCAAGATATTGAATGTGAAATTTTTGCATCACACAAAGTTACAGGATTATTTGAATGATAGACTTATATAGAATCAAAGACCGCATAGAGGAATGGCTTCGCTATCCTCAACCCACAGCCGCACAGAAACAACTGTTGGGTATGTACACTGACGTTATCGACACAGAGTTTACTGCTGTGCGTTTAGCATCAGAAGAGTCGGCTCGCTATGTGCTAGAACACATGCGAGCGGTGCCCAACTTTGACACTGACTATGATTTGCACAAGTGGATCACAACTACACAACTTGATGAACAACTGTTAAGTCGTGGCTGGATTCTAGAATTTGGTGTTGCAACTGGGCGCACACTGAATCAATTTGCCAAGTGGTTGCCAAACAAGTTTGTATATGGCTTTGATGGATTTGAAGGTTTGCCCGAAGACTGGACCAGTCGTATGCGCAAGGGCTTTTTTGCTAGAAGCCGATTGCCCAGAGTGCGTGAAAACTGCAAACTGATAGTGGGTTGGTTTGATCAAACCTTGCCTATTTTTAAAAACAGAATTGAAAACAACGCCATTGCACTATTGCATGTGGACTGTGACTTGTACTCTAGTACAGTTACAATCCTAAACAACTTGAAAGACAACATTGTACCTGGCACAGTGATCATCTTTGACGAGTATATCAACTATCCAGGTTGGCAACTGGATGAATTTAAGGCCTGGCAAGAGCATTGTAAAATGTACGGCATCAAATACGAGTACATTGGACGAGTAAGCCGGCACCAAAAGGTTGCTGTGCGTGTGTTGTAAACCAAAGTATTACTTTTCCAGAAACCCGCAAATTTTGCGGGTTTTTGTCATTTAAGGCTTGACCTATAACAGGGATTTTGTTATACTATGGATACGGTAGAAAATTTTTACCGGCTAACCTAAAACACAACAACGTGGCATGGGGTCACTGAGTTGTAATGGTTACGAACGAAAGGAACTAACTATGGCTACTGCCATTCCATCATACGCGGCTACTAAAAATGCCCGCTACACAAACTCAGCTTCTAACCTCATTGACTTGGTACAACGCTACAACGATACCGTTGCCGCAATGCCTCTCCAAGCTCAACGCAACTGGCAAAGCAAGCTCGCCAAAGCCTTGGCAACCTTTAAAAAGAATCACCCTGGACTCAAGAGTATCAACGATCGCTCTAAGTTCCGCCTTTGCAAGAGCTTGGTAGGCAAGCTCAAAGACATTGTGATTGATACCACAATGCAACGTGAACCCAACTTGGATTGGATTATCACCATCATCACCAACTTCCGCGCATACCAAGCGCAACCTATTCAGGTGTATGGCACCGCCAACGGTCAATGGGGTGGGTGGGATGGTCAACATACCTCGATCGCTTTGTATCTGATTGCAACCGTGGGTCTAGGTGAAAAGTTTGAAGACATTGAAGTGCCAATCAACATCTACGACATCACAAGCCGTGGTGAGATTCGTGGTAACTTTATTAACAACAACACCACAGTAGGTAAAAACGCAGGCAAAAAGCCGCTAGACATCATTGATATCTTTATGCAAAAGATCTACGGTGTTGAGGTTGACGGCGTCAACGAGCCAGAGTGGGTAGATGCACACACCAAGTGGAAGCACATTGCCAACGCTGACATGTTTCTAACAGCAGAGAAGTTTAACGACACTGATCAAATTGGTGCTATTAGTCGTCTCAACGAGTTGGATGACGCCAGTGTTGAGGTGGTGCGACAATTTGCTGTGTACGGCAAGTATGTTGTTGGTATGCAACAACGCCCTATCAACACTAAGGAAATTCCCATCATCATTGAGTTCCTAAACTTGTGTGAACAGCAAGACATTGTGTACAGTGACGCCGACATTGAAGACTTGGCGCAACATTGTATTGACATGTTTGACGCTAACTTTGATGCTAAAGGTGTTTTCTGGAGTGTTGCACATCAAGCCACGCTCAATGCTTACAACAAAGCACACAAAGGTGTGCCCAAGCACTTGTGGCCTGATGCTCCTCGCAACAGCAAGAACACACCGCAAGGTACTGCATTTTTCTGGCACCAATTGCGTAACACTTGGGTGCCTACAAAAGGTGCAGGGTTCAAGTTTCCCAAGCAACCATTCTCGGTGTACACACCTGATGCCAAGGACTTGTTCTAATATGAAAACACTAATGGAACGTGTTAGTGGGTTTGCACAAAAGAAACCCACGCCAGTAAAGCGAGGCGGTGCAAGCTACGATGCTACTGAACAATTTTGCCGAAGCGAGATTGAGCGGTATGTGGCAATGTATCAACAGCTCAAGGTAGAAGATCAAACTGCACGACTTATTCGTGACATGATTGATGTGCTACTGCGCCGTTATCATGGATACAGTATCAAGGAAAATTTTGGTGCTCACTACAATGAAAAAAATTTACCCCATGGTACCAAGACAGAGTTTGAGCATGTGATTCCAGCGTCAGTGGCTCGTGACTTGTTGTTGTTTAATCGACTCACAGTTGACGAGGCACTTAACATTCCTACCTGTGAACTCAGCAAGGAAAATCACAAGAAGTTGAACTCAACTAAGTTGGGTTCTACTACTCCAGACATTTACTGGTTCTGGCAACGATACCAATCCCTGGGCATCCAGCTAGAAACGCATGATGGTACTGATGTTGACATGGCTACTTGGAACTTGGATAGTCATTACAACTATTTTGGAGGGTAAAACATGAGCCTGCTGGAATTTAATTCACGACCCTGGACTGTATTTGATCCAAGCAAAAAAGACCATCGACGATGGTATCATGAATTTGTCCAGCATGGCACATGGGGCCGTTGTCCATATCGGTTTATTGTGCCCGACGATCATGGCGACTTGATTACCATGATCCAGCGCAGTTTGGTCAAGCACTACGTGGAACAAGAGTTCCGAGTTGTTGTAAAAAAGCCACAAAAACGTGTTCGCAAAACTTAAACAAAAAGTAGTACTTTGGTACTATAGGACCCAGTTTACTTTGATGGAGTGGGCTGTGGTCCTTTTTGTTGGATTCTGGTTGACCAAATATTGCCTTTTTGCTATAATATACACATATTGAAACACAAAGGAGTCCAAAATGGGTTTTGAAAAAGTTGTGCTTGACAAGGTTGCAAAAGTGCTCAAAGACGAGCATGCCGCTAGCTTCTTCTGTGGTTCACTCAGCGTGATCTGCACTGAAGCAGAAGCCCGCAAAATCTATCACCGACTGACCAAGGACCAATACAAGGTACAAGTCAGTCCGGATGGATCGTATGGTTTTATTTTTGATTTCGTAGCTTAAGGAGAAAAACATGGGTACTCGTTCACGTATTGGTGTGATGCATGGTGACAACTGCAAATCTGTTTACTGCCACTGGGATGGTTATCTAGACCACAATGGCCGCATTCTGCTAGAGCACTATGACAGTTCCAAAGCCAACCACCTTGTGGCGCTAGGCGACATCTCCAGTCTGTGTAAAAACGTTGAGATTCCCGAAGGTGTTGAGCACTCATTTGGCGATCCCGCAAAAGACATCACAATCTTTTACGGTCGCGATCGCGGCGAGTCAGGCACTGAGTGGAAAACAGACAGCACATTTGAGGAGTTCTTGGAACGTGCCAAAGGTTGCGGTGCTGAGTATTACTACATCATGCGGGATGGTGAGTGGTTTGTTGGCACCACATACGGCTCTGATGCTAAGTTGGGCGGCAAGTTGGTGCCCTTGGCAGAAGCGTTGGCGGCACAAGACATTGACGCCTACGACGAAACTGAACGTGCTTTGGTAGTAGGCTAATAATGGAAGACGCTCGCGATTTCCTCAACCGCCCTGTTGCAATTGGCGACTATGTGGTATTCCCAGGTGCATACAACGGCGGCATGAAACTTGGTAAAATCATCAAGTTCACGCCCAAGAACATGCGTGTGGAGCATCCAGGCTGGCGTGGCACAATGACCAGCACACTTCGCCCGCCTGGCCAGTGCGTCAAAGTTGAAGGCCCTGACTTGACATTTTTCTTGCTGTCAAAGCCAAACCAATCATGATTCCGCATACTGATTGGGAAAGACTTGAATTGCTCAAAGAAATCGAGTGCGGCGACAAAATTGTAATTCCTGTTAGCATGGAGCATGCTAAGTTCATGATCCAAGTGGCACAGTTTTACATCGATCAACAACACCAAGCAACATTTGACGCATTGAAAAAGGATCACTCAAAATGAGCGGATACTCGACCTACACTCGTTGGCAACGCATCGAAGCGCAAGCCAAACAACTGGGATTTCGCCTGGCCAATCCCAAACATGGTCTCTGGGGTGTTAGCGACCCCGGAGTTGACCAAGTGGCACTATACCCCGATGAAGAGGCACTGCCAGTTTACGCTCGCGATGCTGAGATCTTCTCTGGCACCTTTGGTCAACTGGAAATCTTTCTTGCTGGGTGGGGCCAGGCTCGATCATACGACATGATCCTGCGCCTGAGTGATGACAAGAAGCGTAAAAAATACGAGGATCGGGAACGAGCTCGCCAAGCCGAACAGCGGAAGCGTGAAGAGCAGAAGAAGATGCTGGCTGTGCTCAAAGCTACAGACCAGCAAAACAGGGCGGGTAAAAAGTAATACTTTGGTAGTACTACTTTTTGGTTGACCAAATATTGCCATTTTGCTATAATATAGGTATAGTAAGTAATAAGGAGCCTGAAATGAGCATAGAGATTGAAGTTGAGTTGACTGGTGCTGTGCAAGATTATGCCATGTACACCGAACTTGGCAATGCCGCGGTGCATGCTGTAGTGGTGACAGCTCGTGAAAACAAGTTGACTTGGCCGCAGACTTATCGTGCTCTGTGCCAACTGGCTGAGCAAGATCAGTTTGGTGAGGCTACTGATACTGCTGTGCGCGAGATGGTTTATTCTGCGCTGAATTTTGACACACCGTTTTACTGCTAAGGAGCCAACATGCCAGGATTTGTTGACGTATCAAATATGACAAGCGAAGAAGTTCGACGCATGGGCCATGCTGATGACTATGATGATGAGCCGCAATTTGGTCGCCGTGCTCATGCTCGCACCAACACTGTGCCCCAAGTTGGCTACAGTGTCAGTGACGTGTGGGCCGCGGCCTGTGCCGCACAACGCATCAACGATGGCTACTTCAAAGAGTATGTTTACGAACACATTAGTGAAAACCTGGCTGAGCCTCCTGCTATTGTCAAGCGCAAGAATCGCGATGTCATGATGGAGTTCTTGGCCAATCCCGGTCAGCTCTTGGTAGAAGATGTTGAAGCAGGTGAAGAACTACGCCGCTGGTTGCAGAATGATCTAACATTCCGTGCGCTCAAAAGCAAGCTCACTGAATTTGATACTGCCACGCAGAAGTGCCTGGCTGTAGCAGATCGTTTTTATACTGTAAGCAATCGTTATGAACTTGCAGTGGTTGCAAGTCTACCCAACATTATGGCCAAGGCCAAGTCACGTGAAGTTAGTCAAGATCGTCTTGCAGAAACTACAGGTGAGCTGATTGGCTCTGTTGGTGACAAAATCCAGCTCAACGTTGAAATAATCCGCACCGTGTTCAGCAAGACTTGGAATATCTGGTTTGCAACTGTGGTAACCGCAGACAATCGTGCTGTGTTTTTTAGCCACAAGAAACCACTCACAGTTGGACACTTCATTACAATCAAGGGCACCGTCAAAGCTCACAAAGACGGCCAAACCCAACTCAACCGCGTGAGCATCATCTAAGGAAATTGTATGCGTAATCTGGTAATTGGATTTGTTTTGGGTTTGGTGGTAGCCGCTGTGGGCTTCTCTGGCATTGCTCGAATCTTTGATCGTGGTGTGCAAACCATCCAACAAACCAGCAAGGAACTCGCCCAGTAATTTGGGCAAATCAAATCAAAATTATGCAAAAAGTGGTTGACCAATATATCATCTTTTGCTATAATATTGATATGTTGAGCAGTAATGCAAAACATTTTTTTAACTTAACAGGCAACTTTGAAAGGCAACTTTATGTCTAAAACTGAAAAACTCTTTACCGTGGCCGGTACCGCAACTCACAATGGTGTGACCAAGGCTCGTTTTGCAAACGACTTGGTGGCTCGCATCAAGATCCTCAACAAGGCTGGTGCTACCAACATCAACTTGGTTGAACTGCCCCGCGCAATGACCAAGCTGGAGGCGCTCAAGTATTTGAGCGAGCAGGGTATCACCGAAGGTGATGCTGGTTATGCTGTGTCTGCCAAGCTGGCAGAGAAAACCAAGATCGCTAAAAAGGGCGAAGTCAAGGTTGCTGGTGTCAAAGCTAGCAAAGTCAAAGCACCTGCCAAGAAGGCAGTCAGTGCCGAGCAACTGCTCAAAGAAGTTGGCGAAGCCAGCATGTAACCCAACTGGTTCGCACAAGCGGCCCTTTTGGGCCGCTTTTCTTTGAGTTGTTGCTTCCGAGATAATTACTGTATGCAAGAAACGGATCATCTTTCAGAACGTGTAAAAAATATCATGCTTGATATCATGGCAATTTTATACGAGAACAACATACGACGAGTCCACATGGGTGCCATGATGAGACTGCTGGGCGTGGCAGATGATCTAGCATCCAAACACGATGGAGAATACGTGGAATTGGATGACAGTTTTGGCGAGATGCTGATGGAGATGCAAAAGCCAGAACCCACCGAAGTGCCTGCGGGCGCAATAATTCATTAATGACCATAGCATCCTATCGTACGGTGGAACCACTGTACATTGTAATTTTACGCAACAACAATCAAGCTGAACAGTTATTCCGTAGTTGGGTAAAAGAAAACCGAGTTGAACACACATCCATCACTGGCAACAGAATGATGTTGCATGACCAACGAGCCTTTGAACAGTTTAGAGTTACTTGGTCCCATGGATTAAGCGCAATCACTATCTGGGACACTTGGCTCAGACGTCACGTTTACCTAGATTGAGCATCAAGTTATTGACAACCGTGCATAGCGGCTGTATAATTACTGTTAGTCATTACAAGGAGAAACAACATGACATCACCAGCACCTACACAACACGAACAAATTGTTGCCGCTTATGAAGCCTACATCGCTGAGAACGCCAAGTTCACAGAGAAGGGTGTCAAAGCCGCAGCCGCTCGTGCTCGCAAAGCTCTACAAGAAATGAGCAAAGGCATCAAAGAACGTCGCAAAGAAATCACAGCTGAGAAAGAAGCGCTCGCCGCAAAATGATTGTAAAAGATAGTCAACTACAAAAGGAATGGCCCACAGTGCTAACGCCAGAACAACGAGAAGAGTTCTTGAAAGAGAAGATCGCTCGTGCTCAAGCGTGGTACTCACTCATGCAAAAACATGACAAGCAAAAACCGCCGCACCTTGAACGTAGTTGATGACCCAGATAATCCAGGAGAGCTACTCCTGGATTTGGGTAACGATTTGTGCGCCGAGCTTGGTTGGCAAGCAGGCGACACAGTCGAGTGGATAGATCAAAAGGACGGCACATGGCTGTTACAAAACTCAACCCTTCAACACAGGAAGACATCTCTGTAATAGATACAATTACACTCAGTCCAGATACCGGTTATGCTAGCATGGATTACGGTGCCATCCCGCCCCTTACAATAGGAACAGGTGGGACCACTTACACATATTCCTCAATGCCCAGTGTAACAATTGGCGGGGCAACAGGAACGTCAGCAAATGCTGTTTGGACTACATCAGGAACTGGATGGAATCACAGTGCAATAGGAGCCATTCAACCATCAGGCACAATCACTCTTAGAGGTGAAGAAGCAGATATTGATATCAATGGCAAAAGCATGAAGGCCTGGATGGAGAAGGTAGAAGAACGCCTCAACATACTAACACCAAACGTCGAACTTGAAAAAGACTGGGACGATTTGCGTAAGTTAGGTGAGAGATATCGTAAGTTAGAAAAGAAATGCAAGGAAAAAGCAGAAGTATGGAACAAACTCAAAAAACTTTAACCGCAAAACAACGTATCAATCACATTGTCAAGTGGTTAAAGCAGTATGCCAGGAGTGCCAAAATTACCACTTTTGTGGTGGGAATCTCGGGCGGCATTGATAGTTCTGTAGTCAGCGCACTATGTGCCCGAACAGGCATCCGGACCATTGCAGTCCAAATGCCTATCCGTCAAAACAAGAAGTTAGACAATCGTAGCTCAATGCAAGCAAGGTGGCTGTTGGAACGTTTTCCAAACACTGTTACACACATGAGCATGGACTTGACTCCTGTGTTTTCTGCTTTTGAAAAGAAAGTGGATCCGTTCTGCAATATTGAGGACGACACCTACGGCATATACAAACTGGCCAGTGCTAACTCACGTGCTCGTTTGCGTATGATGACACTGTATCAAATTGCACAATGCCACAACGGTATTGTTGTGGGCACAGGCAACAAAGTAGAAGATTTTGGTGTGGGCTTCTTTACCAAGTACGGAGATGGTGGTGTGGACATCAGCCCCATTGGCGACTGCTTGAAAACCGAAGTTTGGGACATGGGTCGCGAACTGGGCCTGGAGCAAGAAATCATTGACGCAGAACCCACTGACGGTTTGTGGGACGATGGCCGAACAGACGAAGGTCAACTGGGCATGACTTACCCAGAATTGGAACACGCTATGGCATTGGACAATGCTGACAACTGTGTGTATAATCCGCTTGAGTTGACCAAGACAGAAAAAGCACAACTGAAAAAGTATCGTGAGATTCGTGCTAGAAACATGCACAAAATGCAGCCAATTCCGGTCTGCAAGTTTTGACAGTTAACGGCGCCGTTTACATCAAAATGGCGTCTTTTTGGCCCGGTCTTTGGCCGGATCTACAACCATCTGAGTAAGTAAAACTACCATGAAAGCACAAGTAAACTACATCAGCGATCAGATCGCAACCTGGAGTTCACGAGCACTAAAAGTCGCAGGACTTTGGATAGTGGTCATAGCTGTGATTGCTGTTTGCGATCAAAAGCTAAATGAACTTCGTTCGGGCATTGAAGAGATGCCTGCTGGTTACGTCTCAGCTCAAGAAAAAATCAAACAACTTGATTGCTTGACACGTAACATCTACTGGGAAGCTGCGTCGGAGCCGTTTGAAGGCAAAGTAGCTGTGGCCCAAGTCACAATGAACCGACTGGAATCTGGACGCTTTGGCGATTCAGTTTGTGGTGTGATCTATCAAAAGAACGTGATCTATGAAAAGGTCATCTGTCAGTTCTCGTGGGTCTGCGAAACCACACACAAAGTAAAACCAGTGTATCAACCCTTGTGGAAAGAAAGCGAACTAGTGGCAAAGAAAGTACTGTTGGAAAACTTCCGACTACCAGGATTGAAAGATGCATTATTCTATCATGCGGACTATGTGAGTCCAGGTTGGAAAAAGCCCAAAATTGACAAAATTGGTCGTCACATTTTCTACGGAGCGTAATCATGCCTTTTAAGTTTCCCATGACAATCATTGCCATTCGTGAGTTTTTGACCAACAGTTTGGCAAAACTATCAGCAGACACTTTGGGCTGGTTAGCAGCCATAGTTCTGCATTGTGCAACCCTGCCCAGCTTTTTGGCATTGATGACTGGGCTGTCAGACAAGACTCCAGGTTTGGACATGATCCTGTTTCTTTGGGGCGGCTTGGTCCTGCTGTTTATGCGAGCAGTGGTGCTCAAAGACATGCTCAACATCATCACAATTGGCTTCGGTTTTATACTGCAAGCAGGGTGCATGGCCCTGATACTTTTTAAGTAAAAAGTACTACTTGACCAATAATCCTAAATCTGCTATAATAAAGCATGATTAAGATTAATACCGGTCGCCCACACAAGACTCTGCGCCCCAGCGATGCTGATTTTACATTCTCTCCAGACGGTTTGAGGCTGGTGCCTCGAGCGGCGTTTGAAATCAACAATCGGTGTCCACGCGAGTATAAACTGATCATTGCAGAATGCATCGACAATGGTTGGCTCAATCCTGTTGCACACATGCGTGACACTGAATACACCATGGAGCTTTTGCGCAAATGATTCGTGACATCTTACTGGTATTCTGTGTTATAATTGTGGCAGTGCTGATGTTTGCAGTTATTGTATGGGGCAATTCCGTGCAACCACACAAACAACGAATTGACTGCACCTGGAGTGAAATTTCCCCTGACTTTACCAATGACATGCGTGAAGCATGCAGAAAGGCTCGAAGCAAATGACAATGCACTTATGTGGTCCTGCACTATCTCTCATTGGCAAGAAAAAAGGCAAGGTCAAGTTTCGCAATGCCGAAGAAGCTCGCAAGGCACGTGAGCTTGATGCTTCGTGGAAAGAACTGCAAAAGAAGTGGGCAGTGGATGCCGAGGACAAAAAGCGTCGACGTGCAATGAAGGCTGAGCCACTGTCATACAAGTTGACAGCGCCTCCCGGGCGCAACACTACCAACAACATTCCCAGTCGTGACACTGGCGGTACTGCTACCATGGCACCGCCCAAGGTCTACACTGGCACCAAGGTCAAAGGTATTGCTACTATGCACAAGTCAAACGCTGTGCCTGTGTTTAGCGATGAAGAAGCTGTGGAAATTTCCAGAATGCGTCGCGGATGAAAAAGAAACGTCAACTAACTTATAGAGGTGAACTAATGGATACCAACATGTGGGAAAAACAAGAAGTGGTGCGACTGCTCAAAGGAGCACCAGGCACACAATATCAAGAAGCAGATGATGCCAACAAGGCCGTGATCCGAGACTGGATCAAAAGTCTGCTACAACAAGGTTCTATCACAGTGACCTTTACCAAAGCTGATGGCACAGATCGTGAAATGCTCTGCACATTGGATCCTGCACAACTGCCCCCAGTGGCCGCTCCAGTTGACGGTATTGTCAAGGAAAGCAAAGAACGCAAAAAGCCCGATGAGCACAGTTTGCGAGTTTTTGATCTTGAAAAAAACGAGTGGCGCAGTTTCCGCTTTGACCGGCTTAAGAAGGTCACCGCAGAGCTGAATTTTAACTAAGTAAGGGCTATGGCAAAAGAAGATATTATCAACATGGAAGGACGTGTAGAGGAAGTACTCCCGTCCACTATGTTTCGTGTAAAAATAGACAATCTCAGCACTTTGGTGCTGGCACACTTATCAGGGCGTATGCGCAAAAACAACATCAAAGTGTTGTTGGGAGATCGAGTTGAAATGGAGTTTAGTCCATACGATCTCTCCAAGGGGCGTATTACCCGTCGCAAATAAATACAAGATGGAACTACGTGACCACATCAATCTTGTAGAAGCAAGCACCCGTCCAGCAAAACTGGAAACTACCCCTCTCCCTTATGGCGTCAAAGACCTTGAACCTGTAATGAGCAGAGCAACCATTGACTATCACTTTGAGCACTTGGCCAAAGGCTATGCAAAACGTTACAACGCAGGAGAAGGTAATGCGAATTTTAATCGTGCTGGCAGTTTTTTACACAATAAGTTCTTCCCTCAGCTTAGGGCTCCTAAGGGGGCCAATAGACCCCGTGGCGCTGTACTCGCGCTGATTGAAGAGCACTTCAAAACTTACGAAGATTTCAAAGAAGCATTCAAAGAAGCCGCGATGAAAATTCAAGGCTCAGGTTGGATATACTTGAGCACCTCGGGCGAAATCAAAACCATTGCTAACCATCAAGTTCGCACTGACATCTGTGTGCTAGTAGACTGGTGGGAACATGCCTGGGCACTGGACTATCAAAGCGACAAAGAAGCCTATCTCAATAACATCTGGAAAATTATTGATTGGGATGTCTGCAATGAGCGACTGTAAGATAACAATACCGCCCAACGCATCTCAAATACACAGTCAAAATCCACTAATAGCAGAATACCAAAACTGGTTACCTGAGAGAGAAGTTAAAAAAATTTTAAAACTCAGAAAAGAGCTTGGTTGGTATCAAGGCAAAACTGCTGACCGTATAAAACGAAGCAGTGAGTTTGATCCTGCTATTAGAATAGCTGACAATTACAAAGTTGAGCCAGGTGATCAAACTTGGCTAGCTACAATGGCAGATAAAGTATCTGCTTTTTTACATGTTCCTGTCAGCCATATAGAACCTACACTGCTTGTTAGATATCAAACTGGCGGACATTTTATTGAGCATAGCGATTGGTGGGACGAGATCAACAGCCATGGTGTAAAAACTCATCGTCAGGCTACGTTTATGGTTTATCTAAATTCGGATTTTGAAGGTGGCCAGACACACTTTCGATATGCTGGAATTACTATTGAACCTGAGCCAGGCAAGGCACTGTTGTTTACCTACGGTGCCGACTACAAAACCAAACACCACCCAAATTCCTATCACTCAGGACTGCCAGTAACTTCGGGCACCAAATATATTTTGATATTCTTTATCAGAGACAACGAGTTCACTGATGAGCTGAGAGAAAAAGTTAAATATTAAGGACACAAAAATGAACTTGACCACAGAAGCAATTGCAAAACTCAAAGACATCTTGGCAGAGGAATCAAACCCCAGCATCAAACTGCGAGTGTTTGTGCAAGGTGGCGGATGTTCAGGATTTAGTTATGGATTCACGTTAGATGAGGAACAAAACGAAGATGACTTTGACTTTGAATATGAAGGTGTCAAAGTCTTAGTCGACTCCATGAGTTTTCAGTATCTGCAGGGTTCTAGCATTGATTACAAAGAAGACTTGATGAATGCCAGTTTTGTGATCAACAATCCGCAAGCTGTGTCAACTTGCGGATGCGGTGCAAGTTTTTCTGTTTAGAAAATAACTGGAGTGTACATTGGTTCTGGCGGTACATAAGGATCAATGTACGCTCTAGAATCTACGCCAAAATCGCCAGATTGAGATGTAAAGTATATAACATCGGTGCCCAGCACTGGTTGCCAAACTCCATTTTGTTTGATGTACATAGCTTTGGTTCTGTTCCAGACACCGTTGGCCTTGACGTAAGTGTCTTTGACATTTTGGAAACTGACCCCATTGTGAACAGATACACCCGATGCTTGGAACAAGAACATTGCATATCCTGCACTGCCTTGCTGTACATTTAGGCCACCACGGGCAGCACCACCTGGATAGTATGGGTTGCTGATTCCACCTGGTGTGCGTCCTGATGGTGCCTGATAACTAGCACCATAGCTTGCGCCATTTGACCCAGCTTCAGAATTTGCTTCGCCGTAACCAGCATGGCCGCCGTTACCGCCTTGCCAGCCACCTGCGCCACCGCCACCACCTCCGCCATCACCTGCTTGGTCTTGACCGTTCTGTCCATTGGTTTGAATCGCATTGCCTGCTCCACCTGGTGCGCTGCCTGCGCCGCCACGAAGTCCAGTGCCAGCGCCGCCCCCACCTCCGCCAGCTACAGCCAGCACAATGCCATTTTTAAGTAACACGGTTGCTCCGCCACCGCCACCACCTGCGCCACTGGATCCACTGGGACCAGCATTGCCACCACGACCGCCACTGAAACTGCCCGTAATAGTAAAAGCAATGCCACCTGGACCACCAGTGTTGGTGCCGTTTAAAAACACAGTGTGATTGCCGGCTGTGACGTAGACCACATCAGTATATGATTGTGTGTATCCAGGAGCAACCAATACTGATACCCCGTCAATAAAAAACTCAGCGTAGTTGTCGCAACTGCCAGTGACCTGGTAATAACCAGTGTATGGGAATTTTACAGTGTAAGTTCTATTAAAAATGGCACTGCTACCGTCTGCGTTCCAAACACCATAGGTATTTAAAAACGAAGTCCATGCTGGGTTTGATGTAGGGTAAACTGGGTCACCGCCAGCAGGGGGGTTGCGTGAATTAAACACCTGTTTAACCAGTGACGATCCAGCAACACCGCCAGGAGCAGAGCTTCTACGAGTGCCGCCACCATATCCTGGGCCACCAACAGCAACTTCTAGTGTATCCCCTTCATCAATGGTAAATGTGACTTCGCTGTATCCTCCGCCGCCACCGTAGCCGCCAATGGCACCGCCGTCATCTCCCCCGCCACCGCCACCGCCACCCCATAGGTAAGCAGTAACTTCATTGCCATAACCCGAAGGCCATGTAAGAGTTTGTCTTGTGCCGGTGTATCCGACTGGTCTAAGTACTTGTCCCATGCGTTAGATTTGATACCAAATGTCGCCGTCGCTACCACCAGAAGGTGGTGAGGTTGAAACTGTTCTTCCACCGTAACCGTTGCTGGTGCTTGATATAGACAGTGTTCTGTTTTGCGATAGATCACCGCCACCTGTGAGTCCTGCTCCAGCAACAATTTGTATAGTCTCTGCTGCTGCGCCTAAATTGGTTCTTGCCTGAGCCGCGGTACTTGCACCAGTGCCTCCATCAAGCACTGCTAGATCAGTTATATTGATAATAGTACCACCGCTGATAGACACATTGTTGGCATCTTGAACAGCTATGGTTCCTACTGTTGTGGTAGCACCGCTGGCCAGTCCCAATGCAGATCTAGCAGAAGATGCTGAGTTAGCGCCTGTGCCACCATAGTCAATTGACAGCGGAGCAATACCAGTTATTGAACCACCTGTGATGTCTATTGAGCTTGAATTTTGTGTAGCAATACTGCCAAGTCCCAGCGCAGATCTTGCGCTGACAGCGGTGTTGGCACCAGTGCCGCCAGACGCAACCGGAATTGGGGCAATACCGCTGACAAATCCACCAGTGATCAAAACAGCATTGGCATTTTGAGTTGCTATAGTGCCCAGGCCAAGATTGGTTCTAGCACTGACTGAATTGGTTGCGCCTGTGCCACCATCAGACACTGCAATTGCAGTGATACCATTTATAGTGCCGCCAGTGATCGCAACAGCATCGCTGTTTTGAGTGGCCATGCTGCCTAGACCAAGATTGGTTCTAGCAACTTCTGCTGTGCTGGCGCCTGTGCCACCTGAACCAATTGCTATTGGTGCAACACCAGTGATGTTGCCGCCAGTGATGTTCACATTGGCAGAACTCTGTGTAGCAATAGTTCCAATGCCCAAGTTGACTCTTGCATCAAAACCGTTAGCAGCTCCAGTACCGCCATCGCTGACAGCAAGTGGAGTAATGCCAGCAATGCTGCCTCCACTGATGACTACAGCTTCAGCGTCCTGAGTTGCAATACTGCCCAATCCAAGATTGGTACGTGCATTGGTTGCTGTGCTGGCCCCGGTTCCCCCGGATGCCAGTGCTATTGGGGCGACCCCGGTTATAGCTCCGCCAGTGATGTTTACATTGCTAGCATTTTGTTGGGCCATGGTTCCCAGCAGTCCGCCGGGGCCAACTGCGCTTGCTACAAACGCTGTGGTAGCAATTTGAGTGTTCGCAGTTCCTGCTCCTGCTGTGGGTGCTGTGGGAACACCAGTAAACGCTGGGCTAGCCTTTTCATTTTGCACAAATTCTGTTGTGGCAATTTGAATATTACCAGTTCCGTAAGGTGCAGTAGGCGCTACAGGAACACCACTTAGTTGTGGGCTAACTTTTTGATTTTGCACAAAAGCAGTGGTAGCCAATTGTGTAGAACTATCATTGTTTGCTGCTGTGGGCGCCGTGGGAATAGCCGCAAATTGCGGACCACTAGTGACAAAAGCTGTGGTTGCCAGCTGTGTGGTATTTGTTCCAGCAGCCGCTGTAGGCGCTTGTGGTGCACCAGTAAAGCTGGGATTAGATATAGGGGCATAAACATTAGCAATATTACCAGTCAATGAGCCAACTGCACCGGTAACAAAAGCTGTGGTTGCCAGCTGTGTGGTATTTGTTCCAGCAGCCGCTGTGGGCGCTGTGGGAATTCCAGTAAACACTGGGCTGGCTTTTTGTGCGTCTACATAGGCCACTGACGCCAGCGTAGTCCAAGTATTCAGCGAATTGTATGCATTGATGGTATCAGTGCTAGAATCGTACCAAAGTTGTCCTAAAATAGGCTGCAACGGTGCAGTGCTGTTGGCAAAGTTTTCTAGCAAATATACGTAGTTTTCGTTTTCGTAAGTACCGTAATCTGTTAAGGCACGCCCTACCAAGGAAAGGTCTGTAGCAGTGGTGTTTACAGTACCATCTGCTACAACTGCAATGACTTGACCGCGGCTGTTATTAATGATGTATGACATTGATCGCTCCGATTAACAGTATTTAGCAGTGATCCGGGTATGTTGCACAGGCCTAGAGTTTTGGTAAATACAGCCAATAGGACACCGAACATGGCACAACAAGTTATTGATGTAGGCAACGTAGCCAACGATGGCGCAGGCGACCCACTTCGCACTGCGTTTATAAAAACAAACGACAATTTTACGCAACTTTTTAATATTGGCGGTGTGTCGGGTATTTCTAACGGTACCTCAAACATTAACATTGTTGAAAATTCCACAGTCAGCGTCAGTGCAGCCAACGTGGCCAACGTGCTGGTTGTTTCGGGGACAGGCGCAACTGTTACTGGTACCAGCGCCACTATTGGACTAGTTTCTGCTACTGGAAACGTAGTAGCTGGCGGTTTGTTTATTGGAAACGGAAGTGCGCTGACTGGTGTTGTTTCTGCCCCAGCTGCTAGTTTGCTAACCGGTACCACTCTAAGTTCAAACGTTGTTACATCAAGTTTGACCACAGTTGGAACTTTGGGTAACTTAACTGTTACAGCCAACGTCACAGGTGGCAACTTGATTTCCACTGGTGTAATTTCTGCTTCGGGCAACTTGAATGCACAAAACTTAACCAGTTCTGACCAACTCACCGCGCCGGGCAACGTAACTGGCGGCAATTTGATCACAGGTGGTTTGATCAGTGCTGTTGGTGCTATTACCACAGCAGGTAACATAACTGGTAACTATTTTGTGGGCAATGGTAGTTTGCTTACTGGTGTCAGCGTTAGCTCAAATGCAACCTTGCTCACAGGCACAGTGCTGAGTTCGAACGTTATTAGCAGTAGTTTAAGAACAGTTGGTAACTTGAACTCACTGGTACTCAGTACTGCGCTTGGCGGCACAGGTAATATTGATGCCAACGCTATCAATATCGCAACTGTGGTTTCTGCCACAGGCAATATCACAGGCGGCAACATAATCAGCGTTGGCTCAGTTACTGGTGCTAGTGCAGCCATTGTAGGCGACATCACTGGTGCCAACGTAACGGCTAACTTAACCAACGGCAACGTTGCTGGTGGCAACGTCAACGCCACAAATGCAGTAACTAGTAGTACTGTAACAGCCACAGGCAATATCACTGGTGGTAACTTAAGAACTGCTGGGCAAGTGAGTGCCGCGGGCAACGTCACTGGCAACTTGCTAATAGGCATCTTGGCTACAGCAGCACAAACCAACATCACCAGTGTGGGCACCTTGGGCAGTCTCACAGTTAGTGCCAACGTCACTGGTGGAAACTTATTAACAGGTGGATTGATCAATGCATCTGGCAACGTAACAGCTCCGTATTTTATTGGCAACATTGTTGGTAACATTACTGGTAATTTGTCAGCACCAGGTTCAAACACTCAAATTATTTTCAACGACAGCGGTGTTGCCAATGCCACAGCGGGATTGACATTTGATAAAACTACTAATGCTTTGGCAATTACTGGAAACGTAACCAGTGGCAACCTTTTGGTAACTGGCAACTTAACAGTTACTGGCACAACTGAATATACCAATGTTACCACACTGGCTATTCAAGACCCAATTGTTGGAATTGGTCGTGGTGCAAACAATGCTCCGTTATCCAGCAATGATGGCAAAGACCGCGGTGAACAGTTATGGTATTACGACACCGCAGAACGTTCGGCATTTATTGGCTGGGATGACAGTGTTGCCAAACTGATTGCTGCGGCCAATGTCAGTATTTCCAGTGAGGTAGTCACTGTAGTTGATTATGGCACATTCTTAGCTGGGGCAATTGAAGGCACAACAGTGTCAACAACTGGTAACGTCACAGGTGGCAACATTGTCACCAATGGTGTAGTAAGCACCAGCACATTGAGCGTGACTGGCGCTGGATCAGGTGCCAGCTTCACTGCCACAGGCAACGTGGTTGGGGGCAATTTGATCACTGCTGGTATTGGCAACATTGCAACACTGGAAATTACAACTCTTGCCAACATCAAAGCAACAACCAGTGCAACCAGCACTGCAACCGGTTCTCTTAGAACAGCAGGTGGGTTGGGCGTTGCTGGAAACATTTACCTAGGTGGTTTATTAAGTGCAACTGGCAATATCAACACTGGTGGATTGATCAGTGCTGTTGGAAACATAACTGGTGCGGCTAACATTGCAGGCGGTAACATTATCACAACTGGCAGCATGTATGCCACTGGTGTGTTTAGTTCAGTTGGTAACGTGATTGGTGGCAACATCAACAGCGGCATAATTTCTGCAACTGGTAATGTGATTGGCCCCAATGTAAACATAACATCAGGAACTGTTAGCTCAAGTACTACAACTGGCGCATTAACAGTGTCGGGCGGTGCAGGTATTAGTGGAGCAATCTACAGTGGCAGCTTGATCAGTGCTGCCGGCAATATTACTGGTTCCAATCTTGTGACCAGTGGGTTGTTGTCAGCAACAAGTACAGCAACTGCCAGTGCGTTTAACACTGGTGGCACAATGAGTGCCACAGGCAACATCACCGGTGGTAACATTATCACCGGTGGCGCAGTCAGTGCAGTGGGATTAGCAGTCAGCGGAAATACTGCAACAGTGACGTCTGCTGGTTATGCGATTGGTTATAGAGATTTACCACAGCTGACATCATTTGGAACTCTGGGATTAACTGACGCTGGCAAACACTATTATGGATCGGGTACTATTACTGTGCCACCAAACTCCAGTGTGGCGTTTCCAATTGGTACTAGTATATTGATTATTGCATCGAGTTCAACCACTGTGGCACAAGGATCTGGTGTAACATTGGTACTGGGTGGTAGCGGTGCTACTGGCAGCAGAACTCTTGCAACATATGGTATGGCCACTTTGGTCAAGGTAGCAACTGACACTTGGTACATCAACGGTACAGGATTAAGCTAATGACTGGTATTATGGCTGCAATAGCAGGCAGCAACAAGCGACTAAACTATGGAACTGGCCTGTACAATACTACCACTTCCGCAGTAGACACGTCACCAATCTCTGCCAGTGCTGGCTATCCAACAACTTTGTTGACATACACCTGGATTGGCTATTATAAAGCTGCCACAACAGCAACTTATACGTTTGGGTCATCATCACAGTATTCTGGATTCAACGGATACTCGCAAGGACGTATCTGGATTGGAGACATTGCGGTATCTGGTTATAATGACAGTAATTACACGGTATATTCTAATGATAGCTCAGCCACAGGAACTTATCCTATGTTAGCTGGAGTCTATTATCCAATTCGTTTGCAATGGAACTATTATGACCAATATGGCAATAATTTCAATTTTGCTGGCAGCGGCAGTTTTTCATTCTCTGTGAATTCCAGCACCAACGTCAGTGGCGCAATATTTTACAACACTGCCACCAATGGTTTCTAACAATAAATATTAAAAAGGTCTAAGTCAATGGCACAACCAGTATGGGTCACAGCAGCAGGTAGTTTAGGAGTTGTTCCTGAGGGCATCTTCTATCAACAAAGCCTGCTGGCATACAATACCATAGTTGGTTCATTTGTTGCCAACACCTTTGTAATTGAAAACGTCACTGACTTTGGAGACATCGAAGTCGGAGACGAAATTGTCAGCCCTTCTGTGCCTGCTACCACCGTAGTCACAGCCATTAACACTGTGGCAAAAACGATTACCATGGATCAAGCAGCCACCGCAACTTCGCTCAATGAAACAATTGGTCACACTGGCGGGGAATTGTATTATCAAGTCATTGCTGGATCCTTGCCTGACGGAATCCAGTGCACCGCTAACGGAAATATTGTGGGTGTTCCTCTGGCAGTGGCCAGTTTGCAAGGTGTGCCAACACAGGTCAACCAAGATGTAACCAGCAAGTTCACGGTTAGAGTTTATACTGAAACTTTGCCCCGCCGCATTAGAGACAGAACATTTACACTGACCATCACAGGGAACGATGTACCTGAATTTACCACACCTGCTGGTAGCCTGGGCTCGTACTATGATGGCGACGAAATAAACATTCAAATTGGATTTACCAACAATGATCCTGGTGATACTGTTGTGGTTCGATTGGCCAGCGGAGAATTGCCAGGTGGCATCACAGTTACGCCTGGAGGATTGATCACAGGATATATTCAGCCAGCAGCCAATGTTGATGAAACACCAGGCTACGACCTAACACCAATTTATACCACACCATACGACTTTGTGGTAAGTGCTATTAGCAAAAACTATCAATTTGTGCTGGAAATCACCGATGGCAAAAGTTCTAATCTGCGCACGTTTGAATTCTTTGTTTATGATCGCTCAACACTGACTGCTGACAACACAGAAATTACCGCGGACACCACATCAGTAACAGCTGATGAAACCACAGAACGCAAGCCATTTATTGTTAATGCTTTGCCCACCAACCTTGGCACTATCCGTGGCGACAACTATTATGCCCATCAGTTCATTGGCAATGACTATGACACACCAGACATCAGATATGCAATTGGTGTTAACCAAGGAGCTGGTTTGCCGCCAGGTCTCACACTGGATCCTGTGAGTGGCTGGTACTATGGATATGTTCCAGACCAAGGTGTTACTGAAGTTGAATACAGTTTTAACATTGTAACTTACCAAGCTGATACTGTAGGCACCGCTATTACATGTACCAATACAACATTTGGCACAAACATTATTACCTGCAATGACACCACACAGATAAACGTAGGACAACCATTGTTGTTTACTGGAACTGGCTTTGGTGGCATCACTGCTGCTCCAACCACAGTGTACTATGTCTACAGTGTTGTAAGTGACACAGAGTTCACAGTGGCCACAAGTTTAGATGCAGGTGCATCAACTACGCTGACAACAGCAGCAGGATCAATGACCGCTAACTTGATTGTGGCCAGCGATCCATACCCATTTACAGTTACCATATCAGGTGCTATTGATGCCGAAGTTACGTGGCTCACAGATGCAGACTTGGGCACGATTGAAAACGGTGACACCAGTTTGCTCAAAGTAGAAGCAGTGAATCGCGGTGGTCGTACACTGACCTATAGACTAAAATCTGGTGCGTTTAATGAATTGCCACAAGGACTGGAACTGTTGCCCAGCGGTGAGATTGCTGGCCGAGTAAGTTTCAATACTTTTGCTGTTGACCTTGGATACACCACGTTTGACTCAAATACCACTACATGGGATAGTTCGTTTACATTCACAGTCAACGCCTATGCTGAGGATACCAGTCAAGTAGTTTACGAAGTTGCCAGCGTCACTGTGACCAATGGTGGTTCTGGGTATAGCAGCATTACACCACCAGTGTTGGAGTTTTCAACGCCGGTTGGTGCCAGTGCGGTGCAAGCTCAAGCAGGCAACGTCACTGTGTCAGGCAGCGCAATCACCGCAGTTGAAGTAGCTGACACAGGTGCCGGCTACAGCGAGCCTGCCACTATTACAATTACCGAAGGTTTTGGCGGCTCCAATGCTGTACTCACCCCTGTGATGCGAGCCACAGGCGTCAAGGACGTGGTCAGTGTGTTTAAAACATTCACTGTGCGATTGATTCGTGCGTATAACGCACCTTATCAGAACCTCATTGTGCAAGCAATGCCGCCACAAAACGATCGTGATTTGATCACTAGTTTGTTGAGTGACGAAGAAATCTTTGTGCCTGAATACTTGTTTAGGCCTGATGATCCCAACTTTGGCAAAGCAACTCGTGTAAACTATCAACACGCCTACGGCCTAGCACCAGATTCCTTGGATCAATATTTTGCTAGCCTGTACGAAAACCATTACTGGAAAAATCTTGTGTTAGGCAGTATTGAAACTGCACAAGCACTGGATCCTGACACTGGTGAAGTTGTTTATGAAGTTGTTTACAGTAAAATTGTTGATGACCTTGTTAATGCCAACGGCGACAGCGTTGCCAAGATTGTGAATCTTCCGTACCCTATTATAGACCCCGGCGATGGCAGCACTGTGATAACCCAAGTCTACCCAAACAGTTTGATTGACATGCGTAACCAAGTTATTGATGTTGTGGGGCAAATTAGTACCAAATTGCCACTGTGGATGACGTCAAAGCAAACTAATGGTCGAGTATTGGGATTCACACCAGCATGGGTGATCTGTTACACACAACCTAATCGCAGTAAACAAATTGCATACTACATGCAAACACAGTTTGGAACACAGCTTAATCGAGTTGATTTCAAAGTTGACCGTTACATATTAGATCGAGAACTCAGTAAAAACTGGGATACCACAACTCAAGACTGGACACCAGAGCCCAATCTTACAACATTTGATCGTTTTGGATCAGGAAATAGACCGTTCCTGGGCTATGTCAGTATTGCTACCAACCTAGCGTTTACTGATGTCAACAATCGTACATTGGAATACATTGCCGGACTTGGCGGCCTTGACGGACAAATTTCACAAATTGACGGCAACACATTGATTTTTGCCAAGCAACAATATTACGAAACATATACTGATACCGAAGCCTGGCAGAACTTTGTTACATTGTATGGTACTGGGGCTTATGACCAAGGCCCAACAATAACACAGCCTACATTGGAACAGCAATCATTTGATGAATCTATTACAATACCTGAAGGTTATGCATTTGAATGTACAGAAACTGACAGTACAACTGATCTAATACGCATCGACAGCACTGTTGGTATGGAGGTTGGATTCCCAATTTGGTTCTCCGGTGATACCTTTGGCGGGATTGACGCAATAAATGGATCAACTGGCCTGACAAAAATATATTACATCAAACAAATACTTGGCGTTGAATGTACTGCCACTGCTGGTCCAACTGAGTTGATCACTTGCACTTCAACTGCTGACATGAAGGTTGGTGATGCTGTGTGGTTTACTGGAACCACATTTGGCGGCATTAACGAATTGAACGACAATTTAAGCCCTCAAGTTTACTACATTACTGGGCCCACTGCTGGTGTCCCAGTCACAGGAGACCCCATCTCCAACGCCACACAATTTACAGTCAGCACTGAGCTAGGTGGCACCAATGTGAACTTGAGTACCGAAACCGGCACTATGACTGTGAATCTTCCATACTTCTCTGTATCAGAAACCAACGGCGGGGCAACACTTGCGCTGACCACAGCCACAGGCACAATGACCGCACAGTACGGAAATCAACGCATGGCAGTCTACACTATCAACGTAGACGCTGAAACAGGATTTGTTACACTGACTTTGAACCAGATGTCTGCAGAAAGTCAATACGTGCAAGTTGAGCGCGGAACCCAGTACGTGGGACAACAGCTCTACTACCCAACTAGCCCGGCAGCAGGCTTTACGCTGGTGAACTGGCTACCTGTACCAGCAGGACAGGTGCAGGAAACCACATTTGATGAGGGTAGTATGGCATTTGAAGAGCCCGTGGATATGTACGATCCTACCGATCGCTATGATAAATATCTGGTATTCCCCAAATCCAACATATTGGTATAACTAGGACAAAAAAATGGCAAGTAATATTGACCCAAATGATATCGACGGCAGCTACCCAGTTGCTGGACAAGACAACAACAGTCAAGGTTTTCGTGACAACTTCACCAACATCAAGACAAATTTTACCTATGCAGGTAATGAAATCACTGACTTACAGAACAAAGTAGTACTCAAGGCTGCACTAACTGGATCTACCCTGGACAACAACATGAACGATGCGTTGTTGTACGCGGCCAAGATACAGGACTTCAGTGCAACCAAAGTAAGTGTGGCAGAAACTTCAGGGTCAATCACAGTTAACTATGCATCAGGTCACTATCAAGCTATCACAACATCAGGTAGTATCAGTGTAAGTTTTAGCAATTTCCCGCCCACTGGTTCATATGGATATATCAAGCTGCAACTGAACATTACCAATACTGCACACACATTTACAGTGGCAGCAGGCAGCTCATTGTTGGGCACTGCTGGTGTACAAGGCTACAGTGCTGTGAGTGGTGCCAGCGGTACAATTACATTCAGCTCAACTGGTTATTATGAGTTTGGATTTGGCACCTACGATGGCGGCAGTACTGTTACTATTTTTGACTTGAATCGTGCGCTGACAAACTTTTCTGGCGCTGACTTGAGCATTGATGACATCACTGCCAGTGGCACAGCAAACATCACAGGCAACGTCAACGGCGGCAACTTGCGTACAGCAGGCCTAGTAACTGCTACTGGTAACATCACAGGTGGCAACATCATCAGTGGCGGCTTGGTCACAATCACTGGCAACGTCACAGGTGGTAACTTGCGCACGGCAGGTTTGGTCAGTGCAACTGGCAATGTCACAGGTGGTAACGTTGTGGGTCTTGTGCGTCCCAGTGGTGGTAATGCTGCTGTAGCACCTTTGCAATTTACCAGTGGAACAAATCTCTCAACTGCGGCTGCAGGCGCACTTGAATATGATGGTGTGGTACTTTATGGTACCCCACAAGCACAGCAACGCGGTGTACTAGACGCATCACATTTTGTTTGTTTGGTTAACAGTTACACTGCCAACGACAGTTCTTCAGCGCAAAAAGTATTCAACTCACCAACCAACGGCACTGTGACATTACCGGCAACAACTTCTTATTTCTTTGAAGCTGTGTACTACATCACACGTTCATTGGGCTCAACTAGCCACACTTTGAGTACATTGTTTGCAGTGAGTTCAGCATTGACTGCATGTTCATACACTGCGGATACCACCAGCACGGCCAGCAACATTCTTGGCACTGTCAGCAGAATTTATGCCACAGGTTCTGGTGCCACAGTGGTTACAGCAGCATCAACTGCCACAAACGAAAACATCACAGTAGTACTCAAAGGTGTTATCCGAACCGGTTCAGCTACTACCTTTATTCCACAGATTCAGTACAGCTCTGCCCCAGGCGGAGCACCAACTATTCTAGCAGGCAGCTACTTCAAATTGACCCCAATTGGTAGTGACACTGTGGTATCAGTTGGTAACTGGAGTTAACCATATTGGTTGACTATGATCTAGGTTCCTGGTATAATAAAGCATGGAACATCCATTAGTAGGCAATCTAGATCATCTCACTGAAGACGAGCTCTCTGCAAAAGTCAACGAGCTTTCGTCCAAACTCACTATTGCAATGCGAACTGGAAATGGTCACTTGTGTAATCAAATACGCATGGCCATGGAAAGCTACCAAATCAAGTACAGAGAAAAACTAGAAGATTCCTACAAAAAGCAAATGGATGGCCGCAACTTTGAAGATAAAATCAATATCAAATGAACGTCCGCTTACAATACGATTGTGACTTCCTGGCTGGAATCTACTACGAAGATCAATTACAAATCAATTCCTATTCCGTCAGCATTAGTTTGCTAACCGCCAGCAAAGATGCGCTAAACTCAAACATTGCCATGGAACGTTTGAAATACTTTGTTCACGGCGTTTTACAGAACACAGTGTTTATCAATCAAGCCAACATGGAACGTGCTGAGATGCTCAGTATCATGGGCGTGAATATTACCACATTGCCCGAAGAACCAGTTGACCAAATCGTGGGCATGATGCTATACTACAAACTAAACGCCATCATGGAAGGGCGTATGATTGTGTCAGGTTTGGATATTTCCAGTACCTTGGGTGACAGTGTTTGGTACATGCACGATGAAGAAGACAGCGCCGGTCCATTTGCCAAAGATGGTTGGTGGCACAAGGCATCTATACAACACGAAACCTTGGAGCCCGAAACCATACCTGACAATGTTGTAAAAGTAATGAGCACAGGCTGGAATGAGATGGGTCTAGACTGGCCCGAAGATAAACCTGCCACAGGGAACACTGTGGTGTTTGCTAATTTTCCCAAGAATGAAAACTGATCAATACGGACAAATAGTCTACAATGAAGAGGATTTGTGTGACCTTGTGATGCAAGGCCATGAGCTAGACAAGTTTGACGGGTTGATAGTTGACAGTGCATTGTTGGAAAACGCAGTCACTATACTTGAAAATGTACCAAAATTTGTCAAGTACGACGATCTAGCAAGTGTTAGTGTAGAAGAGTTCGATCATCGTTGCCAGAACAATTGGCTCATGCCCGAAAAATACAAACAGATGGACATTGCTGAATACGTGTTGGGCCTGTGCAAAAGTGATGCAGAACTGCAACGATGCGGGCAAGAACTAATGATGTTCCAAGAGCGCGACTTGTTTAACCTGTTGCGCTATCTTGTGTTCTTGGTAGACTTGATGCGTGAGAATCGTGTTATCTGGGGTGTAGGTCGTGGCAGCTCGGTAGCCAGCTTTGTGTTATACAAACTAGGTGTTCACAGAATTGACAGCTTGCACTATGAATTAGATCCTGAAGAATTTCTACGTTAAATACTGTTTTAGGAGATTGCTATGACAAGAGAAGTTTACAAATCAGCCATGGGCAAAACCGTTGACATGGGCGCACTTCGTTTGCAAAACGAAAAAACTCGTGCTGTGGGCAACATGAAGGTCAACGCACGTGGCGACTTGCTGGACGATGGCAACAAAGTAATTGCGGCCAAGAACAAACAAGTCACTCAACAATACAACAAACAAACACGGAAACCCCAATGACCAAAGCAGCCTTTTCACCTCACAAGATCCTGCGCAATCAACTACGACCTTTGCGCAATGCTGTGATTGTTTCGGACATGAACTTTGAAGAACGACTGAGTTCGGGCGGCATTGTTCTTGTCAAAGACAACGGCAAGAGTTCGGGTATTCGCCCACGCTGGGGCAAGGTCTATGCTGTGGGCCCTGAGCAAAAGGATATCAAAGTGGGCACATGGATCTGTGTAGAACACGGTCGTTGGACACGCGGTTTAGATATTGAAGACGAAAACGGCAAACAAACTCTGCGCCGTGTGGACCCAAAAGACATCATGATGGAATCGGACGAATTGCCAGATGACATGACTTTCTCTGAAGCCATTCATGTTGAAGCCAAACCTAGCTGGATGCAACACAATTGATAAAAAATTGGAACGTAGACAAAGTCATTTCTGACTGTCAAAAAATGTATCAGGGCGCTAATGACCCATATGTGACAGGTTGGAACAATTGGCCTTGCAAACAAGACTTATATCGTGTAAAATTTGCTGTAGACGAGATGTTGAAGAAAACCGGCAAATTTGCCGGCGAAGAAGAATGGTTACTAGAACATGATAAAGAACAAGTTTGGAAGGCCTTAAATGAAGTGCGAAACGTGCCATAAAGATTATTCACCACAGTGCGATTGGCGTCAGGGACGATGCCCGCACCATCCTCCGGTACTGACAGAGTACCACTTTAGATTTCTCAATTTAGCAAACTGGATCAAAGGATTATTTAAAAAATGAGCAAAGGATCACGACCTCGCCCTTTTAGTATCAGTCAAGAAGAACTGGCTGCAAGACATGATGAAATTTTTGGCAAAAAAGAACCCAAGCCACGTTGGGTTCCGCCACCGTTACCTGACGAACTAAAAACACAAAGTTCATTTGAAAAACAATTGGGAACTAACCGGCTACCTCCAGGACATACATGATGTTTGCCGATCCGGATGCAACATACAAGTGTTTCTGTTATAATTGCAACAAGGACAGAAAAACTGAGTCAGGTTGGCCTTGGGTAGTGACTAGAATGATAGTTTGCCCCAAGTGTGGTAACAAGCGTTGCCCGCACTCAACAGATCATAACTTAGAATGCACAGACTCAAACGAACCAGGACAGCCTGGCAGTAGGTATTGATATGACTTTAATCTACGATGACTACAATGATTGGTGGGTATGGGTAGAGACTCACAATCATGATATTGAACTCAGTCCATGCTTTGATGAGGAGCAGGACGCTAAACTTTGGCGATCAAGAATCAGAAACATTTTGAAAGAAGATACAAAACATGAAAGAACTTTGGGTTGAAAAATACCGTCCAAACACAGTAGATGGCTATGTGTTTGTGGACAATGCACAACGTGAACAAGTGCAACAGTGGATCAAAGATGGGACTATTCCGCATTTGATGTTGAGTGGTTCGGCAGGCACAGGCAAAACCACACTGGCCAAGCTGTTGATCAATGAACTGGGTGTTGACGAATACGATGTGATGTATGCTAACGGTAGTAAGGAAGCTCGTAAAGTTGAGTGGGTGGACAAATTGATCTCGTTTTGTCAGACTATGCCGTTTGGACAATTCAAAGTTGTACTAATTGACGAAGCAGACTACATGAACCCAAACTCAGTGCAACCTGCACTGCGTAACTTGATGGAAGACTATAGTCAAACAGTGAGATTTATTCTTACTTGTAACTATCCCAACAAGATCATTGCACCCATACACAGTCGTTGTCAAGGCTTCCACATCACAAAAACAGATCACACAGAGTTCACTGCCAGAGTAGCAACTGTGCTGGTGACCGAAGGCGTGGAGTTTGACTTGGATGTGTTGGATACCTATGTCAAAGCAACTTATCCTGATCTGCGCAAGTGTTTGAATCTTGTGCAACCCAACTCACAAACTGGCATACTGAATGCGCCCAGCGCATCAGACAAGAGCACACGCGACTGGAAGTTGGATTGTGTAGACTTGTTCAAGCATGGACGAGTACGAGAAGCAAGGACCCTGCTGTGCCAAAGCGCCACACCCGAAGAAGCTGATGAAATCTTTCGTTGGATGTACGACAACTTGGAATTGTTTGGCTCAACGCCAGAACAGCAAGACCAAGCCATTGTTATTATTCGCAATGGTATTGTAAATATCCCACTGATTGCAGACCAAGAAATCAACTTGAGTGCAACACTAATTGAATTGAGCCAAATACAATGAGATATCTAATCCTAACTTATTACCGAAAAGCCAATGGTCAAACTGATGAAGCCATGGCAGTGAGCAAGAACTTAAAAACTCGCGACATCCAAATGGCCAATGTTATCTTAGATTTTAAGAAGCTGGAAGTTGTCAAAGCCACCATGGGCGGTGTACAAGTGCCCAAGAACTTTGATACCATTGTGCAGTATTACATGCAACACTACAAAAAAATCATCACAAGATTGTTCAACGAAAACGGTTACGAAGTCGACCTGGAAAAAAATGACAAAGACACAGAAATACAACCCCCAGAGCCTAATCCTAGCTAATCGCCCAGTTTAGTAGAACCTTGTATAAATACTTGCATGAAGCAAGTATTACATCAACATCATATTATTCCAAGGCATGCTGGCGGTACTGATGATCCTAGCAATTTGGTCTATCTAACTATAGAAGAACATGCAAACGCTCATCGTTTGTTGTACGAACAATATAATAGACAAGAAGATTACTTGGCGTGGAAAGGGTTAGCAGGGTTAATCGGCAAAGATGAAATGTGGTTAGCAAAATGTTCTCTTAATTCATCGAGGCCCGGCCACCTTAACACTTTCTATGGAATGAAACATACTGAAGAAACTAAAAGAAAAATATCTGAAAAGCGCAAAGGGCATTCGGATAATAAAGGTATTCCAAAATCCGAAGAACACAAAAAGAAAATAAGTGAGCGTCGCAAGGGTGAGGCAAAACAATACACTTTTGAGCATAAGGATGGAACTATATTCGTTGGCACTTGCAAAGAACTAGCAAACATAACAAAATCACACCCAGCTGAACCATGGAAATTAATAGCAGGACATTACAAAACACACAAAGGATGGAAAGTTAAATGAAGGATAGAATAATTTTAGTGGATTCTGATGGCGTACTGCTTAACTGGGAGTATGCGTTCGCTATTTGGATGGAGGAGCATGGATTCTCCCGAGTAGATGGTGGACAGTTTGTTTACGACATCGGCGAGCGTTACAACATAGATCGACAGCAAAGTAAAAAGCTGATTCGCATGTTCAACGAGTCAGCAGCCATTGGCTTTTTGCCTCCCCTGCGTGATGCCATGTACTATGTAAAACGCCTGCACGAAGAACATGGTTATGTGTTTCACTGCATCACAAGTCTGAGCCGAGACCCCAATGCGCAAAAACTGCGTGAAATGAATTTGAAAAAATTGTTTGGTGACACTGCGTTTGAAGCAGTAGTATGTTTGGATACCGGGGCAGACAAAAACGAAGCCTTGGAGCCCTACAGAGATTCAGGATGCTGGTGGGTAGAAGACAAACCGGAAAATGCTGAAGTTGGACTAGATCTGGGTTTACGTAGCATCCTTGTGGAGCATGGTCATAATATGAATCATGTCAACGAACAAATTCCGGTTGTCAAAAATTGGCGGGAAATTTACGAGTTAATCACCTCCTAATCTGCGTAAAGTTTCAACACTGATCCAATTATCTTGTGGCGTTGTACATCTCTAGCTTCCATGGGGCATACCTCTATGCCACGCACTGGATGAGCCTGTAGTCGCTCACACAGGTCAAGGAGGCCGTTTTCACCGCTATGGCGGTCGGCTTGCTCAACATCACCTGTGATAATAATTTTTGAATTTGTCCCTATTCGAGTCATGAGCATCTTTGCCTGTGCTGGTGTTGCATTTTGCATTTCGTCAGCTATAATCCACGAATTTTTAAAAGTTCGGCCGCGCATGAATGCCAGAGGCGCAATCTCCACAACTTGATCTTCTATCATGGCTACAATGTCCTGAGGGCGGTAGTATTCCCGCATGACGTCTAGCAAGGGACGGGTCCATGGTTCCATTTTAGCAACTAAATTGCCAGGGAGGAAACCATGTTGTTCTCCCTCTACTCCCACTGCTGGGCGTGTCATCACTATCCTATCACAAGCTCCTTCTTTCAGTGCCTTAATTGCAGCCTGCATAGCTAGATAAGTTTTGCCCGTCCCTGCGGGTCCCGCTGTCACTACTATGTGGGCATCAGG
>JACCDW010295937.1_pt1 | contig 43457 bp, 37 predicted proteins | sample 7449781 | NCBI WGS metagenome assembly JACCDW01 (sample SAMN15323449, study PRJNA562643) | freshwater metagenome | isolation source: river surface water | place: USA:Blue River Watershed | collected 2017-08-18 | reverse complement strand
GTCATTGTTATTTACTGGAGGCGCAACCCGGAATCGAACCGAGCTACACGGATTTGCAATCCGCTGCATAACCACTCTGCCATTGCGCCAACACTAAGCGTTACGCCGGCGCAGATCATACTACAAAAGACCTTTTTAACTTGGGCGACTCAAACTATACTTCTCTCAACCTCAGGGCGAAGTGCCTTGCCGAGTCGGCAAGGCCTGGTCCGTGGATCCTTTGTTCGAAACAATCTGGAGACAATGATGAAAAAACTAACGACGCGCCGGGCGCTGATGCAACTGGGTGTGGGCGCGCTAGCGCTGATAGCGGGACCTAGTTTGGCGCAGTCCGATTGGCCGACAAAGCCGGTCACCCTAATTGTGCCGTTTCCTGCCGGTGGCGGCACCGACGCCTTTGCTCGACCATTAGCTGCTGTGCTGGGTAAAGAATTGGGTCAACAATTCATCATTGATAACCGAGGTGGAGCTGGCGGTACTGTAGGTGCGTCGGCCGCAGCCAAAGCAGCCCCTGACGGATACACCCTGTTTGTGGGCGCCGTGCATCATTCGATCGCGCCTTCCATGTATCCCAAGCTTGACTACAGCATCCAGAAGGATTTCATCCCGCTAGCAGTGATCGCTCGCGTGCCACAGGTGCTGGTCGTCAATCCTAAAAAAGTCCCAGGTAAGGACTACCAAGCCTTCTTGGCTCAGGTGAAAGCGAATCCAGGCAAAATGAACTATGGCTCTGCTGGTAGTGGCACATCGCACCACCTCGCGGGTGAGTTGTACAAGATTCAGTCGAAAACCGATATCGCGCACATTCCCTACCGCGGTGCGGGTCCTGCGATGCAAGGCTTGATTGCAGGCGACGTGGATATGATGTTTGACGGATTGGGTTCGTCTTCAGCTCAAATCAAGGCAGGGCGTATTACGCCCCTCTTTGTGGCAAGCGAAAAGCGCAACCCCGCCATTCCCGATGTGCCAACGACCGCTGAAATCGGACTTCCCGAATATGTCGTGAGCACGTGGTACGCCCTGTGGGCCCCGAAGAATACCCCGCCCGCTGTGACGGAGAAAATCATCGCCGCTCTCAAAAAACTCCCGCAAGACGAGACAATTAAGACCGTTTGGGCAACGAACGGTGCTGAGTTTCCAGATTTGACTGGGGCTAAGTTTGGCGCATTTGTGGATAGCGAAGTCAAGCGCTGGGCCGAGGTTGTGAAAGCCTCTGGTGCCAAACTTGATTGATGTTTTGTATAGGCAAGAAAAAAGCCTGATCTCACGATCAGGCTTTTGCCAGAATTTGGAGCGGGAGACGAGTCTCGAACTCGCGACCTCAACCTTGGCAAGGTTGCGCTCTACCAACTGAGCTACTCCCGCTTTACCGCTCACCGCGTTTGGCTACGTTTACTACAAAGCCAAGTGCGATTCACGAAGACCAAGACTATAGCATACCCTCCCACCCCTATGTCAAACCCGCTAGTTCCCGCGCCTACCGTCGACGCTTTGGGTTCGATTTTCGAGCCTGAAATAGCCGGGATTCCGAGCGTACACATGGTTTCGGTGGACTTAACAACTCAAAATACCTTGGGTGTGGCTTGTCAGGCTCAGAATTTGCTTGCGCTAAGTAGCTTGGCGCAACTGCCCGGTGTCACGCGGCTCGCGGCGAAGTATCAAAATGTGTTTGTTCTCGGAGGTGGTAGCAACGTTGTCTTGCCGTCTCTCTGGTCCGCCCTGGTCTTAAAGGTGGAGTTCAAAGGCGTCGCACTTGTGAGCGAGCTGCCAGACTGTTGGTTGGTCGATGTTGCTGCTGGCGAGAGCTGGCACGGTTGGGTGCGTGAAGCGACGCAGCGTGGGTGGTCTGGACTAGAGAATCTTGCGTTAATTCCAGGCACAGTTGGCGCGGCACCCGTACAAAACATTGGTGCCTACGGCGTTGAATTGCAGGATCGCATCGAGTCAGTCACTGCCTGGAATATTCCTCAGGGCTCGTTCAAGACGTTCACTCGGGCAGAATGCGCGTTTGCGTATCGCGACAGTATCTTTAAGCGTGCAGCTTCAGGGACTTGGCTGATCGTTTCCGTGCGTTTTCGTCTGCCGAAAGCCTGGTCCCCCGTGCTTGGGTATCCAGACCTTCAAAAATACTTTCGGATCGGCGCGGTTGATGCACAGATGCCCTCGGCTCAACAAATATTCGATGCGGTGTGTGCCATACGCCGTACCAAACTGCCAGATCCAGCCGAGTTGGGCAACGCTGGTAGTTTTTTTAAGAACCCTGTCGTGGCTGCTGAGCGGCATGCGCAGCTTCTGCAAGCCCATCCCGACTTGATTTCTTATCCTCAGCCGAACGGACAATACAAGCTTGCTGCGGGTTGGTTAATCGATCAGTGTGGTTGGAAGGGACGGCGTGTCGGTTCCGTCGGGATGCACGCCCGCCAAGCGCTCGTGCTGGTGAATTACGGCGGGGCGCAGGCTGACGAGGTATTAGCTCTCGCCCGCACAGTTCGTGCAAGTGTTCAGGAGATGTTCGGGGTCGAGCTTGAAATGGAACCTGTTGTCCCAACTGCTTGAGGCCGTCGGGTGCAACAGAAAGAGTGGTTGGTTTCTTGCTTAGAGACCGAGCACCGTCTGCATATTAAACAAGCCCGATTTTTTGCCCTCGAGATAGCGCGCCGCGCGCAAACTACCTTCGGCGTAGCCCGCGCGGCTGCTGGACCGATGGGTAATCTCGATGCGTTCGCCAACACCGCAAAAATACACTGTGTGGTCACCGACGATATCACCGCCCCGGACAACCGAAAAGCCGATCTCGCCAGGTTTGCGCGCTCCTGTGTGGCCATGTCTGGTCCAGGTGGCGACGTCGTCAAGTTTTTTGCCCCAAGCGTCTGCAACGACTTCGCCCATTTTGAGCGCAGTGCCCGAGGGAGCATCAACTTTGTGATGGTGGTGTGCCTCGAAGACTTCAACATCGTAGCCAGAGTTAAGAATGCGCGCAGCCATATCCAGGAGCTTGAGAGTCGCATTGACACCCACGCTCATGTTCGGTGCGAATACGATACCAATCGATTTTGCGGCCTCGTTGATTGCGGCCTTACCTATGTCGTCAAAGCCGGTTGTCCCGATTACCATGTTGACACCGTTCGCAACACAGGCTTTCAGGTGCTCGAGCGAGCCCTCGGGGCGAGTGAAGTCAATGAGGCAATCTGCTTGCTTGAGGGCGGAGAGCTGATCTGTAATCAACACCCCACTCAGCTTGCCTAAAAAGGCAGTGGCGTCTTGTCCGAGCATGGGCGCACCCGCAATATCCAGGGCAACGGCCAGCTTTAGATCGGTGGATTGGGTGACGGCCTCGATGAGCATACGGCCCATACGACCACTGGCTCCGGCGATTGCGATACGCATAATGGACTCTTGTTCTTTAGGTAAATAACGGTTTAGCGCAAGGGAGTAGGAGCGTCGAGCGGAGCCACAGGTGAGGCTGAGGGATCAGACGGTGTTGTGTCCCCGGTTGTTTGGCCGAAGGTTACGCCAGGCAGAATCTCCACTGGTGCTGACACGCCGGCTTCCGCTGCGGCATCGTTGCCTGCGCGCGTCATGTTCAGCTGATGCTGAGCAGCTTCTTTTTGCGAGGTTCTGATTTCTTCGCGGGCGATCTGGAACGGCTGAAGATCTGGTTGCTCATCGCCGCGCCAGCTAGCAAGCTGGCTGCCTTCGAAGATAACCGTTAGTACACGCTCTTCGATCTTGCCATTGCCTGCGCGGTAGAAGTAGGGGTAGTCCCAACGGTTAGCATGTAGCACGCTTGCTAACGTAGGTGTACCAAGCGCAAAGCGCACTTGCTCACGCGACATGCCTGGGCGTAAGAGCGACACTTGGTCTTTGGTGACCCAGTTACCTTGTTGAACGCCGGTGCGGTAGGGAAAGCCCCATTCATTGGAAGAGCAACCGGTTAGAGCTGCCGCGCAAACGACCCCCAACAGGCTGGCGCGCAGGTACGAAGCGAGAGTACGGAATGTGAACACTGCAGACCTCTATAGGTTTTGCAACCAAAGACGCTATCATAAAGCCTTAATCGCAAGCCTAGTAGGCAAAACAGGGGATTTTTCTTGGATACCGAGAACGACCAAAGCGACCTTAAAAATGTAGGCCTCAAGGCCACGTTTCCACGCCTAAAAATTCTCGATATGTTTCGCAAGTCTGGTGAAAGACACCTGAGTGCCGAAGATATCTATCGCTCTTTGCTCAATGACAAGATTGATATTGGGCTGGCCACCGTTTATCGGGTGTTGACGCAATTTGAGCAGGCGGGCATTTTGGCTCGCAGTCAGTTTGATGGTGGCAAGTCGATTTTTGAGCTTAACGACGGGGATCATCACGACCACCTTATTTGCACCCATTGCGGCAAAGTGACCGAGTTTGCCGACGAAGAAATTGAAAAGCGTCAGCACAACATTGCACGCGCAAACGGCTTTCGTCTAGAAAGCCACGATATGGTGTTGTACGGGGTCTGTAAGGACTGCGGCTAAAGGGCCTAAGGATTTGGCCGACTAAGGGCCTGCGTTCAGCATTTCTGATGCATGCTTCCGCGTCGTATCGGTGATTTTGATGCCACCAAGCATGCGGGCGATTTCCTCAATGCGTGCTTTGTCATCCAGCGCACTAATGCTTGAGGTGGTGACGCCTTTGGTCTGTTGTTTACTGACTTGGAAGTGATGTTGTCCACGGGCAGCGACTTGGGGCAGGTGGGTGACGCAAAGGACTTGGTGCCGCTGACCGAGTTCACGTAACAGGTTACCAACGACCTCGGCTACCGCGCCACCAATGCCGCTATCGACCTCATCAAAAATGAGTGTGGGTACACGGGCCGCACGGCTAGCGATGACTGAAAGGGCGAGCGAGATACGTGCGAGCTCGCCGCCCGACGCGACCTTCGCGAGTGGTTTTGGCGTTGTGCCCGCGTGGCCTGCGACTAGAAAATCAACCTGATCCTGACCCTGGGCTGAAGCCGGGGCCTCAGCCAGCGAGATTGTGAACTGCCCGCCCTCCATGGCCAGAGTTTGCATGGCGCGACCCACAAGCTTACCTAAGTCCTTTGCGGCCTTTTGTCTGGCAGCAGAGAGCGCTTGCGCGTGTAGGTCGTACTCTTTTTTGAGGGCAGCCGCGCTGGCGCGCAGCGCCTCAATGTCGGCAGACGCCTGTAAAGACTTGAGCTCGCCGTGAAGCGTTTGATGTAAAGCGTAGAGTTGTTCGGGTTCGGTTTTGAACTTGCGTGCAAGATCAAAAATCGTTCGCATCCGTTCTTCGACTGTCGCAAGTCGAGCTGGATCCAGCTCGACACGGGATAGATAGGCGTTGAGGTCCGATACGGCTTCGCTGACGCCAATGCGCGCCGACTCTAGCGCTTCGTAGACCGATTGCAAGGCTGGGTCGTGGCGCAAGAGTTGGTTGACGCGTTGCACCGCTGTTGCGATTTGATGATGCGCTGAAGCCTCGCTGTCGTCGAGTGACGCAAGCGCCTGGGCTGCCCCATCGATGAGCGCCTGCCCGTTCGCGAGACGTGTGTGTTCCGAGGAAACGTCTTGCCATTCAGTGGGTCCGAGACTTAGGCGATCGAGCTCTGCTATTTGCCATTCGAGCTTCTCGCGGGCAGCTGCGATCACGCTTGCGTCTTGTTCGCTCAGCGAGAGCTGTCGCTCGACTTTGCGCCATGCCTTCCAGGCGCTCGACACCTGTTGTCGCAGCGTCTGATGACCGCCATGCGCATCCAGCATGTCGCGTTGGTTATCTGAGCGCAACAGACTTTGGTGAGCATGTTGTCCGTGAATGTCGACGAGGTGTTCGCCTACTTCGCGCAGCTGCGTAACGGTTGCTGTCGTTCCATTGATGTAGGCCCGACTGCGTCCTTGCGCGTCAATGACACGACGCAAAACGAGTTCGTCGCCGGCTTGCAGATCATGCTCGGTGAGCCATTGCTGCAGTTCGGGCGGTGTATCAAAAATTGCACTGACCTCTGCCCGTTCCGCGCCTTGACGCAAAATCGAGACGTCCGTACGCTCGCCGAGCGTGAGCGCTAGTGCATCAATCAGAATCGATTTGCCTGCGCCAGTTTCACCAGAAAAGACCGTGAATCCAGACGAAAAATCAATCTCAGCCTGGGTGACAATGACAAAGTCACGAATTTGCAGGGCGCGCAGCATGGGCGCTAGTCCCCGTCGTTGCCGGAACGCGGCATACGGTTCCAATCGAGTTTGCGACGCAGTGTAGAAAAGAAGTTGTAACCGGCTGGATGTAAGAAGCGAATCGTATGTTCGGCGCGTTGCACAACGATACGATCGCCTGGCACTAAATCAGACCATGTCTGCATATCGAAATGCACGCTTGCGCCCGCCTCGACACGGCCCATCGCTGTGAGTGTCATATTCAGAACGCCATCCGCTGGGATCACAATTGGACGATTCGAGAGCGTCTGCGGCGCAACGGGAACGAGCACCATGGCGCTAATCTCTGGGTGCAAAATCGGACCAGCAGATGATAGAGCGTAGGCAGTGGAGCCAGTCGGAGTCGCCACAATTAGCCCGTCCGCGCGCTGGGTGTACATGTAGGTGCCGTCGATCTCGACCCGGACTTCAATCATTCCCCCACGGCCAGCACGGTTAAGTACGACGTCGTTCAGTGCGGTCGCGGTGTACATCTGCTGCTCGCCGCGCCAAACCGTGGCGCTCAAGAGCATGCGTTTTTCAGTTTCGTAGCGGCCTTGTAAAAGATCCGTGAGTGCAACCTGAGCCGCTTCGACTGGAATGTCGGTGATGAATCCGAGTCGGCCGTGGTTGATTCCGACGACCGGTACATCAAACGGTGCAAGGTGGCGCGCTGCGCCGAGCATCGTGCCGTCGCCACCCATCACAATGGCCAGACTAGCCTGCTGCCCAATCTGCGCGAAGGTGGCGGTAGGGTACTCGCTAACCCCTGTGTGCCTGGACGTGTCTGCCTCGATCAGTACTTTGCGGCCGTCTTGCCCAAGCAAGGTAGCGAGCGCGCGCAGCGGAGCGTGTAGGCCCGAGTCCTGATATCTGCCAATAAGCGCGATGGTGGGAAAGTGCATGCGACCCCTGATCGTCGAAAAACTAACCGATTATAGGGTCGGGGAAGGTAAAATAGGGCAATCATGGATGATCGTGCACGCGCGCTTCTTAAAGCATTAATCGAACGGTATATCGACGACGGCCAACCCGTCGGCTCACGCACGCTCTCTAAACTCTTTGACCTGTCGCCCGCCACGATCCGCAATGTCATGGCTGATCTCGAAGAGCTGGGTCTGATCCACAGCCCTCATACCTCGGCTGGTCGAATCCCCACCCCCCGCGGTTACCGCTTGTTTGTCGATACGATGCTGACAGCGCAACCCTTTGAGCTCGCCTCGACAGCGAATGTGCGTGACTTGCAGTCGGCTTCAGACCCCTCGCGAGCCGTCAACGCTGCTGCGTCCATGCTGTCGAGTCTGACACAGTTCGCGGGCGTGGTGTTGTCGCCGCGGCGCGCCCAAGTGTTCAGACAAATTGAATTTATTCGTCTGTCCGAGAAGCGGATTCTGCTGATTATTGTGACCCCTGATGGTGACGTGCAGAACCGTATTCTGTTGACACCGCGTGATTACACCAACACCGCCCTCATTGAGGCAGCCAATTTCTTTAACCATAATTTTGCAGGGAAGTCGTTTGCGGAAGTGCGTCAAACGCTCTCGCATGATCTGGCGCGCCTTCAAGAGGATATGTCCCGCTTGATGCAAGCCGCCGTTGAGGCGGGTGCTCAGGCTGCCGATGAAAGCGAAACCGTCGTCATTTCAGGCGAGCGCAAATTGTTGGACGTCAATGAATTGGCGAGCGACATGGACCGCCTGCGCAAAACGTTTTCTCTGTTTGAAAAGAAAACAGATCTTATGCAGTTGCTTGAGGTCTCAAGCCGTGCACAAGGCGTACAAATCTACATCGGTGGCGATTCTGAGCTCGTGCCCACCGAAGACTTATCTGTCATTACTGCACCCTACAGCATCGATGGCCATGTTATTGGCACACTGGGCGTGATTGGTCCGACCCGTATGGCCTATGAACGTGTGATCCCCATCGTTGACATCACCGCGCGCTTGCTTTCAAGTGCGCTTAGCCATCACCCTTCCGAACGGTATTAGCATGCGATTTTGGCCTGAACCTAAGCGCACGCGCGCAGATGGCAAGCGTTTCCTCACCTGGCCAGAGCCTTTTGTGCGTCCGCGCGTGGGAGTCGTCTTGGTCAACCTCGGTACACCCGAGGCGCCAACCGCGCCCGCGATTCGCAAATATTTGCGCGAGTTTCTCTCGGACCCTCGCGTCATTGAGATCCCCAAATTGCTCTGGTGGCCTATTTTGAATGGCCCGATTTTGCTGGCGCGTCCGCGCAAATTGGCTCCGCGCTATCAAAGCATTTGGATGGAAGGCGGATCACCCTTGCTGGTGTACACACAGCGCCAGACTGCAGGAGTGCAGCGCATCTTGTCTGAGCGCGGGCTTGATGTGCAAGTTGAGACCGGCATGCGTTATGGCAAACCGTCTATCCAGGAAGCAATGCTCAAGCTGCGCGATAGTGGTTGCGAACATATTTTGATCGTCCCGATGTATCCCCAGTACGCTTCGAGTACGACGGCTACGGTCGTCGATGAGGCCACGCGTGTCGCGGGCCGTATGCGCAATCAGCCTGCTTTGCGTTTTGTGAAGCGCTTCCATACCGACCCAAGATTTCTACAGCCACTCGCGGACAAGATCGCGGCTCTTTGGCAGGCGCAAGGTCGTCCTCAAAAATTGGTGATGAGTTTTCACGGTCTGCCGCGTCAATGTGTGGACATGGGCGACCCGTACTGCCGCGATAGTTACGAAACGGCTCGCGCGCTGGCCGCATTATTAGGCCTGACTGACGAGCAGTACTTAGTGACTTTTCAAAGTCGTTTTGGCCCGGCTAAGTGGCTTGAGCCCTACACCGAGCCCACGCTAGAGAAGCTGGCGCAACAAGGTGTGACGGAGATTGACGTCGTTTGTCCTGGCTTCCTGGCGGATTGCCTTGAAACACTTGAAGAAATCAGCATTGAGGTGCGCGAGACTTTCCTGCATGCTGGGGGTAAGCAATTCCGCTATATCCCGGCACTCAACGATGATCCAGCCTGGATGGTAGGGTTGGCCGACTTGGTTGAATCTCAATTGCAGGGTTGGCCGACGCAGCTGGCTAAGTAAACGTTTGCTCTGGATGGGTTTTTAGTCAAAATTTGGCTAAAAAACTGTCGATTTTCTCCAGAAATAGCACTTTTTGACCTTGAATCTAAGGGGATTGCCCCCAACTTTGAGTCAACCAAAGCATTTTCTGGAGAAATTCAATGACCGCTCATCAAGATCCGACCGCCAACGCATCTGGCGATCCGTCGTTCGACAAGTCGGCCGAGCACAGTGCAGCGCAGGGTCAGCCCGAGGCGGATTCCCAATCAGAGGCGCAAGCGCTTGATCCGGTTGCGCAGTTGCAAGCCGATTTGGCGAGCGCTCAGGCACAGCTTTCTGAACAAAAAGACCAAGTCCTGCGAGCCCACGCTGAAATGGAAAACGTTCGGCGTCGCGCCCAAGAAGAGGTTTCCAAAGCCCGTAAGTTCGGCATTGAGTCGTTCGCTGAGGGGCTTGTGCCCGTGAAAGACAGTCTCGAAGCCGCGCTTGCTCAGACCGAACAGAGTGCCCAGGACATGCGTGCAGGGATCGAGATGACCCTCAAGCAACTGGTGAGCGCCTTTGAGAAAAATCACTTGAAGGAAATCGCCCCTTCGGCTGGAACCAAGTTCGATCCACATCAGCACCAAGCGATTGCGACTGTCCCTGCTGAGCAAGAGCCCAACACGGTTGTGCAGACCTTGCAAAAGGGCTACCTGATCGCTGACCGCGTCCTGCGTCCAGCACTCGTGACAGTTTCTTCCTAGTCTTGAAATCACTCGACTAGCCCCCAATTACAAAGCATCTAAGTATTTAAGTTTTAAAGCATTCTCCCTATTCTGATTTCTTTAAAGGTAATTCACCATGAGCAAGATTATCGGTATCGACCTTGGCACCACCAACAGTTGTGTCGCCGTCATGGATGGCGGTCAGGTCAAAATTCTCGAGAACGCAGAAGGCGCTCGCACGACCCCCTCAATCGTTGCCTACATGGAAGACGGTGAGACGCTCGTTGGCGCGCCTGCAAAGCGTCAGGCAGTGACTAATCCTACCAACACACTCTATGCCGTTAAGCGCCTGATTGGACGTAAGTTCACGGAAGACGCCGTGCAGAAAGACATCCACTTGATGCCTTACAAAATCGTCAAGGCCGATAACGGTGATGCATGGGTTGAAGCACAAAACAAAAAGCTCGCACCATCGCAGGTCGCGGCGGACGTTTTGCGCAAAATGAAAAAAACCGCTGAAGATTTCTTGGGCGAAGAAGTGACCGAGGCCGTCATTACTGTGCCTGCGTACTTCAACGACAGTCAGCGTCAAGCGACGAAAGATGCAGGTCGTATTGCTGGTCTTGACGTCAAGCGGATCATCAACGAGCCGACTGCAGCTGCGCTGGCTTTCGGAATGGACAAGTCAGAAAAAGGCGATCGCAAGATTGCTGTGTTTGACTTGGGCGGTGGTACGTTCGACATCTCGATCATTGAGATTGCTGACGTTGACGGCGAAAAACAGTTCGAAGTGTTGTCGACCAACGGCGACACTTTCCTGGGCGGAGAAGACTTCGACCAACGCATCATCGAATACGTGATTGCTGAGTTCAAGAAAGAGCAGGGCGTTGACTTGGGTAAAGACGTCTTGGCATTGCAGCGCTTGAAAGAAGCTGCTGAAAAGGCCAAGATTGAGCTGTCATCAAGTCAGCAAACTGAAATCAACTTGCCCTACATCACTGCTGATGCCTCTGGTCCTAAGCACTTGAACCTGAAGATGACGCGCGCCAAGCTTGAGTCGTTGGTGGAGGAGCTCATCGCTCGCACCATCGAACCTTGCCGCATCGCGATTAAAGATGCAGGTGTGAAAGTTGGCGAAATCGACGACGTGATTCTGGTCGGCGGTATGACCCGTATGCCTAAGGTGCAAGAGAAGGTCAAAGAGTTCTTTGGTCGCGATCCACGTAAAGACGTGAACCCTGACGAAGCGGTTGCGGCTGGTGCTGCGATCCAAGGCTCGGTGTTGTCTGGTGATCGTAAAGACGTGTTGTTGCTTGACGTGACGCCGTTGTCGCTTGGTATTGAAACGCTTGGTGGCGTGATGACCAAGATGATCACTAAGAACACGACCATTCCGACTCGGCACTCGCAAGTGTTCTCGACAGCAGATGACAATCAGCCGGCCGTGACCATTAAAGTGTTCCAGGGCGAGCGAGAAATCGCTGCAGGCAACAAGACGCTCGGCGAGTTCAATCTTGAGGGCATCCCACCCGCACCACGTGGTACGCCGCAGATCGAAGTGACGTTTGATATTGATGCGAACGGTATTGTTCACGTCTCTGCCAAAGATAAAGGCACAGGCAAAGAGAACAAGATCACCATCAAGGCAAACTCTGGTCTGACTGAAGAAGAAATTCAGCGCATGGTGAAGGATGCCGAGGCAAACGCTGAGGAAGATCACCGCATGGCGGAACTTGCTTTGGCGCGTAACAGTGCTGATGGCTTGGTCCACGCGACACGTAAGTCGTTGACAGAATACGGCGACAAACTTGAAGCTGCTGAAAAAACGGCAATTGAAGCGGCTATCGCTGAGGTTGAGGAAGCCCTGAAGAGCGGCGCCGACAAGGCTGCAATTGATGCCAAAGTCGAAGCGCTTTCCACGGCGTCACAAAAACTTGGCGAGAAGATGTATGCCGATGCACAAGCAGCGCAAGCGGCCGCGGGTGGTGCCCCCGGTGCAGCTGGTGCTGAGGCTGGTTCAGCCAAACCGGCCGATGACAACGTTGTCGATGCCGAGTTTAAAGAAGTCAAACGCGACCAGAAGTGATCGCCTAGACCACAGTAGCACCCGCCCGGGACTCTTTTAGAGCATCCCGGGCAAGCTTTTTCTGTTTCACCTTTTGACGAGCCTGAGATCATGGCAAAACGCGACTTCTACGAAACCCTTGGTGTTGCCAAAAACGCTTCGGATGATGACCTGAAAAAGGCCTATCGCAAGCTGGCGATGAAATACCATCCCGACCGTAATCCCGATAGCAAGGAAGCCGAAGAGAAATTCAAACAAGCTAAAGAGGCTTATGAAATTCTCTCCGATGAAAATAAGCGCGCGGCCTATGACCGCTACGGACATGCCGGCGTTGACCCCAATGCGGCCGGTATGGGTGGTGCAGGTGGGGCCGGCTTTGGTGATGCGTTTGGCGACATCTTCGGAGAGATCTTCGGCGGTGCGCGTCAGCGCGGTGGCGGTGGGCCCCAGGTCTATCGCGGCGCCGACCTGAAGTATTCGATGGAAATCACGCTTGAGCAGGCGGCTGCCGGCTTTGATACCGAGATTCGTGTGCCAAGCTGGGAAAACTGCGAAGTGTGTAAGGGCAGTGGCTCTAAGCCTGGCACCTCGCCCAAGACCTGCCGCACGTGCGGCGGCTCAGGTGCTGTGCGTATGCAACAGGGTTTCTTTAGTGTTCAGCAGACTTGCCCTACATGTCATGGCAGCGGTAAAGAAATCACGGATCCGTGTGTCTCTTGCGATGGCGTTGGACGTACGCGCCGTAACAAGACGCTGCAGGTCAAGATTCCAGCTGGTATTGATGACGGTATGCGCATTCGCTCCTCGGGTAACGGAGAGCCTGGCATTAATGGTGGCCCTTCTGGCGACCTGTTTGTTGAAATTCACATTAAGCAACACAAGATCTTCCAACGCGATAACGATGACTTACATTGTGAGTTGACGATTCCTTTCACAGCCGCGGCACTAGGCGGTGAAATTCACGTCCCGACGTTGAGTGGGAAGGCTGAGATTTCAATTCCGGAAGGCACGCAGTCGGGCAAGACCTTCCGCTTGCGTGGCAAAGGTATTAAGGGTGTGCGTGGCGCCTATCCTGGCGATCTGTACTGCCACGTCGTGGTGGAAACGCCCGTCAAACTTAACGACGAGCAAAAGGCGATCTTGCGACAGTTCGAAGCTTCGCTAGGTGAAGGTGGTGAACGCCACTCGCCACAAAGCAAATCTTGGACGGATCGTGTGAAGGAGTTCTTTTCGTAACGCGATCTAGATTGATCTAGGCAACACCCGAAAAAAAAGCCATCTCAAAATTCTTGAGATGGCTTTTTCTATTTACGTCGATTTCCAATGCTATTTCTTTTTGGAGAAGTCTCCGGCTGCGACGCTGCTAAAACTTTGCGGTTGCAGATACTTACGCAATGCTGCATTGACTTGTTCAACAGTCAGCGCGGCGACTTTTTTATCGGACTCGGCGGACCATTTGAAATCGCGTCCTGTATCCATATACGTTATCCAGCCGCTTACTAGGTTGGCATCTTGAGCGCGCGAGAGCTTACGATAGTTCAACAAGGCTGCAATGGCTTCCTTCACCTCAGTCTCGCCAAATCCATCTTTCAGGGCGCGATCGAATTCTTCGCGAATCCCAGCCTCGATCCGTTGCCTGTTTTCCGGTGCAAAGATCGCATAGACGGACCATGTGCCGCTTTGCTCAAAGGACGACACATTCAGGCGTGTGCGCACGTTGTAGGATAGGCCATCCTTCTCGCGGATGCGCATCCACAGACGCGATGTCTCTGATCCGCCCAGCATAAAGTTTGCGAGCGACAGTGCGGTGTAATCCGGATCTGTATCTTGCAACTTTAATGTGCTGCTAGCGATATAGAACGCATTTGCCTTGTCGGGCGTATCAGCTTGCATTTGCTCGGGCTTGATATTCCGATAGGGCTCAGGCGTTCTCTTGTACGGTGCGCCTGTATTCCATTTTGCAAGTGCACTTGTAAGCGTTTGTTCGAGCTTCGTTGCATCGAATGCACCCACCGCAGAAGCTGAGGTCTGCGACACACCAAAGAATTTCTGGTGGTACGCAACTAACTGCTCACGTGTTAGTCCCGACAGCGCGGCTAATGACTCTTCGAAAGTCGGTGTATATCGAATATCGTCCTTGGGCCAAGGGTTGCCATGCCGCGCGAGCATACGTGAAGCGATGGCGTTGGGCTCAGTCATGGAGCTCTTTATGCCGGTCGCGGTTTTACTCACGTATTCGTCGAGCTGCTCTTGCGCGAAGTTCGCTTGCTGTATGACGTCCAGAACATAGCTTACGAGCTCGTCGATATGCTTGGCCGTCGTCGACAGTTGAATGACTAAGCCGCCGCCTGCGCCAGACACGCCGACTTGCCCACCCAGTGCGTCAATACGATCATTGATCTGTTGGCGTGTTTGTGTCGGTGTGCCTTTTAAAAGCAGCTCGGCTACAGCAATCGTGTTCAAGCGTTGACCTTTGAGTGAGTCCACATCACCAAATTGCATTTGAATAGCAACATTTACCCGATCGCCGCGTGACTCTTTGGGCAAGAGGGCAAGTTGTAGCTTGCCGTTCTTTAGCGCCACGGTTTTACGCTGGGTACGTGCATCGATATTGCTTGGGTCTGGGTCAAACGCTGAAGCTTGCTTCAGGCCGGTATCACCGGTGTAGCCTTTCAACTCCTCTTGTAAGTTCGGCTTGCTGAATTGCGGAGCACGAAGTGGTTTGTCCGTAGGGATGTAGACGCCCTCTGTACGATTGGCTTGGACGAGATAACGCTCGGCAGCTTGCTGCACGTCGGCGAGTGTCGCGGCACGAATGCGGTCACGGCTGACAAAAAATAGACGCCAGTCCCCGAGTGCGATGGCTTCAGTCAGTGCAGCGCTTATTTTTTGTGGATCACTAAAACCTTGGTCCCACGCTTTAAGCCATTGATTACGTACGCGATCAAGTTCCTCAATTGTGAAGGGGTGTTTGGCGATGCCCTCAATTGTCTCGGTCAAAGTCTTCAACGCTTGCGCTTGATCCATATCTGCTTGCAGGCTTGCACCGAACATGACGCTGCCTGGAGCTGTACGATCCATGGTGAAGCCAAAGACACCGGCTGCGAGCTTATTCGCGACGAGTGCTTTGTATAAGCGGCCCGATGGAGTGTCACCAATAATCATGCTGGCAAGGTCCAGTGCGGCAAATTCCTTGGTCGCCGCAGACGGAACATGATACATAGCGGCGACAACTGGTGAGCCGCCTGTCCGACGTAGGGTCACGCGGCGCTCGCCGTCCTGAGCAGGCTCAACTGTATATTCCGGGGGGAGTTTACGCGTTGGTTTGGGGATTTTGCCGAAGGACTCAACAACATCTTTTAAAGCAGTCTCTGGATCAAACTTTCCGGCGATCACTAACACCGCGTTATCGGGTTGATAGTAGGTTTTATAAAACTCGCGTAGTTTCGGAATATCAACATTTTCGACATCGGAGCGTGCGCCGATGGTTGACTTTCCATAGTTATGCCATTCGTAAGAGACGCCTAACATCCTCTGCATCAGAATCCTGAATGCGTTGTTTTCGCCGTTTTCCATCTCGTTACGTACAACGGTCATTTCTGTATCGAGGTCTTCGCGCTTGATGCTTGCGTTGACCATTACATCGGCCTGCCAGGACAAATACCAAGCGAGTGTTTGTGGGTTCGACGAGAAGCTTGCGTAATAGTTGGTTCGGTCCACCGAGGTTGTGCCGTTTGCTTGCAAGCCCCGTTTAGAAAACTCACCTAGCGCATTGGGCATGTTTGGCGTGCCCTTGAACAACATATGTTCCAGTAAATGCGCCATACCCGTTTCGCCATAGTTTTCGTGACGCGATCCGACAAGGTATGTCATGTTGACCGTTGTGCTCGGTTTTGAATCGTCCGGCGCTAGCAAGATTCGTAGCCCGTTCGCATTCAAGCGATATTCGGTCACACCTTCTACTGACTGCATCGCAGTGATGCCGGCAGGTGGGTTAAACGCCCATCCTGTTGAGCTAAATAGAACAAGAGCTACACCAACTAAAATATTTTTTAGGGCGCCAAAAGGGTGCAACATACGGACATTCCTGAGAGGGACTGGAACCGGTTGGAGTGTCCGGTTCGCAATAGGTTCACTTCGAAAGCAATCGCATGGCCTGTTCGATGCCCGAAACCGTGACTGGGAACATCTTGTCTTGCACGATATTGCGTATCAAGGCGATGGACTGGCGGTACTGCCAGGAGGCTTGGGGTTCAGGGTTTAGCCACACAGATTTGGGCCAGGCGCTCACCATACGCTGCAGCCATTCCGCGCCAGGCTCCTTGTTGTAGTGCTCGACGGAGCCTCCGGGTTGGAGAATTTCATACGGGCTCATCGTGGCATCACCGACAAAAATCAAACGCCAATCTGCATTGAACTTGCGCAGAACGTCCCAGGTTTCAAAGCGTTCCATTTGACGGCGACGGTTTGATTTCCAAAGGTGCTCGTAAGGACAGTTATGGAAGTAATACACCTCGAGGTTGCGGAACTCGCTGCTTGCTGCCGAAAACAGTTCTTCCACACGCGCAATGTGATCATCCATGCTGCCACCGACATCAAGCAGCATCAACACTTTGACGTTGTTATGGCGCTCGGGGACCATCTTGATGTCGAGATAGCCAGCATTGCGGGCAGTGCTGGCGATGGTGTCGCCTAAATCCAGTTCAAAGTCGGATCCTTCGCGGGCGAAGCGTCGCAGGCGGCGCAGGGCCACTTTGAAGTTGCGCGTACCCAATTCAATTGAATCGTCATAGTCGCGAAAATTACGCTCGTCCCAGACTTTGATGGCAGAGCGTCCACCGCCAGAACCGCCGACGCGAATACCCTCGGGGTTGACGCCGCCATTGCCAAACGGCGAAGTGCCGCCCGTACCGATCCACTTATTTCCGCCTTCGTGACGGGCTTTTTGCTCTTCGAGTCGTTCCTTGAACATCTCCATGAGCTTGTCCCAGCCATGCTTCTCAAGCTTGGCTTTTTGCTCTGGCGTCAGATTTTTTTCAAGCTTGCTGATGAGCCAATCCAACGGAATTTTTTTACCCGGCGGTAGTTTTTGCTCGAGACTGCGGTAGTACGTTGCAAACGCTCGGTCAAACCGGTCGAATAAAGTCTCGTCCTTGATCAGCGTGGTACGCGAAAGAAAATAGAAATCTTCCAGCGTTGGCGGCATGATGGGGCTGGACAGTGCTTCGAGCAGCGTCAGATATTCTTTAACTGAAACCAGAAGCTTCTGGCTGCGAAGGTGATAAAAAAAATCAACCAGCATGGCGTTTAAGTTGGTAGGTCAGGTGATCGCGCACCTCGGGCCATTCGCCCGCGATGACGCTGTACATAACGGTGTCGCGCACCGTACCGTCGCGCCGTAATGCATGGTGGCGCAGGATTCCGTCGAGCTTTGCCCCCAGTCTTTCAATGGCGCGTCGCGAGGCATAGTTGAAGTTATCGGTACGCCAACCAACGACTGCTGCCCCCAGTGTGTCAAACGCGTGTGTCATTAGCATGAGTTTGCATGCCGTGTTGACGTACGTGCGCTGACGACTTTTCGCATACCAGGTGAAGCCGATCTCGAGGCGTGCAACAGCAGGCACGATGTCGTGGTAACTGGTGCAGCCGATGACGGTTTCGGTTGCTTCATCAATCACCGCGAACGCGAGTCGATGGCCCTCTGCCCAGCCTTTCAGAGCAGTATCAATATAAGCTGCGGTCTGATCGGGCTCCGGTACCGACGTGACGCGTAGCGTCCAGAGCTCGCCATCGCGAGCGGCAGTCTTCAAGCCGTCAAGATGTTGTTGCCCAAGTGGCTCCAGCCGCAGGCCGTATCCACGCAGTGTGCAAGGCGCGGGCGCAACCCGAAAAGTCTGGGAAGTCGCCATGTCTACGACCCCGTCGGACGACGCGTGCTGTTACGTGTCACAGCTGCTAGACGCTCGAGCAGCTGGAGGTCTTGCTCGTTTTTGAGTAGTGCACCGGCGAGCATGGGAATCGAAGTTGCGGCATGCGCATCGATTTCGGCAGGGGTGACATCCTCTGCAATCAAGAGACGCAACCAGTCTAGAAACTCCGATGTCGAGGGCTTTTTCTTGAGGCCAGGCGCTTCACGCAAGGCAAAGAATGTATCGAGCGCTGCACGCAATACGTCAGCATGCAGGTTGGGGAAGTGCACATCAACGATGCTGCGCAGCGTGTCACGATCGGGGAAGCGGATGTAATGGAAAAAGCAACGTCGCAAGAAAGCATCAGGTAAATCTTTTTCGTTGTTCGAGGTGATGATCACTAGCGGACGGTGCCGGGCTTTAATCGTAGTGCGCGTTTCGTAAACATGAAACTCCATTTGATCGAGCTCACGCAGCAAATCATTTGGGAATTCAATATCTGCTTTATCGATTTCATCGATCAGCAACACAACAGGTTCGGGCGAATCGAATGCTTGCCACAGGACGCCCTGCATGATGTAGTTGCGAATATCTTTGACCTTTTCGTCGCCGAGCTGGGAGTCACGCAGGCGTGAAACAGCATCGTATTCGTACAGACCTTGATGGGCTTTGGTTGTGGATTTGATGTGCCATTGAAGCAAAGGGCGGCCTAAAGCACTTGCGACTTCTTCCGCAAGCATCGTTTTGCCGGTCCCTGGCTCACCCTTGATGAGCAATGGTCGCTGAAGCGTCAGCGCGGCATTCACCGCGAGTTTCAGGTCATCGGTAGCCACATAACGGGCTGTGCCGTCAAAACGGGTGGTCGGGTCTGAGGCGGGGTGAGCGTTGGTCATCGGTGGCTAAAATGTTAAGAGTCTGAGGTGATTTTGCGGGAATTTAAAGTGCAGTTTCACCAATTATCGTACAATCCCCACGTTTTGCGGCCGGGATGCGTTCCCGGGTCATTTCCCTGCCAGACCAAGAGTCCAATATGAAGTTTTCGAACATTATCGCCACAGCGGCAGTTGCCGCGACCTGTTTGCTTGCCCTCCCTGCGTCGGCAGCCGACGAGCCAAAAGGTAACGTTGAAGCTGCCAAGGCCAAAGTCTCCATGTGTATTGGATGTCACGGCATTGTTGGCTACAAGGCAAGCTTCCCTGAGGTTTACTCGGTGCCAAAAATCGCCGGACAAAATGAAAAATATCTTCAGGTGGCTCTGCGTGCGTACGCCTCAGGCGAGCGCACTCACCCAACGATGGATGCCATCGCCAAGAGCTTGTCGGCGCAAGACATCGCTGACGTTGCTGCCTACTATTCTTCGCTCAAATAATCGGGGGCCTCTATGAAACTTACTACGCTCGCCCTTGGTTCAGCTTTGCTGTTTGGCGCGGTGGCTACAAGCCAGGCTGCTGATTTAGCTGCCGGTAAAGCCGTATGGGAAAAACTGAACTGCGCATCCTGCCATGGCGCGGATGGTGTTAAGTCGGTTGATCCCTCCTATCCCATTTTGGCTGGCCAGCACGCCGACTTTTTGGCGCAAGCTCTGCGCTCGTATCAACGTGGTGCGTCAGGCGCTCCTGCGTCAGCAAACGTTCGCAAGAACGCCATCATGGGTGCATTTGCGAAGCAATTGTCCAAACAGGACGTTGATAACGTATCTGCTTGGTTGGCCGCACAGCCCAGCCCGCTGGCTGTTCGCCGCTAAGTCCTTGGCTGTCAGTCGTTAGTCACGACTGACACGCTGACGGATCAGCTCAATATAGGCATCGCTATCCAAGGCCTTGCCTAGCCTCTGAGATTCCCACACGACCGTACCCAAGCATTCCATGATTTCATGGGCTGCTTCGTGCTGATTCGTCCGTGACGCAAGCTTGTCAAAAGCATCGCGAATTCCTCTTGGGTGATCAATTGACAATTGTTCTGCGATGGCTAGGTGCATCGAGAGGTGTAAAAAAGGATTCGTTTTTCCCTCCTCAACGTTAAATTCGCGGGTCATCGAGTCTGGCTGTTCCAAGGCGCTGTGGTATTCGGGGTGTTGCTCAATCCAGTCCAGTGCGATGGCTTCCAATGGACTAAGAATCTGTTGGTTTTTGTGCTTTTGCCAAGTATCGATAAAAAACTGGCGAACTTGATCGCGGGATGGATTAAACATAATTGCTACCTGAGAAAACTTCGACGGTTGGGTGCTAGTCTAGCAATTCAAACCTTTTTGGGGCATGAATGTCGCAAATTCACCAAAACCCCCCTTATTTGGTGCAAAACTAGGGCATACCCTGATGCCAGAGCGTGCGCTGTCGTGCAGAATCCTTCGCATGCAGGTGAGGGGACATTGCTCTGCATTCGCAGGCTCGTAGTATCAAAACAAAAGAAAAGCACAACGGCTGGCACTCACGTGTCGGCCGTTGTCGCTTACACGCTAGGCTCGAGTATCCTCTAACAATCATGGCATCCAAAGTGACACCCAAATCGCGCGATCGAGCCATCAACTATTGGCACTTCAACCTGATACTCATCTTTTGCCTGGTGTGTGTTTGGTTGCTTGTGAGCTTTGTGCCGGCCTATTTCGCCCGTTCATTGACGGGCCTGTTCATGTTTGATTGGCCCTTTCCTTTTTGGATGGCCGCGTTCGGTGCGCAGTTCTGTTTTTTATTGATCATCGGTATATATGCTTGGGGCATGGACCGTATGGATCGGCGCGAGCGTCTTCGCCGAGAGCAGGAGCGTTAATGCGACTCAGCACAAAGGGTCCGCGCACTCAATCCGCCCAGCTTTTTCGAGGCTATGCGGCATATTCTTTAGGATTCGTCGCTCTTGTTGGGATGCTATCTGCCCTCGAGGTGTTCGGCTTAGCCCGGCAATGGATTGGCTATGTTTTCTTGCTTTCGACGGTTGCGCTCTATGCCGGTATCGGCATTATGTGCAGGACCTCTGATCCTGTTGAGTATTACGTAGCCGGTCGACGTGTACCCGCTTTCTACAACGGGATGGCGACAGCGGCTGACTGGATGTCTGTCGCATCTTTTATCGGAATTGCCGGAACACTGTATTTGACTGGCTATAACGGGTTGGCCTATATCTTGGGCTGGACCGGCGGGTATGTACTGGTCGCACTTTTTCTGGCTCCGTATTTGCGCAAATTTGGCGGATACACCATTCCAGATTTTCTTGGTGCGCGTTTCGAGGGCAACCTCACGCGCCTGATCGGTGTGTTGTGCGCTGTATTGTGCTCTTTCATCTATTTGGTCGCACAGATTTATGGCGTGGGCATTATCACCACGCGAATGACCGGAATTTCTTTCGAGCTAGGTATTTTTATTGGACTCGGAGGCGTACTTGTCTGTTCGTTTCTAGGTGGCATGCGCGCTGTGACCTGGACGCAGGTCGGTCAGTACATCATCTTGGTGATTGCTTACCTTGTTCCTGTTGTGTGGCTCGCAGTCAAGCAGACGGGTGAGCCGATCCCGCAAGTGGCAGCAAGTGCAGTCTTACAACAAGTGACCGAGCGTGAGCGCGAACTCACACACGACGAGGCAGAGAGGCAGGTAAGAGCGCTTTGGAAAATCCGAGCAGATGCGATGCAAACACGCATCGATGCATTGCCCTCGTCGTTCGAGGAAGAAAAACAGCAGCTGCAGTGGCGGTTGCTGCGCGCCAGAGCGAACGATGCGCCCATGGCCGAAATACGCTCGCTTGAACGCGAGTATGCGAGCTACCCGAACTCGATTGAGACTGCACGGACTGTTTGGACGAAGGCCCGTGATGACTACAGCGTCCGTGCATCTCCACCTATCCCCCACGCGGATCCGTTTGCGAGTAAAAATCCTGCGAGCTCCGATGCAGCGCGTAATAACTTTTTAGCCATTGTGCTGTGTTTGATGTTGGGGACAGCCGGGCTACCGCATATTTTGATGAGATCTCTGACGACGCCCTCGGTGAGTGAGGCGCGAAAGTCAGTGTTTTGGTCTTTGCTATTCATACTCTTGCTCTACATGACCGCACCCGCTTTGGCTATTTTGATTAAGTTTGAGATCTATTCCGACTTGGTCGGCATTCCTTTTGCACAGCTTCCTGCCTGGGTGAATGCGTGGTCTGCCGTAGATCGCTCTTTAATCAGTATTGTGGATTTGAATCAAGATGGGATTGTGCAGCTTGCCGAGGTGCAGCTAGGCGCTGATGTCGTTGTGCTGGCAGCCCCAGAGATTGGCGGCTTACCTTACGTGATCTCGGGGCTTGTTGCTGCTGGTGCGTTAGCCGCCGCACTTTCCACTGCAGATGGCTTGTTATTGACCTTGTCCAATGCCTTGTCACATGACACGTTGTTTAGGGTGGTGTCGCCCAGAATGGGAGCGGGACGACAGGTGATTCTGTCGAAAATGCTTTTGCTTGTTGTCGCTTTTGCGGCCGCGTGGGCAGCCACGCACACGCCTGCCGATATTTTGTTTTTGGTTGGAGCAGCGTTTTCTTTTGCAGCAGCGTCCTTCTTTCCGGTGTTGGTCATGGGGATTTTTTGGAAGCGTGCCAACAAATACGGTGCCGCGGCCGGCATGTTATCCGGACTCGGTGTCACGATCTATTACATGGTGCAGGCGCAGCCTTGGCTCAGAGAACTTGTGCTGGGTATTCCAACTGGGGTGCCGGTGGAGTTATGGTGGCACATTCAACCGATCGCCGCAGGCATTTTTGGTGCACCTGTGGCGTTCGCGGTGATTATTCTGGTGTCTTTGGTGACACCTGCGCCTCTCGCGGTCACTCAGCAAATGGTGGAATACCTAAGGCAGCCGGATTAAGACTAAGAGGGCCCCATCACCGCCATGCGCGATGGGTGCGCTCGCAAAGGCCCGTACCGACGGTAGTTGAGTCAGCCACTGCGCAACGCGGCTTTTTAAAACAGGCTGGCCGTTTTGTGAGCCGTACCCTTTCCCGTGCACAATTCGGATGCATCGCGCTCCGTGGCTTTGACTCTCTGCAACAAACGAGACAAGGGCTGACCGCGCTTGATCACTAGTCAACCCATGTAAGTCCAAATGCGCACTGACCGGCCAGTATGCTTTGCGCAGTTGACGTTGAACATCCGGGCCGACACCTGGAGCGGCCCACTGCAATTCAGCTTGATCGTCTGCAAACGCTGAGAAACCATCTGACAGCCCCAAGGTAGGCTCGGGATCCTGACCCGCCGCACGTGCCCGACGCTGAGCAAGTTGGTCGCTTGCGCTCAGTTCTCCAGCCGCTCGATGCAAAATGCGCTCAGCTGTGGTGAGTGGTGTCACCGCTTGGGTCATGCGCGCAAAGAGCTGGCGATCGGCGGCGCTGGCAGTGCTAGCCGCCAGTACCTGTTTTTGTTGTGCCTTTTCCCGCGCCTCATCTGCCTCGCGCGCGGCCTGGGCGGCCGCATGCAGGCGTTTGAGGTCGGCTAGACCTGCCTTATTGCTCCGCATTCTCCAGCCACCGTTGCGCGTCCAGAGCGGCCATGCAGCCTGTTCCTGCGCTGGTAATAGCTTGACGGTAGACGTGATCTTGTACGTCACCCGCAGCAAATACGCCAGGCACAGAGGTCATTGTGGCCAAGCCCGATAAGCCGCTTTTGGTCACGATGTAACCGTTGGCCATCTCTAACTTGCCCTCAAAAATACTTGTGTTTGGCTGGTGACCTATCGCAATAAAGACGCCTGTCACGGTCAGATCCAGTGAGGGTTCGCCTTTGGTGGAGCGCAGGCGCACGCCCGTGACGCCACTTTGGTCACCCAATACTTCGTCGATTTCGCGAAAAGCTGCGATTTTCATGTTGCCGTTGGCGACCTTATCCATCATTTTGTCGATCATGATGGGCTCAGCGCGGAACTTGTCGCGGCGATGCACGACAGTGACTGAGCGGCAAATGTTGGAGAGGTAAAGCGCCTCTTCGACCGCGGTGTTGCCGCCGCCGACAACCGCAACATCTTGATTTTTGTAGAAAAAACCGTCACAAGTGGCACAACCGGACACGCCGCGCCCCATGAAGGCTTCTTCGGAGGGAAGGCCTAAATATTTGGCCGACGCCCCTGTCGCAATGATGAGTGCATCACAGGTGTACTGCGCGCCACCGTCACCGGTGAGGCGAAACGGCCGGCTAGAAAAGTCGACACTGGCGATGTGGTCGAATACCATCTCGGTATTGAAGCGCTCCGCATGCGCGGCAAAGCGTTGCATGAGCTCCGGGCCTTGCACGCCTGCTGCGTCTGCGGGCCAGTTGTCGACCTCTGTCGTGGTCATAAGTTGGCCGCCCTGGGCCAGTCCGGTGATCATGACTGGATTCAGGTTGGCGCGGGCAGCGTAGACTGCGGCGGTATAGCCGGCCGGGCCTGAGCCCAAGATGAGAACTTTGGCATGTTTTGGCGTTGACATTGAATTTACCCTCTAGATTGACCTGCAAATTATAATGTTCTCCATGCCTCGACTTTCTCCCGCCACGACGCGCCCCTCGCGCACGACCCGAAACACCCGAAATGGGCCCTCAGCGTTACAAACGCGCATCTTATCTATCGCTCGGGAAGCGCGCTGGATACTGTTTGCGGCCCTGGCTGCTTGGTTGGCCTTGGTGCTGGCCACCTGGAACGCCGCTGACCCAGCCTGGTCTCACTCTGTAGGACGCGATGCCGAGCAGCTTCACAATCGTGGTGGCGTCATGGGTGCCTATTTGGCAGACATTTTGCTGTACCTGTTTGGGTTTTCTGCCTGGTGGTGGGTCATTTTGTTGGTACATCGCGTGCGAGCGGGTTATTTACGCCTTGCCGCGCAGCTTCGCACACGCGGTGAACCCGAAACCCTCGCGCGCGTTCGCTGGGAGCAGGGAATTGGTTTTTTTGTTGCATTACTTGGTTCCGTAGGACTTGAAGCCTATCGCTTGAGCTCATTGGGCCTGCAACTGCCAGGTCGGATGGATTACAACAGCGGCGCTGGTGGTGTGATCGGTCATGTGTGGTCCGGCTTTCTTGCGCAAGGTGTCGGCTTTGCTGGCAGCACAATCATCTTGATCGCCATGATCGTGATTGGTTCAAGTTTGTTTTTTGGATTCTCGTGGGTAACCGTTGCTGAAAAAGTGGGTATGGCACTCGAGTGGGTGTTGCTTAAATTCAGCACCATTCGCAGCGCGCGCCAGGATCGCCGCGCGGGCCAAGTGGCGCAGGCGGTACGGCATGAGCAAGTCGAAGCTAAGCACGAAAAAATTGTGCATGAGCAGCCAATCCGTATTGAACCCGCAATCGTGGAAGTGCAAAAGTCTGAGCGCTTACAAAAAGAAAAACAGCAGTCTTTATTTATTGAGCCTGTAGAACCTGGTGATTTGCCTGCTTTGAGTTTGTTGGATCAGCCCGAGCCCGCTTTTGAAACAGTCTCGGCAGAAACAATCGAATTTACTTCTCGCTTAATCGAAAAGAAACTTGCTGACTTCGGTGTCGAGGTGCAAGTTGTTGCGGCACAAGCTGGACCTGTCATCACACGTTACGAAATTGAACCGGCAACCGGTGTCAAGGGCAGTCAGATCGTTAACCTAGCTAAAGACCTTGCGCGTGCGCTGAGTTTGGTTAGCATTCGTGTGGTTGAGACGATTCCCGGCAAGAACTTGATGGGCTTTGAGTTGCCCAACCCAAGACGTCAGATGGTTAAGCTCTCCGAAATTCTGGGCTCACAGGTCTACCACTCCAGTAGTTCTGTTGTCACCATGGCGTTGGGTAAAGATATCGCCGGTCATGCAGTCGTCGCAGACCTGGCCAAGATGCCGCACTTGCTGGTGGCAGGTACAACTGGATCCGGAAAGTCTGTCGGTATCAATGCGATGATTCTGTCGCTTTTATATAAAGCTGACGCGAGCCAGACGCGCTTGATTCTGATTGATCCAAAGATGCTCGAGATGAGTGTCTATGAAGGCATTCCTCATTTGTTGGCACCCGTGGTGACCGATATGCGTCAAGCGGCAAACGCGCTGAATTGGTGCGTCGGCGAAATGGAAAAACGCTACCGCTTGATGAGTAAATTAGGCGTGCGTAACCTGACCGGATATAACAACAAGATACGCGAGGCGATCAAGCGCGAAGAGCCGATCCCGAACCCCTTCTCCCTTACACCAGAAGCACCTGAGCCCCTCAAAGAATTGCCTACGATTGTTGTCGTGATTGATGAATTGGCCGATCTGATGATGGTGGTTGGCAAGAAGATTGAAGAGTTAATCGCGCGTCTTGCGCAAAAGGCACGCGCAGCAGGTATTCATCTGATCTTGGCGACACAGCGCCCGAGCGTTGACGTGATTACGGGCCTGATCAAAGCAAACATCCCGACACGTATTGCTTTCCAGGTATCTTCCAAAATTGATTCCCGTACGATTCTTGACCAAATGGGAGCTGAGGCTTTGCTTGGTCAGGGCGACATGCTTTACATGCCACCCGGCACCGGCTTGCCTGTGCGTGTGCATGGTGCGTTTGTGTCCGACGAGGAAGTTCATCGTGTGGTCGAATCTTTGAAAGCACAGGGTGAGCCTGATTACATTGATGGCTTGTTAGAGGGTGGAGTAGAGGGCGAAACCGGTGATGGCGTAAGTAGCGTCACTGGCTTTGCGAACGCCGAAGCCGATCCTATGTACGATCAGGCCGTTGAGATTGTTCTGAAAAATCGTCGGGCCTCGATCTCACTGGTGCAGAGACATTTGCGGATCGGCTACAACCGTGCAGCTCGTCTGCTCGAGCAAATGGAGAACTCGGGTTTGGTGTCGGCCATGCAATCAAATGGCAATCGTGAAATTCTCGCGCCCAACACGGCGCACGAAGAATGATGAACCACCATCGCGTGCAGCGGTTGGTGCAATCGTTGTGTTCGATTTTGTTTGCCCTGAGTTTGTGTTTAGCGTCGCATGCGCTCCATGCACAGTCGGCTCCCGACCAATTGCGTAGTTTTGTGCAAGCGGTTCAGTCGGCAACGGGTAATTTTTCTCAATTCACTGTGGGTCCTCAAGGACAAACAAAGCCCGCCCAAACGGGGCGCTTTTCTTTCCGTCGGCCTGGACAATTTAATTGGGAGGTACTCAAGCCCTATGCGCAACAGATTGTTTCTGACGGCCAGCAAATCTATCAATATGACCCTGACCTGAACCAAGTCACTGTGCGTAAGGTGGATCAAGCGATTGGTGCTTCACCTGCCGCTATTTTGTTTGGTTCGGGTGCGCTTGACCAGGCTTTTAATGTCTCGGTCCGGCCCGATAAAGATGGTCTAGCTTGGTTACGCGCGATCCCTCGCACGGGCGACGCCGGATTCGTGCATGTGGATATTGGCTTTCAGGACGGACTCCCCGCACACATCATTTTGCTTGATGCCTTTGGTCAGACGACGCACGTCAAGCTTTCGGGCTTAGCGCGCAATCCTGGTTTGGCAGCAGAGGCGTTCAAGTTCGTGCCGCCGCAAGGCGCTGATGTCGTGCGCATGCAATGACAGACTTATTCAAGTCTAAACCCATTCCTCCGCTTGCTGAGGCATTGCGCCCGACCACTTTAGACGAGGTTGTAGGCCAGAGCCATTTGTTGGGACCTGGCAAACCTTTGCGCGTTGCGTTCGAGTCGGGTCGCCCGCATTCCATGATTTTGTGGGGACCGCCCGGTGTTGGCAAGACCACGCTCGCCCGCTTAACTGCACAGGCCTTTGATTGCGCATTTATTGCGATCTCTGCGGTGTTTGCAGGGGTAAAAGATATCCGTGCAGCGATGGATGAAGCGCAAATGACGCTTGAGCAGTATCAGCGACGCACGCTTTTGTTTGTGGACGAAATTCATCGGTTCAATAAGGCGCAACAGGATGCTCTACTGCCTTTTGTTGAATCAGGGCTTGTCACGTTCATCGGCGCTACGACTGAGAACCCTTCCTTCGAAGTGAATGCGGCATTGTTGTCCCGGGCGCAGGTCTATGTGCTGCAATCGCTCAACGAGAATGAATTACGCGAGCTCTTGTTGCGCGCGCAGCGCACAGTCTTGCAGGACCTTACGTTTGAAGATGCCGCGCTTGATACGCTGATTGGCTATGCAGACGGTGATGCGCGCCGGTTTCTAAGCCTGTTAGAGCAAGCAAGTGTTGCGGCCCAGAATGCTGGACAGACTACCGTGGATAGCGCGCTTGTTGAGAATGCACTGAGCATGAACGCTCGGCGCTTCGACAAAGGGGGCGATAATTTTTATGACCAGATATCGGCTCTGCACAAGTCAGTGCGGGGCTCTAGTCCTGATGCAGCCCTGTATTGGCTAACACGCATGCTAGATGGTGGAGCTGACCCAAAGTACTTGTCTCGGCGTATTGTGCGTATGGCTTGGGAAGACATTGGGTTGGCTGATCCTCGCGCCATGCAAATTGCGAACGATGCTGCGCTGACGTACGAAAGACTCGGCTCGCCCGAAGGGGAGCTTGCTTTGGCTCAGGCTGTGCTCTACCTAGCTGTCGCGCCCAAAAGTAATGCGGGATATATGGCCTATAACCACGCGGTGGCTTACATTAAGAGTGACAGTTCGCGAACGGTGCCGATTCATTTGCGCAATGCACCGACCAAACTGATGAAAGAGCTTGGTCATGGACGCGCCTATCGGTATGCGCATGATGAGCCCGAAGCGTATGCGGCTGGGGAGTCCTATCTCCCAGACGGAATGCGTGAGCCTGGATGGTATGTGCCGACGCCGCGTGGGCTTGAAGGGAAAATTTCTGAAAAGCTCGCGCATTTGCGTGCGCTGGATGCGCAAGCGCGCAAAAAAGTAAAGGACTGACGCTATGGAATGGTTAGATGCCCTTACGCTGGCCCGAATTCAGTTTGCGTTCACGGTCAGCTTTCATATTATTTTCCCCTCGTTTTCAATTGGTCTGGCGAGCTATCTCGCTGTGCTAAATGGTTTGCATCTCTTCACTGGGCGTCCTGTTTACCTCACGCTTTTTAATTATTGGAAAAAAATATTTGCCATCGCGTTTGGTATGGGTGTTGTCTCTGGCATTGTGATGAGCTACGAGTTTGGAACAAACTGGAGCGTATTTGCTGAAAAGACCGGACCAGTCCTCGGACCGCTGATGGGTTATGAGGTGATGTCGGCATTCTTCCTTGAGGCAGGATTCCTTGGTGTGATGCTGTTCGGGCGTGAGCGTGTAGGGCCGAAGTTGCATTGCTTTGCTACAGCGATGGTTGCGCTCGGCACGTTCATGTCTGCGTTCTGGATTTTGTCGGTGAACAGTTGGATGCAAACACCAGCGGGCTACGCCATGAATGACGTCGGTCAGTTTGTTGTGGCAGATTGGTGGGCGGTTATTTTTAATCCGTCCTTTCCGTATCGTCTGGTGCATATGTTGCTTGCCGCCTATCTGACCACTGCTTTTGTAGTTGGTGGTGTTGCCGCCTACCATTTGTTACGCAATAAGAATGAGTGCGTAAAAGGCTCGGCGACTGCGGTGATGTTTTCTATGGCGTTATGGATGGCTGCTATCGTGGCGCCCATTCAAATTGCGGCAGGTGATGCGCATGGGCTCAACACGCTAGAGCATCAGCCTCGCAAGATAGCGGCAATTGAAGGCCACTACGAAACAGTCAAAGGTGCGCCTTTGATTTTGTTTGGCGTGCCCAATGCGAAAGAGAAACGTATGGACTACGTCGTGGAGATTCCATACTTGGGTAGTTTGATTTTGACCCACACGCTTGATGGTGAGATCAAGGGGATGAACACCTGGCCCGTGGATGAACAGCCGCCAATGGGTATTGTGTTCTACGCGTTCCGGATCATGGTGGGGATTGGCTCGCTGATGTGTCTGCTTGGCCTTTGGAGCTTGTGGTTACGTTACAAGGGCCGACTGTATGACACGCCGCTGATGCACCGCGCGGCTCTTTGGATGGGGCCATCCGGTTTTGTAGCTGTCTTGGCAGGCTGGACCGTTACCGAAGTTGGGCGCCAACCGTATACGGTCTATAACTTATTGCGGACCGCCGACTCGGCGTCCCCGATTGATGCGACAGCGATTGCGTTTTCGTTGTTAGCGTTTGTGGTGGTCTATTTCTCATTGTTTGGGGCAGGGGTTTATTACATCTTTAGGCAGATGTCGCATCCGCCGTCTGCGTCAGATCCTGGTCTGTCCGTGCAGGAGCCCATGCGTGCAGCCGGTCTGGCCGGTGCGCGCACAGGCGTTGCCACACAGTCGGACACAGGAGGCCGAACATGACTCTCGACCTTCCTCTCATCTGGGCTGGCTTAATTGCCTTTGCAGTGCTGGCCTATATCGTTCTGGATGGCTTTGACCTTGGGATAGGCATCTTGTTTCCATGGGGACGTACTGAACAGCATCGCGATCAGATGATGAACACAGTGGCACCCGTTTGGGATGGCAACGAAACCTGGTTGGTGCTGGGCGGAGGCGGGCTATTTGCTGTCTTCCCGCTAGCCTATGCAGTGATCATGCCGGCGCTGTATGCCCCCATCATTATCATGTTGCTTGCACTGGTATTTCGTGGCGTTGCATTCGAGTTTAGATGGAAGAGTCATGCGCGCAAGTACCTTTGGGATTGGGCCTTTGCAGGCGGCTCGACCGTTGCAACGTTTGCGCAGGGCGTTGCGCTCGGCGCTTTGGTTCAGGGTATCCCGGTCGCGAATCGTGCCTACGCCGGTGGTTGGTGGGACTGGTTGACCCCTTTTAGTTTGCTAACTGGCTTTGCCTTGGTGGTTGGCTATGCATTGTTGGGTGCGACTTGGCTGATCTTGAAAACGGATGACGACGTTCAGCGTCTGGCCAGGAAAGCAGCATTTGGTTTGGCCCTTGCGTTACTCGGTCTAATCGGATTAGTGAGCTTGCTGACCCCATTCTTGAATGCGCATTTCATGCAAAAGTGGTTCGCTTGGCCAGCGATGGCCTTCGTCGCTCCCGTGCCGCTTTTGGTTTTAGTTTGTGCGTATGCGTTGTTTAAAGGTTTGGCGGACAAGTCGAACTTAATGCCGTTCTTAGCTGCGCAAGGCCTGTTTGCGTTGTCATATATCGGCCTACTAATCAGCTTCTTCCCCTACATCGTGCCATCTTCGCTGACGCTTTGGCAGGCGGCAGCCCCAGACAACAGCTTGCGGTTTCTGCTGGTGGGTGCGGTCGTGTTGATCCCGATCATCTTGGCTTATACCGCCTATGCCTATTGGGTCTTTCGCGGCAAGGTTCAAGCAAAGCATCACTACCACTAGATTCCGATGAAACGATGGCTTTGGTTCGTGGCAATTTGGGTCTCAAGCGTCGCTTGCCTGGCTCTGATCGCTTGGCTGCTGCGCCGTTTACAATACTTGCTTCATTAGCTTTAACTGCCTAAACATCATGCTTGACCCCGCTTTGTTGCGTAAAGATTTGGATGCCGTAGTACGTCGTTTATCGGCGCGCGGTTTTGCCTTTCCGATGGATGAGTTCAATGGACTTGAGTCCCGTCGTAAGTCCGTCCAAACCGACACTGAAAATCTGCAGGCGCAACGTAATGCGTTAGCCAAACAAATTGGTGCGTTGAAATCAAAGGGCGAAGACGCTTCAGCGGTACTTGCCGAGTCACAGGCAATACCAGCCAAACTTAAAGCCTTGGAACTAGAGCTCACCGAAATCCAGTCGCAGCTGTCTGACATGCTGATGGCGATTCCCAACTTGCCACACGAAAGCGTGCCACAAGGAGCAGACAGCGAAGGTAACGTCGAAGTGCGCCGCTGGGTGCCACAACCGGATGCCTCGGGAGACCCGCAGCGCCTGACTTTCGAGCCACGAGATCACGTCACACTTGGCGAAACCATTGGTCTGGATTTCGATACTGCCGCCAAACTTTCGGGTGCACGATTCAGTTTTATGCGTGGACCAGTCGCCCGCTTGCATCGTGCCTTGGCCCAGTTCATGCTGGATCTGCAAACGGGAACGCACGGCTACACCGAGTGCTACACGCCCTATATCGTTAACGCGTCTACGCTGATGGGCACTGGGCAGTTGCCTAAATTTAAAAACGATATGTTCTGGGTTACCCGTGGCGGAGACGAACCTGCAGTAGATGACCAAGGTAATATTGTTACGCGTGAAGATCAGTACTTGATTTCAACGTCAGAAATCACGCTAACCAGTTTTGTGCGGGATACGATCGTCCCTCCTACCGATCTGCCGATTCGTCTGACGGCCCATACACCGTGTTTTCGTTCTGAAGCGGGAAGCGGTGGACGCGATACGCGAGGCTTGATTCGTCAACACCAGTTCGACAAAGTCGAAATGGTACAAATTGTTGCGCCTGAAACCTCCTATCAGGCGCTTGAGGACATGGCTGGACACGCCGAGAAAGTCTTGCAACTACTCGGCTTACCGTATCGTGTGATGTTGCTGTGCACGGGGGATATGGGCTTTGGTTCGACCAAGACGTACGATCTCGAAGTGTGGCTACCGGCACAGAACACCTGGCGTGAGATCTCTTCAGTTTCAAACTGCGAGAGTTTTCAGGCCCGCCGTATGCAGGCCCGTACACGCAACACAGCCGGCAAGACAGAGTTTTTGCACACGTTGAATGGTTCCGGTCTTGCCGTTGGGCGCGCGCTCGTTGCCGTGCTTGAGAACTACCAACAGGCGGACGGTAGCATTGTGATTCCTGAGGTGCTGCGCTCATACATGGGCGGTTTGAGCGTGCTCAAAGCCGGCTAACGCGCAAATCATGCGCCCGACGACCCTCTTGGTGTTGACTGTGCCTCCCCTTATGTGGGCCAGCAACGCTATCGTTGGTCGGATGGCTGCTGGCGCCATACCACCACTCACCCTAAATTTTCTGAGATGGGTCGTCGCATTGGTGGTCCTCCTGCCATTTGTTTTCACGCAACTCAAGATAGATTGGTCAATGGGCCGCCAGCATTGGAGGCTCTTTGCCGCAACTGGGTTTTTAAGTACGACGTGCTACAACGCGCTTCAGTATTTAGCACTCATCACATCGAGTCCTATTAATATCGCTTTAATTACTGCAGCAGGACCAATTTTTACTTTACTGGTGGGGCGCGCGTTTTTTGCTGCACATATTGGTCGGGCTGCCGCGTTGGGGGCCGTACTCTCGATCCTAGGGGTAGCCTGGGTTCTTGTGCGTGGCGAACTTCAAAACCTCACCCAAGTTGAGTTTGTGACAGGCGATTTGTTTATGCTCTTGGCAATCGCCCTTTGGAGCGTATACACCTGGCTATTGCGTGAACGACCTAAGGCAATGTCCGGCTATAGTGTGCTCGCCTTGCAAATGTTGTGGGGGCTTGTGTTTGCCGTTCCCATGGTACTGGCTGAGGTAGCATGGGGCGGCTATCCTGAGGTGCAGTGGAATAGCAATACAGTTGGGATGGTGGTCTACGTAGCACTTGGCCCCGCATTGTTAGCCTATATCTGCTGGCAACGTGCCGTTGCGCTCACCGGATCGCAGTTGCCGATGTTCTTTTTGAATTTGACGCCAGTCTTTGCGGCGATTCTAGCTGTGCTGTTGTTGGGCGAGTTTCCTCAAAGCTATCATTTAGTCGGACTGGCTTTGATTGTGTTGGGTATCGTGTTGTCGAATCGAACAGATCCGGCCATAAATGAAAAAAAATAGCATCCGTCGTTGACATGAACGTGTCTGAATAAGGTGATTGAGAAATGAAGCAAATGTTGCGTAGCGTCTTGCACACAGCCATCGGTTTAACCGCAGCCTTGGCGCTTACGGGACTGGTCGCACCGTCCGCAAGCGCAGAGACCGTGCAGGGGTCTTATCTCGTTAGTGGAACACCGGCTCAGACAGGCGTGCCATTTTTTAGTGCTGGTTCAAAAGCTCAGGCTGATGGTGCCTGGGATTACTACCAAAAATCGATTGGTCAGCCGATGTCCGAGTGGGCAAAGACCGAAGTCAGACGCCCGCCTGGTGGGACCATTTTTTATCCCTTCTCGGGCCCAGACTTTGTGACAGTGTCACACTTATTCCCGCAAGCGGATCGCTTTGTGATGGTGGCGATGCAGGCTGCGGGTGAGCCTGCCGACGTTGCAAACATGTCGAACGTACGCCTACAAAGTTTTCAGGCGAAGTTCATGCGCGAATGGATGAAATTTAGTCGTCTCGCATTTTTTCGTACGGATGATCTGAACGAAGATTTGCGCGATAAACATGCGCAGATTGGTGTGACCACCATTCTGATTACTTTTGCTTTGTATTCTGGGTATGACGTCAAGGCGGTGTACCCAATTGTGTTTGACGAAGCGTCGGGTGATTACATCAAGGCCAATGGACCCTGGAAATCTGTTCGTCTTGAATTAAGCAAAGCCGGTAAGTCTGTGGTGCTGGACTACGTCAGCTTGGATTTGTCTGACGGTGTGTTGAGCCAGAGCGCCTCGACGCGCACTTGGCTCGCAAAAGAAGCCAAAAATCCCGTGTTGTTAAAGGCAGCCTCGCACTTGTTGCAGGAAACATACTTTTCAGTACTGAGAGACATTCTCGTTGAAAACGCCACAATGGTTGTGCAAGACGAGACGGGGTTGAATTACACCTATCTTGCTCAAATCGGTCCAGTCGATCTGTACGGTGGTTTTCTGTATCCACACGAGTTATTCAACCGCAAAAAGCAGGAGTCTCTCGCGCAGGCTTATCGAGAATCAAAAGATGTGAAGCCCTTGCCCTTCGCCTTTAGCTATAACAAAACAACTGAACGTCGAAGCGTTCAGATCGTCAGGCGCTAGGCTCAAGGCGCAGTGCGTGAGCGTGCGAATGCTCGTTGACTAAATGCACGCACTGCCTCGTTGAAGGTCTGAGGCTCATCAACGAATAGCGCGTGACCGGCCTGATCAAACATTGCGATCGTGATGAGGTCTGCTGAACGCTTACGCTCAAGCGCATCAGCTTGTTCCTTGAGCCAGGGTCGGACTGCGTAGAGCACCGGAATCTTTTGTTTCTCAAGTGTCTCGCGCCAGTACTCGCGCGGATAGGGTTGATTCAATAACTGAATCGCGACGTTTGCTGGTGCGCGTAGCGCAGAGTCCAGAACAGCTTGCGCGATTAGGGGTGGTGGTGTCTTACGATAAATGTCTTGGCTGAACGTGCGCATGTACTGCTCGCGCTTCTTGGGGTCGTTCATCGTTTGCTGGAAATTAGATTTACGTCCAGCCGGAGGGCGACCTTCACCGACCGAGTTGTCGATCAGTATCAGCCCTCGAAGATCCTTTGGAGCATAATTTGCGACATAGTCTAGCGACTCGAGAACCGCAAGCGACCACCCGGCCAAGACATATTCTTTGACCTTCGCGAATTTCAAAAACTCGTCCATGTCCTTGATGCGGCGCGCCGGTGCGTGAGAAAGCTTGGTGAGGTCTGATAGACCTTGTGAGCGCGGATCTAGTGCCAAGACACGATATTGATTCGACAGACCAATCAGCTGTTGTTCGAAGACTGCAGCGGGCATCAGCCAACCGGGTATAAAGACAATCGTTTGAGGGCCACTGCCGGCTTCCAGATAATGGAGGCGTACGCCATCAGACGTTTTGAAGGAATGGTGGTGCACGGGAGCCGCCCACAAAAGAAAGGGGCATAGCATCAAGCCGAGAGTGCCCAACAGTTGTTTGAATCGGTTCATGGGTACACTGCTAAAAACACGAACGAAATGTGGATAGTGAGACATTATGATCGAAATTACCGGTAATACGCGACTCTACGGGATCGTGGCAGATCCCGTTGCGCAGGTAAAGACTCCGCAAACGATGCGAAAGGTCTTTGAGCGTCGTGGCACCGATGGTGTGCTTGTACCGATCCATGTGCCACCGGCTGGTCTCGCCGATGTTGTGCAAGCTATACGCAGTATCAAAAATTTTGGTGGAATGGTGGTTACGGTGCCACACAAGACGAGTATGGTGGAACTCTGTGATGTGGTGACCGCAGAGGCCCGCGCGGTTGGTGCGGTCAATATCGTGCGACGCGAGCCCGATGGAACGCTTGCCGGTGACATCTTGGATGGGAAAGGTTTTGTTGAGGGGTTGCGTCAAAACGGTTTCAAACCAGAGGGGTTGACGGTGCTCCTGTGTGGCGCGGGCGGAGCAGCTCGTGCCATCGCATTCGCGCTCGCGCAAGCGGGCATTCGCAAATTGTCGATTCATAACCGGACACAAGCGGCCGCACAGCAGATTCTTCAAGGTATCAAGACCTTACATCCAGCAGTTGAGACGAGACTGGGTTCTGAGGACCCAACAGGTTTTGATCTGGTGGTGAACGCAACGTCTTTAGGCATGCGAGCGGAAGATCCATTGCCCTTGGACGCTTCGCGTCTGAGTGCGACGCAGGCTGTGGCAGAAATCATCATGACGCCTAAATTGACCCCCTTGCTTGAGCAGGCGCAAGCGAAGGGCTGTCGCATACAGTATGGTCTTCCGATGCTTGAGTGCCAGATTGAAATGATGGCGGACTTTATGGGAGTCGCAAAATAATGGAAACGTTTGATTATGTGATTGTGGGCGGCGGCACCGCTGCGTGTGTGCTTGCCAATCGGCTAACGGCGTGTGGGAAGTATTCCGTGTTGATGCTTGAGGCGGGTGGTGAACCTAAAAGCATGTGGGTGAATATTCCTGCAGGCTTCACGAAGTTACTAAATGATCCAACGTATAACTGGCGCTTCGAGACTGAGCCTGAGGATAACGTACGAGGACGTACCATCGCGATCCCGCGTGGCAAGGGTTTGGGTGGCTCAAGTTTAATCAATGGCATGATTTACGTGCACGGGCAGCCAGAGGACTATGACCACTGGGCGCAGCTAGGTGCGCAAGGCTGGTCTGCGAAAGACGTCATGCCGATCTTTAAGAAAATCGAAACCTATATGCCCGGTGGTGCGCATCGCGGCAAGTCAGGGCCGATGCATATCCATCATGTGAGTGAGCGATATCCTATCGCTGACGCTGTGCTGCAGGCAGCAGCGCAGGATGGTCAAAAACTGACAGATGATTACAACGGCGTAGACCAAGATGGTTTTGGCTACTATCAGGTGGCCCAAAAAAATGGTCAGCGCTGGAGCGCGGCAGATGGTTACTTGCAACCCGCACGTGGTCGAAAAAATCTGTCTGTACGAACCGGTGCACACGTCACTAAAGTATTACTGACGCAAGGGCGTTGCAGCGGAGTTGCGTACTTGCAAGCTGATGGCATACACGAGGTGGCCGCAAAGCGGGAGGTCATCATGGCGGCTGGCGCCGTGCAAACGCCACAAATTCTAGAGTTATCTGGAATTGGCAATCCCGCGCTCTTGCAGACATTCGGTATTCCCTGTTTACATGCTGCACCACGTGTCGGTGAAAACTACATCGATCACTTTGCGACACGCATGAATTGGCGTGTCAAAAATACCCAAACGCTGAATGAACTGGCGCAGGGCTGGCGTGTTGGGGTTGCCGCCCTACAGTACTTTTTACAGCGCAAAGGGATACTGACCCTGGGTACAGGTTTGGTGCGAGGCTTTGTTAAAACGCGTCCAGAGTTTGCGACACCTGATGTGCAATATTTCTTTATGCATGCCAGCTATGCAAACGCTGCGATTCGTAAGCTTGATAGTGCGCCCGGCATGACAATGGGTGTGTCAGGTATTCGTCCAACGTCACAGGGCAGTATCCATATCAAATCGGCTGATCCAATGGTTGGACCTTCAATTCGTCCGAATTTTCTTGCTGATCTTGCAGATCAGCAGTCACTCATTGATGGGATGCGTATCGCACGTCGGATTATGGGTCGGGACGCACTGAAGTCTTATATCGATTTCGAAATGAATCCGGGGGATTCGGTCCAGACTGATGAACAGTGGTTAGACTTTGCACGTGAAACCGGTCAGACCATTTACCATCCGGTTGCGACATGTCGGATGGGAACAGATGCGGATGCCGTTGTCGACGTGCGGTTACGCTTTAAGGGGCTGAGTGGCCTCAGAGTGGTCGATGCATCCGTGATGCCGGCGATGGTCTCTGGCAACACACAGGGCCCTGTGATGATGGTCGCAGAAAAGGGTGCTGAGATGATTCTTGAGGACGCACGCGCAAGCTAAGCGTCGGGTAGTGTGAGGTAGTGCTGCGCAAGCTTTTTAAACGCAGTCACGCCCGCGTCGCGCCCGGTTTCTTCTGACACGATCATGCCTACTTCGTCGGCGAGCGACGAGGCGAGTGCCGCATCTAAAAATAGTAAGCGGGAGCGGCGCGCGAGAACATCTTCTACCGTGCGCGCGTACTCATACCGCACAGCGAAGCGAACCATGGCTTCGGTCAGTCCGCCGCCCAGTACACGTTGTGCGCCGGGTAAGCGTTCAACATAGTCCGCCTCGTCTCCGTAGGCGGCAACACTAGGCGCTGCGTTCATTGGGTGAGCCACGACTACTCCCGACTGGGCACCGACCAGTTGAAGGTCTTCAGTACGGCAGCTTGAGCGTTGGGGTAGCAAAGAAGCCTTCGTGCATTGTGCCAAGACGTCTTCTGCCATTGCGCGATAGGTTGTCCACTTTCCGCCGGTGACTGTGACGAGCTTACTTTTGCTAATCAGCACGGTATGTTCGCGACTAATCTTCTTGGTATTGCCGCTGTTATCTTCTGGAGGCTTGACCAGCGGTCTTAACCCGACCCAGATGCTCTTGATGTCTGCACGCTGCGGGGGACGTTTCAAGTAACGCGCTGATTCGCGCAAAATAAATTCCAGTTCTTCCTTAAAGGGAATCGGCTCGCGACTTAAATCATGACGTGGAGTGTCAGTTGTTCCAATAATCACTTTGCCAAGCCAAGGCACAGCGAACAACACGCGGCCGTCGGTCGTGTGTGGAACGATGAGTGCATGATCCCCTGGCAAAAACTCGCGATCGACAACAATATGCACGCCCTGGCTCGGTGCGACAATATTTGAATGAGACGTATGGCTTGCCTGTGCATCTAAATCGCGCAGTGCATCTACCCATACCCCGGTAGCGTTCACAACACAGTGCGCACGAATGGTGTGCTGTTCATTTGTCTCGGTGTCACGGATCACCAGTCCAGAAACACGACCATCGGCATGGGTTAGCGTGACGGCCTCGCAATAGTTAAGCAGGAGTGCCCCGTGTTGTGCTGCCGTCCGCCCGATCGCTAGTGCGAGTCGGGCGTCATCAAACTGACCATCCCAGTACTTAACAGAACCTTTGAGTTCATGCGTGTTTAGGTTGGGAAGGTCTTGCAAAGTGTGGGCTTTACCCATAAAGCGTGTGCGCCCGAGACTGCGGCGACCTGCAAGCGCGTCGTACAGAATAAGGCCTGCACCATAAAACGGCTGTTCCCAAAACTTGTAGCAGGGCATCACAAAAGCGAGCGGCTGCGCAAGGTGTGGTGCGTTATGTAAGAGCGTTGTGCGTTCGTGCAAGGCTTCGTACACCAGTGAGACATTACCCTGTGCGAGGTATCGCACGCCGCCATGTACGAGTTTGGTTGATCGCGACGATGTGCCTTGAGCGAAGTCAGTTGCTTCGATGACGATTACAGAATAGCCACGGGATGCGGCATCCAGCGCGAGACCGAGACCTGTTGCGCCACCACCAATAATCGCTAGATCGTAGGGCGTATTTTTTTCGAGGCGAGACAGTAGGCCTGCACGGGTCGCGTCAAGTGGCGTACTTTGTTGGCGCATGTTGTAGTCTTTGTTTGCAGTGATGGTCTAGTTTAGTCCTGTGCCCAGCCTTTTGCCCGTTCTACCGCTTGATGCCATCGGGCTAGTTTCGTCTGACGTGCGTGTTCAGACAGATTTGGCTCAAAGCGCTGGTCTATCATCCATTGTGATGCGATCTGGTCTGTGCTTGACCAAAAGCCGCTTGCAAGTCCGGCGAGGTAGGCTGCGCCCAAGGCCGTGGTTTCCGTGATCGCAGGACGCACAACCGGGATGCCCAAGAAATCAGCCTGAATTTGCATCAGCAGGTTGTTTTTGCAGGCCCCACCGTCGACGCGTAACTCCGCTAGCGTAATACCTGAGTCTTTTTGCATGGCTGCAAACACGTCTGCGACTTGCAGCGCAATTGCTTCGAGAGCCGCACGGGCGATGTGTGCTTTGGTCGTCCCGCGGGTCATGCCAACTAGCGTGCCGCGTGCATGTCCATCCCAGTGCGGCGCCCCAAGCCCTGCAAAGGCGGGGACAAGATAGGTATCCCCGACATCCGGTACGCTTTGTGCGAGACCTTCAACCTGCGCCGCAGAGTCGATGATGTTGAGGCCGTCGCGCAACCACTGAATCGTCGCGCCCCCCATAAAGACCGACGCTTCGAGGCAGTAGGTTGTTTCTGGTGCATGCTGGGCTTGACTTGTGCGCTGCCAACCGACCGTCGTGAGCAACCTGTTTGCGCTCGCAACAGGCGTTCCGCCCGTATTCAGAAGCATGAAGCAGCCGGTGCCATAGGTGTTCTTTGCCATCCCGGCAGAGAAACAGGCCTGACCAAAGGTTGCTGCTTGTTGGTCGCCAATCATGGCAGTAATCGGGATGGCGCGACCAAAGAGCGAAGGGTCCGTTTCACCGAAGTGTCCACCGCTTGGATGCACGTCGGGGAGCAGCGCCCGCGGGATATTGAACAGCTTGAGCAGCTCATCATCCCATCGCAGCGTGTGCAAGTTAAACAGCAAGGTACGAGAGGCATTGCTTGGGTCGGTCGCATGGACCTTGCCGGCTGTGAGCTTCCAAAGCAGCCAAGTGTCGATCGTCCCAAAGGCTAAATCACCGCGTTCGGCCTGCGCACGCGCTCCCGGTGTGTTGTCCAGGAGCCAGGCCAATTTGGTGGCGGAAAAATAGGCATCCAGTACTAGCCCTGTTTTTTCTTGCAGTAGTTGTGAATGACCTTGGATTCGCATCTTGTCGCAGGTATCGGCAGTGCGGCGATCCTGCCAAACAATTGCGTTGGCGACGGGCTCACCCGTTCGACGATTCCACAAGACGGTAGTTTCGCGCTGATTAGTGATGGCGATCGCGGCGATCTGGTTGAGGATCGTGGAGGTGTCACCCTGCCCAAGTACCTGTTCAATGACTTGGCGCTGGGTGTTCCAAATGTCGTTGGCGTCATGCTCCACCCAAGCAGGGTGCGGGAAAATCTGGCGAAATTCTTTTTGAGCGGTCTTTACGCTGCGCCCTTGGGCGTCAAACAATATCGCCCGCGAACTGGTTGTGCCTTGGTCGAGAGCCAGAATGTATTGCATAGTCGGTTGGGCCTAAAACGTAAAAGAGGCATGGGGAGCGTTGTACAGGGCAGACCCTAATTCAAACTTGGGCCAGTAAGTGTTACAAACACGTGTCAAAAACATGAATAAAACCGTCATTATTTGAAGTTACAGTTTAGACAGTACCCTCAAATTTAACGTTCGACAATGCGTGGCTGAGTCCGCAATCCTAGGAGATCGTATGAAACTGAAACTTGCCGCGGCGACAGCCGCCTTAACGTTTAGCGCGCTGACAGCACTGCCTGTCCAGGCCCAAACGGAGATTCAATGGTGGCACGCAATGAGCGGTGCACTGGGTGAGTGGGTTAACGACCTCGCCAAAGATTTCAACGGAAGCCAGAAAGACTACAAGGTCGTCCCAGTCTTCAAAGGCACCTACGACGAAGCAATGACTGCCGCTGTCGCGGCCTTCCGTGCTGGCAACGCACCGCATATTCTTCAGGTGTTTGAGGTCGGTACTGCAACGATGATGGCCAGCAAGGGCGCCATCGTGCCTGTCGCCGATGTGATGAGTAAGGCTGGCGTGAAGTTTGATCCAGCGGCCTATGTGCCTGCGGTTGCGGGCTATTACACCGCCCCGAACGGTCAAATGTTGAGTTTCCCCTTCAACAGTTCGACAACTGTGCTCTGGTACAACAAAGACGCATTCAAGGCCGCAGGCTTGGATCCTGAGAAGCCACCGGTCACCTGGCCTGAAGTCGTCGAAGCAGCTAAAAAGCTCAAGGCCTCTGGTCACAAGTGCCCTTACACAACGAGCTGGGTGAGCTGGACGCAGCTCGAGAGCTTTAGTGCTTGGCACAACACCGAGTTCGCCACGCAAGGTAACGGCATGAAAGGTACCAATGCGCGTTTGAAGGTGAATGAGCCTTTGCAGGTACGCCACATACAGAACTTGTCAGATATGGCGAAAGATGGCTTGTTCGTATATAAGGGTCGCGCCAATGCGGCCGATCCAGTTTTCGTATCGGGTGAGTGCGCCATGACGACTGGCTCTTCGGCGCTTTACGGTAACTTGAAGCGTAACGCCAAGTTTGCATTTGGTACGTCGACTTTGCCGTATTACGCGGACGTGAAGGGTGCTCCACAAAACACGGTCATTGGTGGCGCGAGCCTCTGGGTAATGGCTGGACGCAAGCCTGATGAATACAAAGGGGTTGCCCAGTTCTTTGAATTCTTGTCCCGTCCAGAGGAAGCTGCAAAGAGCCATCAGCGCACTGGCTACCTGCCGCTGACGATTGCTTCGTTTGAGCTGACAGAGAAATCAGGTTTCTACAAACAGAATCCGGGTACGGATGTTTCGGTTACGCAGATGATTCGTAAGACAACCGACAATTCCAGAGGGATTCGTCTTGGTAATCATGTGCAGATTCGTACGATTATCGATGAAGAACTCGAGCAGGTCTGGGCTGGAAAGAAAGCCGCGAAGGACGCTTTAGACTCAATCGTGAAGCGCGGTAACGAATTGCTCGAACGTTTTGAGAAGGCGAACAGTCGCTAAAACGACGACAAAGCGCGATGGGTGTTGAAAGATACCCATCGCGTCTTCTCTAGAAGCTGATGGAAAAGAAAGTTCGCTTTAAATCCGTGTGGTTGCCGTGGCTGCTTATTGCTCCACAAATGGCGATCGTCCTGATTTTCTTCTTTTGGCCGGCTGGCCAAGCCTTGTATCAAAGTGTTCTCGAAGAGGATGCTTTTGGTATGTCACGCCAATTCGTCGGCTGGCAGAACTTTTCCAGGCTCTTTAACGATCCTTTATATCTTGAGTCGTTTCAAACGACCGCAATATTTTCACTGCTGGTGGCTGTTGTTGGGCTGAGCCTCGCTCTATTGCTAGCGGTTATGGCCGATCGTGTCTTGCGTGCAGCCAACATCTACAAAACCTTGCTTATCTGGCCATATGCAGTCGCTCCTGCTGTGGCCGGTGTTTTGTGGGTATTTATTTTTGCGTCTCCCATGGGTGTGGTGGCTTATGCATTACATTGGTTTGGGGTAGATTGGAACCACATGCTCGATGGTCGCGATGCAATGACCTTGATTGTTGTCGCCGCCGTGTGGAAGCAGATTTCCTATAACTTTTTATTTTTTCTGGCCGGTTTGCAGTCGATTCCCCGCTCATTGATTGAAGCCGCTGCAATCGATGGCGCGACTCCCTGGCATCGTTTTAGGACAATCGTCTTCCCCTTGTTGTCACCTACGACCTTTTTCTTGTTGGTCATCAACGTCGTGTATGCCTTCTTTGATACCTTTGCGATCATCGATGCAACGACGCACGGCGGTCCGGGCAAGTCGACAGCTATTCTCGTATACAAGGTTTACTACGATG
>JACCDW011408291.1_pt1 | contig 43460 bp, 45 predicted proteins | sample 7449781 | NCBI WGS metagenome assembly JACCDW01 (sample SAMN15323449, study PRJNA562643) | freshwater metagenome | isolation source: river surface water | place: USA:Blue River Watershed | collected 2017-08-18 | reverse complement strand
GGTGGGTGTGCCAATTCTGGGCATTGTCGAGAATATGTCGATGCATATCTGCACAAACTGCGGCCATGCCGAACCAATTTTCGGCGAAGGGGGCGGGGCTGCGCTGGGTGCTGATTATCAGGTGCCGTTGTTGGGCAAGTTGCCGCTCGATTTGCGGATTCGGGCCGGTCTGGATGCGGGGCAACCCATTGTAGCGGCGGATCCGGACTCGGCGATCAGCCAGGAATATCTGACCATCGCCCTAAAGGTTGCCGGTGCCGTGGCGGCCAGAGCGCGGGATACCAGTCATAAGTTCCCCAAAATCGTCATCGAGTAGGTGTCGGAGCCTCACACAGGGTACAATTTCCGCCAATTTTCATGAATTTGCGTTCCTTCAAGGAATCTCTGGAGCCGGTATGAGCATCAAGTCTGATAAGTGGATCCGTCGCATGGCCGAACAGCACGGCATGATTGAGCCGTTTTCGCCGGATCTCGTGCGCGAAGTGAATGGCCAGAAGATTGTGTCTTACGGCACGTCCAGCTATGGATACGACATTCGTTGTGCCCGCGAATTCAAGGTGTTTACCAACATCAATAGCACGGTCGTTGACCCGAAGGAATTCGATCCGAAGTCTTTCGTTGAAGTCGAATCAGATGTTTGTATCATTCCGCCAAACTCGTTTGCGCTGGCCCGTACGGTGGAATACTTCCGTATTCCGCGTAGCGTGCTGACGGTGTGTCTGGGTAAGAGCACCTATGCCCGTTGCGGCATTATCGTGAACGTGACCCCGTTTGAACCGGAATGGGAAGGTTACGTCACCCTCGAATTCTCGAACACCACGCCGCTGCCTGCCAAGATCTACGCTGGGGAAGGTTGTGCCCAGGTGCTGTTCTTCGAGTCTGATGAAGTTTGCGAAACGTCGTATAAAGATCGTGGTGGCAAGTACCAGGGTCAGGTCGGTGTCACACTCCCGAAAATTTAAAGCTGTAGACTCAACGAGTTGGTTGTATTGCGCGCCGCGTGTTCTGGCTGATGCCTGCACGCGGTGTTTCCTTTCTGGCTGAGGAGCCGCTGCTATGAAGTTCCATTTTCCGATCATCATCATCGATGAAGATTTCCGTTCCGAAAACGCCTCGGGTCTCGGTATTCGTGCCCTGGCTGAAGCGATCGAGAAGGAGGGCATGGAAGTGCTGGGGGTGACGAGTTACGGTGACCTGAGCTCGTTCGCGCAGCAACAAAGCCGTGCGTCAGCGTTCATCCTGTCGGTGGATGACGAAGAGCTGCTGAACGATGAAGAGCAGACGATTGCTGAACTGCGCGCCTTCGTTGAAGAGATTCGCTACAAGAATGCAGATATCCCGATTTTCCTGCATGGTGAAACCCGGACCTCACGGCACATCCCGAATGACATCCTGCGAGAGCTGCACGGCTTCATTCACATGTATGAAGATACGCCGGAGTTCATTGCGCGCAATGTAGTACGTGAGTCGAAGGCCTATCTGGATTCGCTGCCGCCGCCGTTCTTCCGTGCACTGACGCATTACGCAGCAGATGGCTCGTATTCCTGGCACTGTCCGGGACACTCGGGTGGCGTTGCCTTTCTGAAGAGCCCGGTCGGTCAGATGTTCCACCAGTTCTTCGGTGAAAACATGCTGCGCGCCGACGTGTGTAACGCGGTGGAAGAGCTCGGTCAGTTGCTGGACCATACCGGTCCGGTGGCCGCATCGGAACGCAACGCAGCGCGTATCTTCAACTGTGACCACCTGTACTTCGTGACCAACGGGACGTCGACCTCGAACAAGATTGTCTGGCACTCGACTGTGGCGCCGGGCGATATCGTGGTTGTTGATCGTAACTGCCACAAGTCGGTGCTGCACTCGATCATCATGACCGGGGCGATCCCGGTGTTCCTGATGCCAACCCGCAATAACTTCGGCATCATCGGCCCGATCCCCAAGAGCGAATTTTCCTGGGAAAGCATCCAGAAGAAGATCGCCGCGAATCCCTTTATTGCCGATAAAACTGCCAAGCCGCGCGTGCTGACCATTACGCAATCCACCTATGACGGCATTCTGTATAACGTCGAAGAAATCAAAGAAATGCTCGACGGCAAGATTGACACGCTGCACTTCGATGAAGCCTGGCTGCCGCATGCCGCCTTCCATGACTTCTATGGCGACTATCACGCCATTGGTGCGGATCGCCCACGCTGTAAAGAATCGATGGTGTTCTCAACGCAGTCAACGCACAAGCTGCTGGCGGGTCTGAGCCAGGCCTCGCAGATTCTGGTGCAGGATTCGGATGGTCGTAAGCTAGACCGTGACGTCTTTAACGAAGCTTATCTGATGCATACCTCGACATCGCCGCAGTACGCGATTATTGCGTCGTGCGATGTGGCGGCGGCCATGATGGAAGAGCCGGGCGGTCCGGCACTGGTGGAAGAGTCGATTGCCGAGGCACTTGATTTCCGCCGCGCCATGCGCAAGGTGGATGAGGAGTGGGGCGCAGACTGGTGGTTCCAGGTCTGGGGCCCGGATGATTTGTCGGAAGAAGGTATTGAAGAGCGCGAAGCCTGGATGTTGAAACCGGGGGAGCGTTGGCATGGCTTTGGCCAGCTGGCGGATGGATTCAATATGCTCGATCCGATCAAGGCGACGATTATTACGCCGGGGTTGGACGTGGATGGCGCATTCTCTGAAGAGATCGGCATTCCGGCGGCCATTGTGACCAAATATCTGGCCGAGCATGGCGTGATTGTCGAGAAGTGCGGTCTGTATTCATTCTTCATCATGTTCACCATTGGCATTACTAAAGGCCGCTGGAATACCATGGTGACTGAATTGCAGCAGTTCAAGGACGACTACGACAAGAACCAACCGCTTTGGAAGGTGCTGCCGGAGTTCTGCCAGAAGCACCCGCGATACGAGCGCGTTGGTTTACGCGATTTGTGCCAACAGATTCACGATGTATACAAGGCCAATGATGTGGCACGTCTGACGACCGAGATGTATCTGTCGGATATGGTGCCGGCGATGCGCCCTGCGGACGCATTTGCCAAGATGGCGCACCGAGAGATCGAGCGTGTGCACATTGATGATCTGGAAGGCCGCATTACGGCCATGCTGGTGACGCCGTACCCACCGGGTATTCCATTGCTGATTCCGGGTGAGCGCTTCAATAAGACGATTGTGAACTATCTGCAGTTTGCCCGTGAGTTCAACGAACGCTTCCCGGGTTTTGAGACGGATGTACACGGTCTTGTGAAAGGTGAAAAAGACGGCAAGACGGCGTACTACGTCGACTGCGTGCGCTAAATATGGGGATGAGCGCCGGTGGTGGTCAGATGGCGTCAACTAGCCGTCTGACGCAGTTTATTCTGGGCGCCCTGGTGCTCGGGATTGTATCGGGTGCGGTGGTTCATCAACTCGGCGCGGGCACGGCATTTCCGGTGACCTATGCCGAAAATGTCTCGCTATTGACGGATGTTTTTTTGCGCATGATCAAGATGATCATCGCGCCGCTGGTGTTCGCAACCCTGGCGGTAGGCATTGCTAGTATGGGCGATAGCAAGACGATTGGTCGGGTGGGGGCTAAAACCTTCGGCTGGTTCCTGATGATGTCCTTTCTTTCGTTACTGTTGGGGCTGCTGATGGTGCATTTGTTGCAGCCCGGAGCCGGCGTCAACCTTGAGGTGCCTGCCGCATCGGCGAGTACGGGGCTGGCCGCACCGGGGAACCCGTTGGCTAATTTTCTGCACCATGTGTTTCCGGTCAGCATTATTGACGCGATGGCAAAAAACGAGATTCTGCAGATCGTTGTGTTTGCGGTGTTCTTTGGCTTGGCGGGGGCACATCTGGGCCCCAGGGCTGAAGAGTTTTTTCGTAACCTCGATATGCTCTCGCATCTGATGTTGCGCATTACGTCGATGGTGATGAACTTTGCACCGGTTGCCGTATTTGCAGCAGTGTCGGCGGTGATTGCCAAGAGCGGCCTGGGCATTCTCGCGACCTACGCACAATTCATGTTGTCCTTTTATGCAGCAATACTGGCGCTCTGGGTCGTCATTGTTCTGATGGGCTCGCTGGTGCTCGGCAAATCCGTGCTCACCCTGGTGGGTATGCTGCGCCAGCCATTAGTGCTGGCTTTTACGACAGCAAGCTCGGAGGCGGCTTATCCGAAGACGCTGGAACAGGTCGAGCGTTTTGGCGCACCGAACAAGATTGCATCGTTTGTGTTGCCGGTGGGCTATTCGTTCAATCTGGATGGCTCGATGATTTATTGCACGTTCGCAACGCTATTTATTGCTCAAGTGTATGGCATCGAAATGAGCCTGGGCCAGCAATTCGTGATGTTGCTGATGCTGATGGTGACATCGAAGGGGATTGCCGGTGTGCCACGTGCTTCTTTGGTCGTGATTGCGGCGACGCTGGCACATTTCAACATTCCCGAGGCCGGAGTGCTCTTGATTCTCGGGGTCGATCACTTTTTGGATATGGCGCGTTCGGCCACCAATGTCCTGGGTAACGGAGTGGCGACCGCGGTGATCGCCAAGTGGGAGGGGGTGCTTAAGCCGGCTGGCGAATCAGATGCACCACCGCATAGGGAATCCCCGAGCTGCTGATGTGCGTTGTGCGAGAAGTTTCCTGCCAGGCGGCGTTAATGGCCGGAAACGTGGTGTCGCCCTCAGCGTCAATTCCGACCTCGGTCATGATCAGTTGTCCGGCTAAAGGCAAGGCTTGGCGGTAAAGCTCGGCGCCACCGATGACAAAGGCCCGGGTGTCGCCGACTGCAGTGATCGCTTCCGGGAGGCTGCCAAATACCTCCGCCCCGGGCGCCGGGTAGCCAGTTTGTCGGGTAATGACCATGTTGCGTCGATTGGGCAGTGGGCGCCCCAGAGACTCCCAGGTTTTGCGTCCCATGATGATGGGGTGGCCGCTGGTTGTTTCTTTGAAATGCTTGAGATCTTCGGGGAGATGCCAGGGGAGTGCGCCACGACCCTCCTCGTTGGTGCAGCCGATGATTCCGTTGCGGGCAACGGCAACGATCAGGGCGAGATTCGGATAGATCAGGTCAGCCATGGGTTGTCTGCGTCCAGTCAATCAGACCACGGGTGGAAGCGTCCAGCGTTGTTTTGTCGGCATCGCCATTCAACACAGGCAGGACGCGTGAGGCCAGTTGTTTGCCCAGCTCGACGCCCCATTGGTCGAAGGAGTTGATGCCCCAGATCACACCCTGAACGAATACCTTGTGCTCGTAGAGCGCCAGTAGCAGGCCCAGGTGATAGGGATCTAGGCGTGGCAACAACAGCGTGGTCGAGGGCTGGTTGCCAGCAAAGACTTTGTGCGGCAGCAGCGCCTCACGTTGTGCGGCAGGGAGCCCGGCGGCTTCAAGTTCGCTGCGTGCTTCTGCTTCTGTTTTGCCGAAAGCCAGTGCGGCGCTTTGTGCGAAACAGTTGGCGAGTAGTGGTGCCTGGTGCCCCGGTAGCGGGTAGTCGCTAAGCGCCGTGGCGATAAAGTCGCAGGGCACCAGCCAGCCACCCTGATGCAGTAGCTGGAAGAATGCGTGTTGACCATTGGCGCCGATTTCGCCCCAGACGATGGGGTTGGCGGGGCAGGTGAGCGGCTGGCCGTCGCGATTGACGGTTTTGCCATTGGATTCCATTTCCAGCTGTTGCAGATAGCCGGGCAGGTGACGCAATGATTCGTTGTAGGGAACGATCGCCGAGGTATTGGCGCCGAGGAAATTGGTGTTCCAGATGCCGAGCAGTGCCAGTAGCACGGGTAGGTTGTCGATCAGCGGTGTTTCGCAGAAATGACGATCCATGGCCTGGGCACCGGCCAGGAGTCGTTCGAAGCCGCTCATGCCGATACTGATGGCTAAAGGGAGCCCTACGGCTGACCACAGGGAATAGCGTCCACCGACCCAGTCCCACATGGGCAATACTTGTGCCGGTGGAATACCGAATTCGGCCGCGCGTTCGGGGTGTGCTGATACGGCGATAAAGTGTTTGGCCAGCGCCTCTTCGGAACCCGTATGCGCCAGCATCCAGTTGCGGGTGCTGGCTGCGTTAATCATCGTTTCCTGCGTCGTGAACGTCTTGCTAGCAATGATGAACAGCGTTGTCCGTGGATCGAGTGTTTCTAGTAGCGGCGCAAGGTGTGCACCATCTAAATTGGAAACGTAATGCACGTGCAGACCGGGGTGCGCGAAAGCCGACAAGGCGCGGGTACACATCTTCGGTCCGAGATCCGAACCGCCAATACCGATATTAACGACATGACGGATGGTGTCGCCGGTGTAACCCTTCCAGTTGCCGCTGCGCAATTGCTCGACGATGGCAGCCATCTGCTGCCGCACCTTGCGCACTTCCGGCATGACATCAAGCTCTTCGGATGGAAATGCGGTGTCAGCGAGATGGCGCAGTGCTGGATGCAGTACGGCACGTTCTTCGCTGACATTGATTTTGTCCCCCGCAAACAAACGTTTGCGCCAACCGCTCACATCGGCGGCTTCGGCGAGTGAAACCAGGTGCTGCAGTACCTCCTGGTCCAGTCGCTGCTTGGAAAAATCAAGCAATAAGCCATCGGTCTGACGCGAGAAGAGTGGAAAGCGCTCTGGATCGTTGGCGAAGAGTTCACGCAGATGTGTCGTCGACAGGCGGTCACGTGCGTCTCGCAGACGTGACCAGGCGGGGGTTTGTGTGATGTCGCGGCTCATACGGTTTTATCCGGCCGGTCAGACAGCCACTGGCGCGGCAATGTGTGGATGTGGATCGTAGCCTTCAAGGGAGAAGTCTTCAAAACGGAAGGCGAACAGATCTTTGACCTCAGGGTTGATGCGCATCACGGGTAAATTACGCGGTTCGCGACTCAATTGCAGTTTGGCCTGTTCCAGGTGGTTGCTGTACAGATGCGCATCACCCAGCGTGTGAATGAATTCACCAGGTCGATAGCCGCACACCTGGGCAATCATCATCGTCAGTAGTGCGTAGGAGGCAATGTTGAATGGCACGCCGAGGAATATGTCAGCGCTCCGCTGATACAGCTGGCATGATAGGCGCGGACGCGGGTCAGCATCGCCCGGCGCGGGTGGTGCCACATAAAACTGGAAGAGCGCGTGGCAGGGTGGCAGGGCCATGCGGTCGACTTCGCCGGGATTCCAGGCGCAGACAAGGTGGCGACGTGAATCCGGGTTGTTCTTGAGGCCTTCAACGAGCTGCGTGATCTGATCAATCGTGCGAACCGTGGGGGGGGCACCTTCTTTGCCGGGTACGACGGTTTCCCAACGACGCCATTGTTTGCCATAGACGGGACCCAGTTCACCGTGCTCGTCGGCCCAATCGTCCCAGATAGAAACGCCGTGTTCCTTGAGATAGGCAATGTTGGTGCTGCCCTGCAGGAACCAGAGGAGTTCGTGAATGATGGAGCGCAGGTGCAGTTTCTTGGTGGTTAGTACCGGGAACCCTTGCTCGAGATCAAAGCGCATTTGCCAGCCGAATACCGAGCGCGTGCCGGTGCCGGTGCGGTCGGTTTTGACGTGGCCATGATCCAGCACGTGTTGCATCAGGTTCAGGTAAGTCTGCATGCGAAATCCGTTTTTTTGCGGGTCTAAACCCTATAATCATCGCATATTTCTACCCTCGGAATCTCCGAAAGCCCTCCAATATGCCAACCAGTACACCCCATCTCCGTTCTGCTCGACCATCGAGTAAATCGACGTCACCACGTAAGCGCGTTGCCAGTTCGGCGCTGCCAGCCCATTGGCAGCCCATGTTGCCTAAAGTCGTGTTGGCCGATGGCAAGTTGAAAGACAGTGTTCTTAACGGATTGACGCATGTCTTGGTGCTCTTTCCAGCATCTTTGCTGGCGGGGGGCGAGTTGCCCACGGGTCTACCGGGCGCCACTTTGCTCAAACGCGTGTTGGCGCGGCAGAAAAAGAAACCCGGGGCAATGCTGCGGGTGGGCGCTGCTAACGGTGCGATCCCGGTTGAGCCTGTAGTGCCGGAGGCGATGCTGGCCGGTGGGGGGCTGGTTCGTTGGTTGGCTCTGGATATGGATGCCCCGGTTTTTCAAATCCATCAGCAGTTGCGTCTGGCGCTTGCAGGTCTGCTGGCGGAGCAACCGGCGCAGTTGGATATTGTCTTCCATGGATCCGCCGGTTTCGTCGCCGGAGTGTTGCCGGAGGCGGCCTATGTGGCTGCTGTTAACCGTGTTGCTTTACCAAAAACCGTGACCGCGGAAAAAGTGCTTGTGACCAGGACACCCAAGTCTGCAGTGGCGGCAAAAGCCGCCAAGGTGTCCGAGATTCGGTTATGGGCCGGATCGCGTGATCAGGCGTTTCTCAAGCAGCAGCTCGTTGGGGCTCTGGCGCGGGCCGAGGCTAACGTGTTGACGCGTGCCCTGTGTGTGTTGCCGCCTAACCAGCTGACACCGGGCTCGTTCCGTGCGTTGTTGCCGCCGCAGATTAAAGGCCTAGGCATTCGCACCGAGGTCTATGATGTGGGGCGTCTCAAGAAGCTTCAGGCGGGAGCGTTCCTGGCCGTGGCACAAGGTAGCCCCGAGCAGGATGCCGCGATTATTCATTTAAGCTACAGCCCGACGGTTAAAACGGCCAAGAGTGCCATTCGGCCTAGGCCGGGCGCGAAGAGTAAGGCCGCAATTGATACCGTACCCTCTGTGGCGTTGGTCGGCAAAGGCATTTGTTTTGATACCGGTGGCCATAATCTGAAGCCTGCCCGTTATATGGCGGGTATGCATGAAGACATGGCGGGTGCGGCGGTGGCGTTGTCTGTGATTCAGGCGGCGGCACGTTTGAAATTGCCCGTTCGGGTGGATGCGTGGCTGGCCTTGTCGCGTAATGACATCGGCCCGGGTGCCTACCGGCAGGGCGATGTGGTGACCGCGCTGAACGGGCGCACGATTGAAATCGTGCATACCGATGCCGAAGGCCGCATGGTGCTGGCTGATACGCTGACACTGGCAGCGGCCCTAAAGCCGGATGTAGTGATGGATTTTGCAACGCTGACCGGCAGCATGACGACGGCGTTGGGTAACCGGATGAGTGGTTTTTTTGCGTCAGAGGCCTTTCTGGCGAACCGTCTGGAGACGTGTGCCGCAGCAACGGGGGAGCGGTTGATGTCTTTCGCGATGCCGGACGACTATGACAGTGCGCTTGAAAGTCTGGTGGCAGATGTGAAGCAATGCACCCTCGATGGTGAGGCGGATCACATTCTGGCAGCCCGTTTCCTCCAGCTTTTTGTCGGTGAAACACCCTGGTTACATGTTGATCTGTCTGCAGCAACCTGCAAGGGTGGCCTAGGCGCTGTGGGGACCGAGACAACGGGATTTGGTGCGGCGTTGGCCCTGGCTTTTATCGAATCGGTTGCAGCGCACGGGATTGCTCGCCCGGGCCCCCGTTTTTAATCGGCGAGGTCGTTGCCACTGGTCTCGGTATCGAGCGCGGCTGGTTCTGTCGAGCCTGGTTCGTCGAGGGCTTTCAGAAACTGGAAGATGGCCCGGTAGGATTTGGGTGGCTTATGTGCTGCCTGTTCCTTGAGGGCGTTACGGCGTAGCGTGCGCAGTGCCGAGACGTCCATCTCCGGGTAATCGTTCTTCAATGTAGTAATAACATCCTCATTCGCCAGCACGTTGTCACGTAGTTTCTCAAGCGCATGAAAGCGGGCGTTTGCTTTATTGGAGATGCCGTCAAGTTCGTCAAGCATTTCCTGGATCGGGTCAGTGTCGACATCGCGCATGAGTTTGCCGATGTACTGCATCTGGCGGCGTAGGGCACCATGCGAACTGATCTTTTTGGCTTCCAGCACGGCATCACGCAAGGATTCCGGAATGTCGAGTTTCTTCAGGCGGTCGGCACCAACGCCGACCAATCGCTTGCCCAGCTCTTGTAAGGCTTCTACCTCTTCCTTGGCCTTGGTTTTACTGCGCCGACGGCTTTCCGTTTGGGGAGGCGGTTCGGCATTGACGACGACCTGACCCTGACGGGTATGAAAGTGGCTGGGGGGCTTGCTGGCGTGGAAAGGCATGGCGACTCGTGGTTTGGCGTAAGCATGACGTGCGATATTGCCGCTATCATACCAACCGAGCGCCAATCCTATTCATGAATCTTTGCGATGACAAAAAACGCCACTGTTAACCAAGAACCTTTATTCGCCCACAGCCATGCCGCACTGGAACAGATTGCCGGTGATGTGCTGGCGCTGGCTCGTCAAGGGGGCGCTTCAGCCTCGGAAGTCGAGGTATCGGAAGGCTTTGGGCAGAGCGTTAACGTGCGTCAGGGTGACGTTGAAACCATTGAGCACCACCGCGACAAGCAGATTGGCGTGACGGTTTATCTGGGTCAGCGTAAGGGTTACGCAGCGACCAGTGATTTTTCGGCCGATGCACTGAAGGCTACTGTGAGTGCGGCGCTGGATATCGCGCGCTTTACGGCGGAAGACCCGTGTGCAGGGTTGCCCGAGGTTGATCGGCTGATGACGGGATCTGTGCCAGACCTGGATCTGTTTCATCCTTGGACGCCAACGGTCGATGCGGCCGTAGCCATAGCGGAGGCCTGCGAAGCGGCGGGTCTCGCGTATTCCTCGGCAATCCAGAACTCCGAAGGCGCTTCGGTGTCGACGCATCAAGGGCATTTCATCATGGCGAACAGCCTGGGTTTTATGGGGGGCTATCCGACCAGCCGTCATAGCGTGGGTTGTGCGCTGATTGCAGCGGACGAACATGGGATGCAGCGCGATGACTGGTACGAGTCGGTCCGCGATGCGGCTCATCTGCCCGTACCTGCAGATATTGGGCTTAAGGCCGCCCAGCGGGCGGTAGCCCGTCTGGGTGCTAGACAGTGTCCGACGGGTGAAGTGCCAGTAATTTTTGAAGCGCCGATTGCCTCGACCATTGTTGGGAATCTGGTACATGCCGCTTCTGGCGGGGCGCTCTATCGCCACAGCTCGTTCCTGGAGGGGGCGCTCGGGCAGAAGATTTTGCCTGAGTTCGTTGTTCTTGAAGAGCGGCCACTGTTGCGAGGTGGGCAAGCCAGTGCACCGTTTGACGGTGACGGACTGCCCACGTACGACCGTGATGTCATCAGCGCTGGCGTCCTGAATGGTTACTTCCTGTCCGTTTATAGTGCCCGCAAGCTGGGTATGGCACCGACCGCGAACGGCGGTGGCAGCCACAACCTGTTTATGCGTGATGTGCGCGCTACCCACCCTGATTTGAAGGCACTCATAAAAACCATGGGGCGCGGTTTGCTGATTACCGAGCTGTTGGGGCAGGGCGTCAATTACGTGAACGGTGATTATTCGCGCGGTGCGGCTGGTTTCTGGATTGAAAAAGGTGAAATCGCCTATCCGGTGGAAGAAATTACGATTGCCGGTAATCTGAAATCAATGCTGGCGGGCATTGTGGCGATCGCCGAAGACCGTTTGCCGCGGAGCGCCAAACAGTCCGGTGCGATTCTCATCGACCGCATGATGGTGGCAGGGGCCTGAGATGCGCTGTTGCATTGTGCGCCATGGCGAAACGCCGTGGAATGCGGAACGCCGATTACAGGGTCATCAGGATATTCCGTTGAATGCGTTGGGGTTGGCCCAGGCCCGCGCCGCTGGTACGTATCTGAAAGAAAAACACCGGCAGTCGTGCTTTTCTGCCGTGATCAGCAGCGACCTGCTGCGCGCCCGTCAAACAGCAGAAGCCGTTGGTGCAGCACTCGCGCTACCGGTCGAGTTGGCACCGGCGCTGCGCGAGCGGCATTATGGTGACTTTGAAGGTAAGACGCCTGCGGACGCCGCGATTTTCGCACCCCGGGACTACGAGGCGTTGGTGTCCAGAGCTGATCTGGCGGCTGCGCCGGGGGCTGCCGAGCCTCTGGTGGCCATGGTGTCGCGAATTGAAAATTACCTGATGGATCTTGTGAAAACCCATGGTGGAGACCGGGTGATTCTGGTGACGCATGGCGGCGTGCTGGACGTCCTGTACCGTCGGGCCATGGGGCGTGAACTGACAGGGCCGCGTGATGCGCCGATTCCGAATGCCGGAATGAACTGGCTGGATCTGGATATCAATCAGGGCCATTTGCACTGGACCATGGTGGCCTGGGGGCAAACCGAGCATCTGATTGACGCCAGCCTCGACGAAATCCTGTAAAATCACGAACTTGGCCTGATTGCCGCGCCCGCTGCGCTCATCTGTTGAGATGTGGCGTTGTGACGATATCCCCTTCATGATTTTCGAGGTTTCTTATGTTCTCCGCCCGCGATACCCTGCAGCAAGTTGATCCCGAACTCTGGAAAGCCATTGAGGCTGAAGATCGCCGTCAGGAAGATCACATCGAGCTGATCGCCTCGGAGAACTATGTCTCCTACGCGGTGATGCAGGCGCAGGGTTCGCAGCTGACGAACAAGTATGCCGAAGGTTATCCGGGCAAGCGCTACTACGGGGGTTGCGAGCATGTGGACGTGGTTGAGCAGCTGGCGATTGATCGCCTCAAGGCACTGTTTGGTGCCGATGCCGCCAACGTACAGCCAAACTCAGGATCGCAAGCCAATCAGGCCGTGCTGATGGCTTTTGCCAAACCGGGCGACACCATCATGGGCATGAGCCTGGCCGAAGGGGGGCACCTGACCCACGGCATGCCGCTCAACATGTCCGGCAAATGGTTCAATGTCGTGTCCTACGGCCTGAATGAAAAAGAAGAGATTGATTACGACCAGGTCGAAAAGCTGGCCCGTGAACACAAGCCCCGCATCATCGTGGCCGGTGCGTCGGCTTACGCGCTGCGTATCGATTTCGAACGTTTCGCCAAGATTGCCAAGGAAGTCGGCGCCATCATGTGGGTGGACATGGCGCACTACGCGGGTCTGATTGCCGCGGGCTATTATCCGAATCCGGTGCCGCATGCAGACGTAGTGACCACGACCACGCACAAGACCCTGCGCGGACCGCGCGGTGGTGTGATTCTGATGAAGGCCGAGCACGAGAAGGCGCTCAACTCCGCGATCTTCCCGGGTCTGCAGGGCGGCCCGCTGATGCACGTGATAGCCGCCAAGGCTACCGCCTTCAAGGAGGCTGCCACCCAGGGCTTCAAGGATTATCAGGAACAGGTGCTCAACAACGCCCGTGTGATGGCTCGTGTGCTGGGCGAAGAGCGTGGTCTGCGCGTGGTATCGGGTCGTACCGAGAGCCACGTCTTCCTGCTGGATCTGCGCAACAAGAACATCACCGGTAAAGAAGCCGAAGCCGCACTGGGTCGTGCGCACATTACCGTCAACAAGAACGGGATTCCGAACGACCCGCAGAAGCCGTTTGTCACCTCAGGCATCCGTATCGGTTCACCGGCAATGACGACGCGTGGTTTCACAGAAATCGAAGCCGAGCAGATTGCGCACCTGATCGCCGATGTGCTGGACGCGCCGACCGATGAGGCCGTTCTGGCCAAGGTCCGTGAGCAGGTGTCGGCGCTGTGCAAGCGCTTCCCGGTTTACGGTCAGTAACTCGGGCAAGCTCAAAAAGGACGCGGTAGGATGAAGTGTCCCTTCTGTAGTGCGGATGGCACCACCGTCGTTGAGACGCGTGAATCCGAAGAAGGGCACATTGTTCGCCGTCGTCGACGTTGTGGTCAGTGCGAGAAGCGTTTTACCACGCACGAACAGGCGGAAATTCAGTTTCCTTTTATCGTGAAGCGTAATGGTTCGCGTACCGAGTTTAGCCATGACAAACTGGTGGCATCGCTGCAGTTGGCTTTGCGTAAGCGCCCGGTGACGGCTGAAGCCATCGACTCGGCCGTTTCCCGCATCGAAGAAAAGCTACTGGCGCTGGGTGAGCGTGAAGTGACGTCGCAGCAAGTGGGCGAACTGGTGATGCGCGAGCTCAAAAAAATCGATAAGGTGGCCTATGTCCGCTTTGCGTCGGTGTACCGGAATTTCACGGATATCGATGAGTTCTCCGAAGTCATTCGCGAGATTTCACCGGTCGCCTGACCGACGCAGCGAAGAAACGGGTCATGCCCGAATCAACAATTCACACACCCAACGCTACCGATAGTGCGTGGATGGCACGTGCCCTACAACTGGCGGCGAAGGGCCTATACACCACCGGCGTTAACCCACGTGTGGGTTGCGTGCTGGTTAAGGACAACCAGATCATCGGAGAGGGTTGGCACGAGCGGGCGGGCGAAGGCCATGCGGAAGTGATGGCGTTACAAGATGCCGAACGTCGCGGCCAGAACGTGAAAGGCGCTACCGCGTATGTGACGCTGGAGCCTTGCGCGCATCATGGTAAAACGCCACCGTGTGCCGAGGCTTTAATTCAAGCCGGTGTGTGCCGTGTTGTCGCTGCGATGGAAGACCCCAATCCGCTGGTCGCAGGCAAGGGCTTTGCGCTGCTTCAGGCTGCCGGTATTGCGGTTGCCGCCCCATTGATGGCGGCTGAAGCCGAAGCCTTGAATGTGGGTTTTGTGAAACGCATGCGCACAGGGTTGCCCTGGGTCCGCCTCAAAATGGCGGGGAGTCTTGATGGCCGCAGTGCATTAGCGAATGGCGAGAGCCAGTGGATTACCAGCCCGGAGGCTCGTGTAGATGGCCACCGGTTCCGGGCTCGTGCACAGGCGATCATCACAGGGGTTGGCACATTGATCGCCGATGATCCTCAGCTCACCGTGCGTGATGTATCGGGCCCGATCGCTCAGGGTACCGGGAAAACGTTGCCATTAACGCCGCCGTTGCGCGTGGTACTCGATAGCCATCTGCGCATGCCTGTGACCGCAAAAATTTTGCAGGGCGGCTGCCTGATTGCAACAGCCTCAACAGATCCTGCTAAAACCCGTGCGCTGGAAGCTGCGGGGGCGGAGGTTGTGGTTGTTCCGGATGCCGACGGCCGGGTTGAGGTTGCCGCGTTGTTGAAAGTGCTGGCAGCGCGCGGTGTGAATGAAGTTCACGTTGAAGGTGGGCCACGGCTCAGCGGCGTCTTTCTGAAGTCCGGGCTGATCGATGAGATCTTGGTTTACATGGCCTCTTGTCTTCTGGGTAGCGATGCCCGGGGCTGGTTCGACGACCTGAATCTGACCGCACTGGATCAGAAGGTCGAGCTCAAGTTCCAGGACGTGCGCATGATCGGGTCCAATCTCCGCATCGTCGCTAGACCCGTAAAATAAGCAACTCATTGAATTGTTTGCTGTTGCGGAGAATGGCGCGGTTAAACTCCGCAAAAAATGCGGAGTTTGGTTAAGAGCAGACAGGGCAAGCAGGATCTTTGATAACACGGCTGCTGCTCCAGGTGCCGGTCAAGGCATCATATCGCTGTAGCAGCCCTGTGGCAGGTTGCCCAAAGCCAGCGATGAGTTTGATCGCTTCAATCGCCTGCATGCAGCCAATAACACCTGTCACTGGGGCAAGAATACCCGTAGTAGCGCAGCGCAGTTCTTCATCCTGGCCTTCCTCGGGATACAGGCATGCATAGCAGGCGGTCTCTGGTTGACACGTATCAACCACAAAGAGTTGACCGGTGAGTTTGATGGCGGCGCCGGAGACAAGCGGTTTCCTGAGGGCGACACAGGCACGATTCAAGGCATAGCGCGTGGCGAAGTTGTCACTGCAATCAAGAACCACATCGGCGGTGTCGACCGCATCAAAAAGTGCCTCTCCCTCCAGCCGTGGCAAAGATAAGATATGGCATTCCGGGTTGACGGTCTGCAGGGCGGTTTGTGCGCTTTGCGTTTTTGCCTCGCCAATACGGGCATCCGTGTGCAGGATCTGACGTTGCAGGTTGCTAATCTCGACGGTATCGCCATCGGCGATGCTGAGGGTGCCGACACCGGCACTGGCTAGGTACAGCGCAGCCGGAGAGCCGAGGCCACCGGCGCCGATGATAAGCGCATGGCCGGCCAGTAGTTTCTCCTGGCCTTCGATGCCAATTTCATCGACCAGAATATGCCGGCTATAGCGCAGCAGTTGCTGGTCATTCATAAGGTTACTGTGCCGGTTTGCCGGTCGCTGCAGCATCGTCCGTGGCCGACTTGCTGTCCTTGGCGTCTTTGCTCAAGGCAACGGGAGGCTTGCCGCCCAGACGTTTGATGGCCTCGACGAATTGGCGGTCCTTGGCGGTGGTGTAGTCGGCAATGGCGAGACCGGAGAAGTCTTCATCCTTATCTTTATCTTTGCCGTTGGTTTTGCCATTCGGTTTGTCGGTCTTGCGATCCGTGGCGTCTTTCGACGTTGCATCCTTTTCCTGATTGTTGACCAGGTGACCGCCCAGATCTGCTTCTCGCAAGCCGTTTTTCTTACTGCCGGGCGTTTCTTCAACTTCCACATCAGGCTCGATGCCTTTGGCCTGAATAGAGCGGCCTTTAGGGGTGTAGTAACGCGCTGTGGTCAGTTTGATGGCGGTGTTGCCAGGCAACGGAAGTACGGTCTGTACCGAACCCTTGCCAAAGGTCTGGGTGCCGAGAATGGTGGCACGCTTGTAGTCCTGCAGGGCGCCGGCGACGATTTCCGAGGCCGAGGCTGAACCACCATTGACGAGCACGATCATTGGGACGGTTTTAATACCGGCCGGCAGGTTACGTAGTTCATCCTCGCGGCCGGTCTGGTAGTCCTCGGGCTTCGCATAAAGTTTGTTTTTGGCATCCGGGGCGCGACCGTCAGTTGAGACGACGAGCTCGTTCGCGGGCAGGAAGACGGCAGACACACCCACGGCGCCGTTGAGTAAACCACCCGGATCATTGCGCAGATCCAGAATCAGGCCTTTTAATGGGCCGTTCTTATACAACTGGTTCACGGCGTTGGCTAGGGCTGCCGTGGTGTTTTCCTGGAACTGGGTGATACGAATGTAGCCATAGCCTGGTTCGATCATTTTGAATTTGACCGACTGCACCTTGATGACTTCGCGGGTTAGGGTCACGATCAGTGGCTTGGTCATGCCTTTACGGGCAATGGTCAGCGTGACCTGGGTTTTAGGTTTGCCGCGTAGTTTTTTAACGGCTTCGTTCAGCGTCAGGCCTTTGACCGAGGTGTCATCGATCTTGACGATGAGATCGCCGGTTTTTAGGCCGGCGCGTGCAGCAGGTGTGTCTTCAATCGGCGCGATGACTTTAACAAAGCCATCTTCCATGCCAACCTCGATACCCAGACCGCCAAACTCGCCGTGCGTGCCGACCTGTAGCTCCTTGAAAGCCTCCGCATCCAGATAGGTGGAATGCGGATCCAGGTTGGATACCATGCCTGAAATGGCATTGTTAATCAGTTTTTTATCTTCAACGGGTTCGACGTAGCCTTGTTTGATGGCATTGAAGACTTCGGCAAAGGTGCGCAGATCCTGAATTGGCAGGCCCGTTGTCTGAGGTTGTACCGGCGCCGCCGCTTTTTCAGCAAAAGCGGGTATCTGCAGCGCAATCAGGACCCCCGCCACAACGCCGACCAGACCAACGCTGGTCGTTTTGAGCCATCCGGTACGGTTTTTACCGGATGGGTTGTCGGTAGGGCGGTTTGGGTTGGGCATAGTGGGGTCCTGTCGTCTTGAGACGTCCTGATTGCAGCGATTACTTCTTGGCAGCCTGTTGAGCCACGGCGGCTGCCGCAGCGGCGGCCGCTGCTTGGTCGCCCAGGTAGTAGCTACGGATGGGCTTGAGCGTTTCATCATCAAGCTCATAGACCAGCGGAATACCCGTTGGAATATTCAGTTCAACGATGTCGGCGTCCGAGATGTTGTCCAGATATTTGACGAGGGCGCGGATCGAATTGCCGTGAGCGGCGACGATGACGCTCTTGCCGGATTTAACGGCTGGGGCGATGGTGTCTTCCCAGAAAGGGACAAAACGGGCCACAGTGTCTTTCAGGCATTCGGTCAGTGGCAGTTCTTTTTCGCTCAAGCCTGAGAACTTTTCCCCATAGCGGGCATCAAAGCGCGGGTGGCGCGGATCATCAAACTCGAGCGCCGGCGGTGGCGTGTCATAGCTACGGCGCCAGACCAACACCTGATCATCACCATATTTAGCCGCAGTTTCCGCTTTGTTCAGACCTTGCAGTGCACCGTAGTGGCGCTCGTTCAGGCGCCAGTTGCGCTGGATTGGAATCCACAGACGATCCATCTCTTCTAGGGCCAGCCACAGCGTGCGCATGGCACGCTTGAGTACAGATGAGTATGCTTGATCGAATTCGAAGCCGGCTTCTTTCATCAGGCGACCTGCCTGCTTGGCTTCTTCAATGCCTTTTTCAGTCAGATCAACGTCGGTCCAACCGGTGAAGCGGTTTTCCTTGTTCCAGGAGGATTCGCCGTGGCGCAGCAGCACAATTTTTTTCATGATGAGATTTCCGTTCATCCGATATAAATGAATCAATCCGCTATTCTATAATGCCGGAGGCGCTGACTCTAGCTGCCAAGCCTTTGACTTTGTAATTTCTGGAAAAAACATGGATTTCTTCTTGCAGCCTCTCAATCTCGGTCTGTTGCTGATTGCTGTCATTTCAGGCGCCATGCTGGTGCGTCAGGTGATTCAGCCGGGTGGTAGAAGTGTGTCGCCCCAGGTGGCGATTGCCCTGACCGATAAAGACGGTGGGGTGTTGATCGACGTGCGTGAAGAGCACGAAGTCGCCGTGGCACATATTCAGGGTAGCCTGTTCATACCATTGAAGGATCTGCCAACACAATTGGCCAAGCTGGAAAAATACCGCAAGAAGCCGGTCGTTGTGGTTTGTGCGGCCGGTCAGCGTTCTGCTGCGGCCTGCCGTTTGTTGAACAAGTCCGGCTTCGAAGATGTCTCCCAGATTGATGGCGGTATCCAGGCGTGGGAAAAGGCCGGGCTACCGTTAAAGCGTGGCAAGGCACCAGCCTCGGCCAAAACCTGAAAGGATTGTCGATGCCCAAGGTTCTGATGTATTGCACCGCAGTTTGCCCGTATTGCGTTCGTGCCGAACAGCTGCTTCACAGTAAAGGTGTCACCGAAATTGAAAAAATCCGCGTTGATCTTAACCCGGAAGAGCGCGACGCGATGATGACCCGTACCGGGCGCCGGACCGTACCGCAGATTTATATCGGTGAGACGCATGTGGGCGGCTTTGACGACCTGGCGGCGCTGGATCGTGCCGGTAATCTCGATCCGTTGCTCAAATAATTCCCCGTAATTTTTTATTGATACAGAAGGATTTCTCATGGCAGAAAACGACCAGATGACTGATACCCAAGCGGCTACCGAGCAGACCGCCGCCCAGCCGATGTTCGCGATTGAAAAACTGTATGTACGCGATATGTCGCTTGAGGTGCCGGGTGGTGCGGAAGTATTTCTGCAGCAGGTGGCGCCGGAGGTCGGTGTGCAGTTCAAGACGGGCTTCAATCAGCTGGGCGCTGATGCTTTTGAAGGCATCCTGCAGGTCACCGTAACGGCTAAGGCCGAGAACAAGGTGTACTTCCTGATTGAAGTACAACAAGCCGGTATTTTCCGTGTCGCGGGTATTCCCGAGGAAGCGCTGCAAGCTTTTCTCGGTTCGGCCATTCCGAATGTCCTGTTCCCGTATGCGCGCGAAGCGGTATCGGACGCGTCGACCCGTGCCGGTTTCCCGCCGGTTGTGCTGCAGCCTGTGAATTTTGATGCGATGGCGCAGGCTGCCGAGCAGTCCCCGAGCGAAGTTGAAGCACCGACCACCGTTCAATAATCCGTTCACGGAAACTGTTGCATGATCCGGCATACTGAATCACGGCTGAAGCTCGGTGTTCTTGCCGCGGGCGCCTGGGGCACGGCATTGGCTGCCAACTGGGCGCAACGCCACCAGGTCACACTGTGGGCGCGAGAGCCAGAGGTGGTCGCTAGCATCAACGCGGATCATGTGAACCATCGTTTTCTGCCGGCCATCGCGTTGCCGCTTTCGTTGCGTGCCACGAATACGCTGGCAGATGTTCTGGATGCCGATATTCTGGTGCTGGCAACACCCGTGGCCGGTTTGCGAGCCACGCTCGAAGCGTTGAAAACGCTGTATGCCGATGCAACCTTGCCGCCCTTAGTGTGGGTCTGCAAGGGATTCGAGCCGCAAACGGGGTTGTTGCCACATCAGGTGGTGCGAGACGTGCTGGGGCTTGTGCCTGCAGCGGCATTGTCCGGCCCGAGCTTTGCCCAGGAAGTTGCCAAGGGCTTGCCCACGGCAGTGACGCTGGGGTCGGCGGATTTGGTGTTGGCAGAGCGTTTGGCAGAGTGTCTGCATACACCGAGTCTGCGCTTGTATGCCTCGGGTGATGTGGTGGGCGTTGAGGTGGGTGGTGCTGTAAAGAATGTGCTGGCGATAGCAACCGGCATCGCCGATGGTCTGGCGCTTGGTCACAATGCCCGCGCCGCGTTAATGACCCGGGGGCTGGCTGAAATTGGCCGTCTCTGTGAGCGCTTGGGGGGGCAGCGTGAAACCCTGATGGGGTTGGCTGGTCTGGGGGATTTGATTCTGACCTGCACCGGTGATTTGTCGCGTAACCGTCAGGTGGGATTGGCGCTCGGTTCGGGTAAAACGCTGCAGGAGACGCTGGAGTCGCTTGGTCATGTGGCGGAGGGTGTGGGTACCGCCCGCGAAGTGGCGCGTCTGTCGACCGAGCTACAGGTGGATATGCCGATAGCGCAGGCCGTGGCTGCTGTCATTCGGGGGGATTTGAAAGCATCCGATGCCGTTAGCCAGCTCATGAGTCGGGCGCAGCGTACCGAGTAATTATTGCGTTTGTGGCGCGTGTAACGGCTTATAAGGCACCCGTGAAGCCGTTCTGACGCCAGATCTCGAAGGCTACGATCGATGCCGAATTGGCCAGGTTCAGGCTGCGGATGCCCGGACGCATGGGAATGCGCAGACGATGATCCTGATCAAAGGTGGCGAGCAACTCGGCGGGTAACCCCTTGGTTTCGCAGCCCATGACAATCACGTCATCCGGACGGAATGCCACTTCATGGTAAGGGCGGCTGCCTTTAGTCGTCATGGCAAAGAAACGGCGCGGCTTGCCTGTGTCATCCGATAGTGCGTTGAGACATGCGGCCCAGTCGTCGTGAACGTGCAGAAAAGCCTGATCGTGATAATCCAGGCCGGCCCGGCGCAGGGAGCGGTCATCGACGTCGAAACCCAATGGGCGGACCAGATGGAGCTCAAAACCGGTAGCGGCTGATACGCGGATCAGGTTGCCTGTGTTGGGTGGAATCTCTGGATTCACGAGAATGATGGCGGGGCGGCGAATGATTTCTGTCATGGTTATGTGTGGGTCAGGTGAGTGCGGGCAGGCTCGGGCGTGCGCGCCAGAACGGCAACATCAATACGTCGCGCCCCGGCATGGCGGAGGGCATCGGCGCAAGCGGAGAGGCTGGCACCAGTCGTGAGCACATCATCAATCAATAAAATGTTGAGGTCTGTTACGGGGGTTGGGCAGGCGAATGCGCCACGTAAATTGGCCCAGCGTGCATCGCGACGCAATCCGGCTTGCGAGGCCGTGTCGTGCACGCGCATGAGGTGTTCGCTGGACCATGGCAGATTCAAACGTTTGGCCGTATGGCGTGCCAGTTCGGCGGCCTGATTGAACCCCCGGGATTTCAGGCGATTCGGGTGTAAAGGCAGGGGAAGGATCAGATCGGGTCGCTTATCTGGGTGTGTTTGCCAGTGGCTTTGCAGGGTAGCTGCAAGATGGCGGCCAAAAAAACTGGCCAGGTAGAGATGGTGCCCGTATTTGAAGTCCCGGATCAGGGTATCAATCGGAAACCCATAGGACCAGACGGCCGTCGCCGAGTCGAACCCGGGGCGATGGTGTCGGCAATCCGGGCAATCTGGATCCTGCGTTGCCGATAAGGGTAGGGCGCAGCAGGGGCAGCATTGACCAGACAACGCGGGAAAGGTTGCGGCACAGTCCTGACAGACGGGTGCCGAGCCGCTGGCGAGACTGCATAAGGCGCAGCTTTGCGGTAGCAGGGCATCGATGATGGCTCGACCGGCCGTGCGAAGCCCCAGAGTCAAGCCCTGCTTTGAGGCATGGTGAGGCGTAGGCGCAATAGGCTTTGTCATGGAGCGATTGGTTAGTCAGGCGATATTTGGGGGCTTCGGGCATAATTATGCCTTTACAAAGCAATCTACCTCCATCTGCGAGGGCCTTTATGCAAACAGAGACTATTCCCCTGAATTTCGTACCGCCGCGTCAGAAGAATCATCTGCCCGAGGCCACTGGCACCGGCCGTTGGTCGACCGAAGCGGTGCTCGAACTCATCGAGCTGCCTTTCATGTCCTTGCTGGCCAAGGCACATGCGGTGCATGCCGAGCATTTCGACGAGAATGCCATACAACGTTCGACACTGCTGTCGATTAAAACGGGTGGCTGTTCCGAAGATTGTGGCTACTGTTCGCAGTCGGCGCGTTACGACACCGAAGTGGGGCGCGAAGCGCTGATGTCCAAGGAAGACGTGATTGCTGCCGCGAAAGCAGCCAAGGAAGCCGGGTCGTCTCGTTTCTGCATGGGGGCCGCCTGGCGTGGTCCCAAGGATAAGGACCTGGATCAGGTCGTCGATATGGTGGAATCGGTAAAGGCGCTGGGCCTTGAAACCTGTGTCACGCTGGGCATGCTGAAACCGGGCCAGGCCGAAAAGCTGGCAACCGCTGGTTTAGATTACTACAACCATAACCTCGATACCGATTCGGCATACTACAGTGAGGTGATCAGCACCCACACGCATGATGATCGTCTCGATACGCTGGATCGTGTCCGCAAGGCCGGTATTCACGTCTGTTCTGGCGGCATCGTCGGTATGGGTGAGAACCGCAAGAACCGTGCAGCACTGATCGCACAGCTGGCGAATCTGGATCCGGTACCGGATTCGGTGCCTATTAATAACCTGGTGCCGATTCCCGGAACCCCCATGGCGGGCGTCGATCCAGTCGATGGTATCGAGTTTGTACGTATGATTGCCGCAGCGCGCATCACGATGCCGACGTCGTGGGTACGCCTGTCAGCGGGGCGCCAGGAAATGTCGGACGAGCTACAGGCATTGTGCTTCTTTGCCGGTGCCAATTCGATTTTCTACGGCGAGCAACTGCTGACGACGGGTAATCCGAATACGTCGCGTGACCAGAAACTGTTTGCCACGCTGGGCTTGAAGGGCGTCTGATGACCACGGGGTCGGCACCCCGTTTCCGGCGTGGCGTGGTTCGACGCGCATTTGATCGGATGGCAACCGCTTTTACGGGGCACGATTTTCTGTATCGGGAGATGGCCCGTCGCATGACGGAGCGCCTGGAGATGGTTCGCATCGCGCCGCTATGCATTCTGGATGCAGGTTGTGCGCTGGGCGCAGACCGTTTGGCATTAACCCAGCGTTATCCGGAAGCATTGTGGCTTGGAATAGATCATAGTGTGCGGATGCTGCAGGAGGGCGTCAAGATTGACCGTGCAACGTCCGGATTTCTTCAGCGTCTGTTGAGTCCTATGCGGCAGGCCAAAGCCCTTCGCGTAGGCGGTACGCTGGATGCATTACCCTTGGCGGCGCAGCAAGTTGATCTGGTGTGGTCGAACGCCGCATTGCATTGGTTAGATGCGCTACCCGATGCATTGAAAGAATTTAACCGGGTCTTGCGCGTGGGCGGTCTGCTGATGTTCAGTCTTTTCGGGCCGGACACGCTCAAAGAGTTGCGTAGGGCGATACAGGCGGCAGGCTATGATGCCAGCGATCGTGTGCATACTTTCATTGATATGCACGATGTGGGGGATATGCTCGTGCACGGCGGCTTTTCCGACCCCGTCATGGACATGGAGACGTTGACACTCACCTACGCCGACCCATGGCAGGCGCTGCGTGAGTTGAAGCAGGCTGGCTCCTGCGCCGCTCAGCCGGATGCCATTTCAGGTTTAACCACATCTCGATTCTGGTCGCGAGTGATTGATCATTGGCCGCGAAATAGCGAGGGGCGATATGTTCTGACCTTCGAGCTGGTTCAGGGACATGCCTGGAAGACTGCCACGCGAACGCATGAAGACGGTCGATCCGTCATCAATTTCATGCCAAGGCCCAAATAGTCTCGGGAGTGTGATTGGCACTATTCGAATTGATTGATGCGGCTTGGCGTGCAGATGACGTTGCAGCCAAATGTCACACGGTGGATGCGCTCATCCCCGACTACGTGGCCCTTAGCCTGGGAGAGTCTTTGCCAGTGGCGGCTCGGGAGGTGCCAGTATGCGCCGATGTCGGTCGTCCATTAAAACCGCTGTGCGTGTCACCGGCCGCTTTACCGTTTCGCAAGGCCGTTGACCCGGAGGGCCGGGCGGCCCTGTTGCATGCCATCGCTCATATCGAATTTAATGCCATTAATCTGGCGCTGGATGCGGCCTGGCGTTTTAACGCACTGGGGCCCGCATTCGTGCGAGACTGGGTGGGCGTTGCCATCGAAGAGGCGTATCACTTCAGTCTCATCCACGATCGTTTAGTCACATTGGGGTATCGGTACGGCGATCTGCCAGCGCATTCAGGTCTTTGGCAACTCGCAGAGCAGACAGCGGGCGATGTCCTGGCCAGGATGGCGTTGGTGCCCCGCTTGATGGAGGCGCGGGGGCTGGATGCCATGCCGCCAATTTTCAGAGCGTTTCAGGGTATTGGTGATAAAGCCACATTGCGGGCGCTGTCCGTGATTGCGCGTGATGAGGTGCGACATGTGGCGCTGGGTGATCGCTGGTTCAGACAGCTGTGCTCAAAACAGCACATTCCGGTGATTGAGACGTATCAAGCCTTAATGACGACCTATGATGCACCGTGGCCACGTCCGCCTTTGAATGAAGCAGCGCGTCGTTCAGCAGGATTTGATGATGATGAGATTGCGCTTCTCAAGGCACATTGATGCCTACTCCTGACGTTGGGCGTAAAAAAAGGCAGCCCGCAGGCCGCCTTTTCATCATATCGCGGGGCGTATTACTGACGTAGGCCTGCAGCATATTCGGCGACTGCTGCCATTTGCTGATCCGTCATTTTTGCTGCGATCGTACGCATCATGCCTTCCGGATCATTGGCGCGGGTGCCGTCACGGAACTGCTTGAGCTGGCTGATCAGGTAATCCTGATGCTGGCCTGCCAGAGCCGGGTATTGGGCAGGCAGACCGGCACCCGCAACACCATGACAACCGGCACAAGCTGGGATGCCTTTCTTCATGTCACCGGCACGCCATAGTGCACGTCCTTCGGTGGCCAACTTTTCATCTTTGGCGACAGCCGGTTTCAGCGTCTGCTTTGAGAAGTATTGAGCCAGAGCCTTCATTTCATCAGCCGACAATGGCGCAGCCATGCCGTTCATGATGGCGTTCTGACGCAGCGCTGGCTTGCCATCGGCGGAAGCCTTGAAGTTGTTCAGTTGCTTGAGCAGGTACGAGGCGTGCTGGCCGGCCAGGTTCGGGTTGGCAGGGATGCTGCTATTGCCATCAGTGCCGTGACAGGCAGCACAGACTTTCGTTGCAATGGCGGCGGCATCAGCATTTGCGGCGGCGGGCACTGCGGGCTCGGCAGCCATGGCCAGGGCGCTGACCAAAGCGGTCAAGGCGAATGCGACAACACGGATCATGTCCACACTCCTAAGAGAATTGGTTGTGGCTCGTTGCGAGCAACAGGGGAATTAATTGGATAAGGCTGCTATTCTAATACAACCTGAACGAGGCGTCCTGTGTCTAATTCCCAAACTTTGAAATCTGCCCCGAAAACGTCCGCTAAACCATCGCCTGAAAAGCGGCCCAGATCGGCTGTTAGCGCAAAAAAACTGCCAAAACCGGTCAGCGGGGTCGTTGTTCCGCCGAAAGACCCCGGGCATGCGCATCCGTTTCCTCGTACCGAGTTCCTGACCACGGTCGCGCGTTTAAGGGATGCGCCCGGTGACGCCGTGGCCGAAGTGGCTTTTGTCGGCCGCTCGAATGCCGGAAAATCATCCGCGATCAATACCTTGGCAGGAAAGACCCGGCTGGCTTACGTCTCGAAAACGCCGGGGCGTACCCAGCACCTGAACTACTTTTCTGTGGCACCTGATCGTTATTTTGTCGATTTGCCGGGCTATGGATTCGCAAAGGTCCCCGAAGATGTGCGCAAACAGTGGGATACACTGCTGGGGCCTTACCTGCAAACCCGCGAACAGCTGAAGGGGCTGGTGATCATCATGGATAGCCGCCGGCCGCTGACCGAGATGGACTGGCAGATGCTGGAATGGTTTGCACCAACGGGGCGTGAGATTCATGTGCTGTTGTCGAAAGCGGACAAGCTCAGCCGGCAGGAGCAAACAAAAACGTTGCGGGCGGTGAAAGCCGATCTCGCTGATCTGGGCTGCCCTGTGAGTGTGCAGCTGTTCTCTAGTCTAAAGCGTACCGGGGTTGCCGAAGCTGCCGCTGTACTGAAACGCTGGTTGGGCCTGTGTGATAATACAAACGTTGAAAGTGTGCCGCCCGAAATAACCGAGGCTGCGCAACGTATGGAAGAAGACAATGCCGAATAAATCTGGATTTCCTTGGGTGCGCCCGCGCCGTTTGCGGGCGGATGATGCAACGCGTCGCCTGATGCGCGAACACCAGTTAAGTGTTGACGACCTGATTTACCCTGTTTTCGTACGCGAAGGCAGTGGTGTCAAAGAGGCGGTGGCTTCGATGCCTGGCGTACATCGTTATTCCCCTGATACCTTGTTGACCCACCTGGGGGAAGTTGTCGCGCTGGGGATTCCCGCTGTGGCGTTGTTTCCGGTGATCGATGTGTCGCTGAAAACACTGGATGGGCGTGAAGCAGCCAATCCGGATGGTCTGGTGCCGCGAGTCGTTAAAGCTATCAAGACACGTTTTCCTGATTTGGCGGTCATGACTGATGTGGCGCTGGATCCTTACACCTCGCATGGTCAGGACGGCATCATTGATGACAACGGCTACGTGCTTAACGACATCACGCTGGATGTACTGGTTCAGCAGGCAGTGATGCAGGCAGCGGCCGGTGTCGATATGGTGGCGCCATCCGATATGATGGACGGGCGGATCGGTCGTATCCGCGCCGCGCTCGAGGCGGCCGGTCACGTGAATACCGGCATCATGGCCTATAGTGCCAAGTACGCATCGGCCTTCTATGGTCCCTTCCGTGACGCAGTGGGCTCTGCCGGTCAGTTGGGTAAGGGCAACAAGATGACGTATCAGATGGACCCGGCCAATACCAATGAGGCATTGCACGAAGTGGCATTGGATCTGGCCGAGGGCGCCGACATTGTCATGGTGAAGCCGGGGATGCCCTACCTAGACATTGTGCGCCGTATCAAGGATGAATTTGCGCGGCCAACGGCGGTGTACCAGGTCAGTGGCGAGTACGCGATGCTTAAGGCGGCATCGCAGAACGGTTGGCTGGATGAAGAGAAGGTCGTCATGGAGAGCCTGCTCGCATTTAAGCGAGCCGGTGCCGATATGATTCTGACTTACTTCGCGCCACAGGCAGCGCGCTGGCTCCAGCCAACCAGATGACGCAGGTCCGTGATGTTACGCAGCTTATGGTCGACCCATGGGCTATTGCGCAATGACCGTGTGAGCCAGAGTGTACGCATGCCCAAGCGTTTAGCCATGACGAGATTAGCGAGGCTGTCTTCGATCATGATGCCTTGTCCGGGGTTCAGTCGCTCTTTCTTCAGCAAGCGGAGAAACCCAGTGCGCATGGGCTTGGGTTGAAAACCGAAAGACTCGACCGTGTAGACGGCATGAAACAAGGGGGCTAACCCCGTTGTTGCCAGAATGTCATGCGTGTAACGCTGGGGGGCATTGGAAAAAATAATACGTCGGCCCGGTAGGGCCTTCAGCGTATGGGTGAGTGCTGGGGCGGTGATGACGACCGAGGATAGATCATCGAAATGATGTGTCGCCGCCAGAAAATGATGCGGATCAATGCCATGGTGACGGATCAGGCCTAATAACGTTGCGCCGTAGCGTTGCCAGTAGTGTTGACGCAGCTGGGTAGCCGCATCGTGATCGAGCGCCAGATGACGCTCGATATAGGCCGTCATAGCCCGGTTGATCTGCGGAAAGATATGCGGCGTGGCGTGGTGCAGGGTATCGTCGAGATCGAACACCCAGACTGGCGTCTGCCGCGAGTGCATCAGCTTGACTTGATCATTGTCCCAACACCGTGTTGCGTCAGGATCTCGAGCAGCAGGGCATGGGGCACGCGGCCATCGATAATATGGACACCCTTCACACCATTACGGGCGGCGTCCAGTGCCGAAGATATTTTCGGCAGCATGCCGCCAGACAGCGTGCCGTCTGCCACCATATCGTCAATGTCTCGCGGCGTGAGACCTGTGAGCAGGTTGCCCGCTTTATCCAGAACGCCTGGGGTGTTGGTGAGCAGAACCAGTTTCTCGGCACCGAGTACCTCGGCCATTTTGCCGGCGACGACATCAGCATTGATGTTGTAGGTCTCGCCATCCGGACCATACCCAATCGGCGCAATCACCGGAATAAAGGCGCCGGACACCAGATGGTGAACGATGGACGGATCAATTTGCTGGATGTCGCCGACCAGACCGATATCGAGCAACTCAGATGGGCTTCCATGTTTGGGCAGCATGAGTTTTTTTGCACGGATCAGGCCAGCATCCTTGCCAGTCAGCCCAACCGCTTTACCGCCATTCTGGTTAATCAGGCCGACGATATCCTTGTTGACCTCACCGCCGAGCACCATTTCGACAATGCGCATGGTTTCAGCATCGGTAACGCGCATCCCCTGGATGAACTCGCCCTTTTTACCAACCTGCGTCAGCATCTGCTCGATTTGTGGGCCACCACCATGAACAACCACCGGGTTCAGACCAACCAATTTGAGCAGGACAACGTCATTCGCGAATGATTGTTTGAGACTTTCTTCCGTCATCGCATTGCCGCCGTATTTGACGACGATGGTTTTGCCATGGAAGCGCTTCAGGAAAGGGAGTGCTTCTGCCAGAACCTTGGCTTCGAGGGCGATGTTTTCGTGCGGTTGAGCGATGGTCATATCAAATCCGTCGGTCAGATAAATAGAAGAGGTTGGCGGCGATTGTAGCGAGCATGGACAGCTTCGCAAAGTGTTATGACGGCTTGATGGCGGGCAGCTGCAGAATTGCCTCGCGATTGCTGGCAGAAAAGCAGGCAGCCGCGGCGTCTTTCCAGGGGGTCCAGCGCCAGGCGCGGTGTTCGTCGGGGGCGATCTGGATATCGCATGTGGTGGGCAAGCAGATGGAAAAAACCTGCTCCAGATTATGTGTCACCTCCGGGGCGTAGCGATGCCGCCACTCTGGCATGATGGTGTATCTGTTTTGAACGGGCCAGACACGCAATTGGTCCGGTTTGATAGACAGGCCTGTCTCTTCATGAACTTCCCGCACAGCGGTCGCCAGAAAACTTTCACCAACTTCACGGCTGCCGGTGACAGATTGCCAGTAACCGGGGTGTTTGGCGCGTTCAAGCAGCAGTACCTGCAGGTCAGTCGTATAAATGACCACCAGTACAGATTCGGGGCATTTGTAGCCGGCCGTCATGACGATTAGCCGATCATCGGAAGGAGGGCAATGCCATCACCGCGTAAACCGATAAAAGCCCAGAAAGGCATCTCCTGCCCTTGCCAGTGGTGGCTTGCTGCCTGAAAGGCTTCCAGCATTTTCTGAACACCCGTTGGGTCGGATGCAATCAGATTGTCCGCATCTTCCACGAGCACCACGTAACCCGTGGCGGGAAGCCAGGAAAAATCACTGAGCATCTCGGAAAGATCATCAAGATGCGCCCCCTCATGAGCCGGGCAGCGGGTTGCCTTTGTGAGCGTTTCCAGTGCATCCGACATGCGTGGCGTTTCTTTCAGCGGCACGCGAATGAGCTCCAAGTCGGCTTGTGCACAGGCTTCAGCCAGTGCATCAATGCCACCCGGTGTCAGATGGTAAACCCCGGCCCGCTCGGCATCTTCGAGCAGGCGGGCAAAAGCGGCGGGGTTCACGCGGTCTTTCGGTCAGGCTTTAGCGGCTTCGGTCGCCACCGGCTGACGCAGACGGATGTGCAGCTCGCGCAATTGTTTCTCGTCGACCGGCGAGGGGGCATCGGTGAGCAGGCACTGGGCACGCTGGGTTTTCGGGAAAGCGATCACGTCGCGGATCGATTCGGCGCCAGTCATCATGGTAACGATGCGATCCAGACCGAAAGCCAGGCCACCATGCGGCGGTGCGCCATACTTCAGCGCATCGAGCAGGAAGCCGAATTTCTGCTTCTGTTCTGCTTCGTCGATGCCGAGTGCGCTGAACACTTTTTCCTGTACATCGGCGCGGTGGATACGCACCGAGCCGCCACCGATTTCCCAGCCATTGAGCGCGATGTCGTAGGCTTTAGCCAAGCACTGCCCCGGATCGCTGGTCAGCAGGTCAATATGTGCATCCTTCGGGCTGGTGAACGGGTGATGACAGGCGTTCCAGCGCTTGTCATCCTCGTCGTATTCGAACATCGGGAAGTCAATCACCCAGATCGGCGCCCAGAGGGTCCCGTTCATGAAATTCTTTTCATGGCCGATCTTGACGCGCAGGGCACCCAGTGCATCGTTGACTACCTTGGTCTTGTCGGCACCGAAGAAAATCAGGTCGCCGCTTTGTGCACCAGTGCGTTCAAGAATGGTCTTGAGTGCGGTCTCGTGCAGGTTTTTGACGATGGGCGATTGCAGACCGGTTTCATTCGGTTGTGAGGCATCGTTCACCTTGATGTAGGCGAGGCCCTTGGCGCCATAGATGCTGACGAATTTTGTGTACTCATCGATTTCACCACGCGACAGCGAAGCACCGCCCGGAATGCGCATAGCCGCCACCCGGCCACCGGTTGTCGCTGGTCCGCTGAAAACTTTGAAGGCCACATCGGCGACAGCGTCAGTGACATCGGTCAGTTCCAGTGTGACGCGCATGTCGGGTTTGTCCGAGCCGAAACGTGCCATCGCTTCGGCGTAGGTGATGCGCGGGAAGGGGTTCGGCAGATCCACATCCATGGCGTCTTTGAAGACGTAACGGATCAGGCCCTCCATGAGACCCATGATCTCCTCTTCGCTCAGGAATGAGGTTTCGATATCTACCTGGGTAAATTCAGGTTGGCGATCGGCACGCAGATCTTCGTCGCGGAAGCACTTAACAATTTGGTAGTAACGATCAAAGCCAGCGACCATCAGCAGCTGTTTGAAGAGCTGCGGTGACTGGGGCAGGGCGAAGAACTGGCCATCGTGCACGCGCGATGGCACCAGGTAGTCACGAGCGCCTTCCGGCGTTGATTTAGTCAGCATCGGCGTTTCGATATCGATAAAGCCGTTGTCATCCAGGTAGCGGCGGAAGGCGCGGGCCACGCGGTAGCGCAGTTGCAGATTCTTCTGCATGGCAGGGCGACGTAGATCAATTACGCGGTGGGTGAGCCGTACGGTTTCTGACAGATGTTCTTCATCCACCTGGAACGGTGGCGTGACTGACGGGTTTAGCACTTCGATCTCATGGCACAGCACTTCAATGCCGCCGGAGGCCAGCGTGGTGTTTTCCGTCCCGGCCGGACGCGGGCGCACTTTGCCGGTGATTTTCAGGCAGAACTCACCACGCACGGATTCGGCGATCTTGAACATGTCGGCACGGTCGGGGTCGCAGACCACCTGCGCCAGACCGCTGCGGTCACGCAGATCGATGAAGATCACACCACCGTGGTCGCGGCGACGATGTGCCCAGCCGGCGAGGGTGACGATCTGTTCGTTGAGCGAAGGGTTGAGGTCGCTACAGTAGTGAGTACGCATGAGAGTCTTGCTTTTCTTCAGTGTTGAAATCAGTCACCAACGTATGTCTCGGCCGCGACAGCGTTGGCATTCGTTGTGAGTGTCTTGGGGGATGTGGGCGCGACAACGCCCATGGAAATCAGGTATTTCAGGGCGTCTTCAACAGACATGTCGAGTTCGACAACGTCGGCTTTAGGTACCATCAGAAAGAAACCGGAAGTTGGATTTGGTGTCGTGGGTACGTAGAGGCTGACCATGTCTTTACCCAGATGGGCCGCAATTTCACCCCCCGGCGTACCGGTCAGAAAGCCGATTGTCCAGCTGCCGGGTCGCGGGTATTGCACCAGAACCGCTTGGCGGAAGGCCTGTCCCGATGGTGAAAATACCGTGTCGGAGATCTGTTTGACGCTCTGGTAGACCGACCTAACGACCGGGATACGGTGAAGGAGTGCTTCCCACCAGCGCACCAGCCGTTGGCCGATAAAGTTTGCGGTGAGCAAACCGGTGACAAAAACTACGAGCAACGTCAGCAGGGCTCCCATACCCGGCAGGTGAAAGCCGAGTAGGGCGCGGGGCTGCCAATCGCTAGGGAGCAGCATGATGGATTGATCCATCATGCCCAGAATCAGCGAGAGCACCCAGATCGTGATGCCAAGCGGCGCCCAGATCAGCAGGCCGGTAATGAAGTAGCGTTTCATCGGTTCGCCGCATTGCGGCAGATAGGTTCCAAACCCTTGATTATAGCGGACTCGAGTCGATTTCTGTAAGCCGTTCTAAAGCACATTGCCAAGCTGGAAAATCGGCAAGTACATAGCAATGACCATGCCGCCTATGATCAGACCGAGGAAAAGCATCATCAGGGGTTCCATCAGGTTGCTGAGGGTGCTGACGGTGTCATTGACTTCGCGCTCGTAAATGTCGGCAATTTTTCTGAGCATATCGTCCAATGTGCCCGACGCCTCGCCAACGGCGACCATCTGGACCGTCAGCGCTGAAAACACGGGGTGGCCCGACAGACTGGACGAAAAACTAGTGCCCTGCTGAAGCAGTTGCTGAATTTGGCGGGTCGGGGCGATGAAGCATCGGTTACCGGCGCTATCTCCGGCGGGGCCCAACGCATCAAGCAGGGGAATGCCCGCACCGATCAGGCTGGCCAATGTCTGGCTCCAGCGGGCAAGTGCCGCTTGTTGCAACAGCTTGCCAATTCCAGGTAAGCGAAGCAGCCAGCCATCTGTTCGGGTTTGCCAGTGTGGTCGCTGCTGCCAGGAGTGATAAACCGCGACGATACCAAGCGTGAGCAGTGTGATCAGCCACAGGCCATAGGTCTGGAAGGTGCTGGCGAGGTTAATGAGTATCCGGGTTGGCCAGGGCAGGGCGGCACCGAAGCTGCTGAAGGTGGTTTCGAAAGCCGGTATCACCAGGGTAAGCATGAGTATGGTGACAATGCCGGCAATAGCGAGAATGGCGAGGGGGTATGCCATGGCGCTATGGACTTTGCTACGGATCGCCAGCATTTTTTCGCGATAGCTGGCAATGCGTTCAAGCATGAGATCCAGGAGTCCTGCTTGTTCGCCGGCGGCGACCAGTGTGCATGTCATGCGGTCGAACAGCGAGGGGTGTTGTTGCATCGATTGCGCCAGGCTCCGACCCATTTGTAGTTCGTTGCGCATTTCCAGCAGGGCGCGACTAACGGTTGATAGAGACTGGGTTTTGGCCAGTGTGTCTAGCGCCGCAAGTAACGGAATGCCAGCGTGAATCAACGTGGCCATCTGGCGCAATACTAGGGTGATCGTTTTGGCAGGGATGCGTTGAGGTAGACGCCAGGGGCGTTCGACACGGACCGGTGTGATGCCTCTTCGACGCAACTCCACCCGCGCCCGAACGTCGTTGCTGGCCATGATCTCGCCATTCAGCGGCGTACCATTCCTTGCAACGCCGGTCCACAGATACCGTCTGGCCGGATTTGATTTAGCCATGATTCCGAAGTGAGCCATCCAACGTGGTTGATGCGGTTTCTATCTCTGTCTCCGAGAGAATTTCCGTCAGTGAGGTGAGCCCCCGGATCACTTTTTCCAGGCCGGCCTGACGCAGACTTGGAATGCCGGATTGGCGACATTGCCTAGCGAGAGCGCTGCTACTGGCGGCTGCAAGCATCAGTTGCTGCAGATCCGGCGTTACCGGCATCACTTCAAAAACACCAACGCGCCCACGATAACCTGTGCCGTGGCAACGGGGGCAACCCACAGGCTGATAGGGGATCCATTGGCCGCTGTGGTAGGCAGCAATTTCGTCATCAGAGAAGCCGGCATCTTTAAGTTGTGGGTCTGAAAGTGGCGCTTGTGCCCGGCACTCACACAGACGGCGCACCAGGCGCTGGGCAATCACTAGTAGAACACTGCCAGCCACACTGTAGTCCGCCAGTCCAAGTTGCCGTAGCCGCTCCAGTGCAGCCGGTGCCGAACGGGTGTGCAGCGTGGATAGCACGAGGTGCCCGGTCTGAGCGGCCTTGACTGCTGTTTCGGCGGTTTCCGCATCACGGATTTCACCGACCATCAGGATGTCCGGGTCCTGACGCATGAAGGCACGCAAGGCTACCGCAAAACTTAATCCTGTACGTTCGTCTATATTGACCTGATTGATCCCGTTGACTGGGATTTCAACGGGATCTTCCACCGTCGCAATGTTGACGCCGGTTTGATTGAGGACATTGAGGCAGGCGTAAAGCGTTACGGTTTTGCCGGATCCGGTCGGGCCGGTCACGAGAATCATGCCGCTTGTTTGGTGGATCGCTTGAGTCAGTAAGGCCAGTTGTGGGGCTGAAAGCCCCAGGGCTTCGATGGACAAGCGCGCATCCTCTCGGTCCAGAATACGCAGGACGATTTTTTCACCGTATAAAGTCGGCATGGTGCTGATGCGCAGGTCGACGAGTGTGCCATCATCCGTACGGGTACGAAGTTGTCCGTCCTGTGGCAATCGTTTCTCGGCGATGTCCAGTTTTGCCAGAATTTTCAGCCGGGATGCGATCATGTCCTTGTAGTCGTCCGGCGGCGTGCCTTGCGTCTGCAAAATTCCATCGATTCTGTAGCGCACCCGGTAATTGTGCTCGTAGGGTTCGAAGTGGATATCCGAAGCCCCGCGTTCAATGGCGATGCTCATGGTCTTTTGCAGAAAGCGGACGACAGGGGCGTCTTCGACCTGACGATCATCAACGCTGCCGGCATCATGGCCGCTTTGGTCTGTCTTGATCTGTGTGGTGCCTTCAGCGAAGTGAATCAATTGCAGAACATCGGCAACACACGGTTCAATGTCAAAGCCCGTCTGGAAGCGTAAGGCATTGATTAGGGCATCATCGGTCGGGTCCGCCATCGCCAGTCGTAATCGTTTACCTGATACGCTGATGGGGAGGTAGCGCGGGGTAGGCGTGAGATTGCCGGGGGGCAGCAATGCCGAATCCTGTAACGTCGCCTGTTCCACGCAAAGAAAGCCGAAGGAGTCTTCGATAAAGCGCATCAGCGTCTGGCTATCGATCAGTGTCGCGGCGACCAGCTCGGCGGGCAGGCTCGTCTGGCGTTGGCGAGCCCGTTGAACGCAGCGTTCGACAGCATCGCTGTCGGGAATTTGCCCGCTCTGTATCAGTGCGCGGGCAAGAATGCTCATGATGCCCGGTTAAGGAGCACTTCCAGTACAAAACGGCTGCCGACATAGGCCAGCAACAGCATGACGAAACCGCTGATCGTCCAGCCGGTTGCTTTGGCGCCACGCCAGCCACGTATCCTGCGGCCAATAAGCAGTGCGCCGAAGATCATCCAGGATAGGAAGGCAAAGATGGTTTTGTGATCAGCCCGGATCCATTGTCCGTAAAACTGTTCTGAAACCAGAAGGCCGGTGGCCAGTGATGCCGTCAGCAAAAGAAAGGCAATACCCAGCATGCGAAAGAGAAGGTTCTCCATACGGAGTAACGGGGGAAAGCGTGGCTCGGTGGTGAGTTTGGCGGGATGGTGCAGCTCCCGTTCGGCGATCCAGAGCAGACAGGCCTGCAGCGTGGCCAGCAAGAACACACCATAAGCCAGCATGGCAAGAATGAAGTGGAGGCGGAAGAGCCAGGCATTGATATGAATCAGCGGGTGTTCAACCGGAAAGATCAGGGGCAGCAAGACACCGGCGGTGGCAACGGGCAGAATCAGCGCCAGAAGACCGCGCTGCTTGTAAGCCAGGCTTTCAAAGCCATGCAACACCACCGCGAGCCACAAGATGACCGAGACGGTGAGTGCAAACGAAAAGCGGACGGCGCCGTCATCGAACATGTCGAGATACAGCGCGGTGCCGTGGACGGCAATGGCGAAGCCGAGGAGCGCTGGGGAAAGACCTGTCTGAGTCGAAGAGGGTTTGCCTGCAGCAAGGTGCTGGGCCAGTCTGGAGGGCGATTGGCGGGCGATCTGACGCAGCACCTGCCAGGTCAGCAGACCGTAGGCAATTGCAGCAATGATCGTCAGCAGCGTCGCGAGCGGGAAGGGAAGCGATACAATTGGGGGCATAAGCTACATTTATATCACGTAGCCCGAACAAATGTCCGAGACTGATCAATGCTGGAAAATCTGACCCAACGCTTAAGCCGTGTCATGAAAACCATGCGGGGCGAAGCCCGCATGACCGAAGCCAACATCGGTGATGCCTTGCGTGAAGTGCGCATGGCACTGCTGGAGGCGGATGTATCGCTATCGGTCGTCAAGGATTTTGTGGCGCAAGTGAAGGAAAAAGCCCTAGGTACCGATGTGGTAGGTTCGCTGACACCGGGGCAGGCTTTCGTCGGCGTGGTGCATGAGCAGCTCAAGCAGCTAATGGGCGAGGCCCAGGTGCCGCTGGCGCTTAACCAGCAACCGCCAGCCATTATTCTCATGGCGGGTCTGCAGGGCGCGGGTAAAACGACCACTGTCGGTAAGCTGGCTCGCTGGTTGAAACAGCACCAGAAGAAAAAAGTCATGGTGGTGTCGTGTGACGTCTATCGTCCGGCCGCTATTGATCAGCTAAAACATGTGGCCGAGCAGGTGGGTGCCAACTTCTTCCCCTCGTCACCGGATCAGAGGCCTGCTGACATTGCTGCGGCCGCTGTTGATTGGGCGCGTAAGCATCACGAAGAGGTGCTCATCGTCGATACGGCCGGCCGTTTGGCCATTGATGAAGCGATGATGGCGGAAATCAAGGCGTTGCACGCGCAACTCAACCCGATCGAGACATTGTTCGTTGTTGACGCCATGCTCGGCCAGGATGCGGTGAATACTGCCAAGGCCTTTAATGAAGCACTACCGCTTACGGGGGTGGTGCTTACTAAACTGGATGGTGATGCCCGCGGTGGTGCCGCGTTATCGGTGCGAGCCGTCACCGGTAAGCCGATTAAGTTTGTCGGTGTGGCTGAAAAACTGGATGGTCTGGAGCCGTTCTATCCGGATCGTATGGCGTCACGCATCCTCGGCATGGGCGATATTCTGTCGCTGGTCGAAGCCGCCTCGCAGCAGGTGGATATGGACCAGGCGCAGGCCATGGCGCAGAAGCTCAAGTCTGGTAAAGGCTTTGATCTCAATGACTTCCGCGCTCAGGTGGCCCAAATGCGTCAGATGGGGGGTATGACGGCATTGATGGACAAGCTGCCGGCCAAGTTTGCCGAAGCGGCGGCCAATATGCCTGCCGGTAGCGACGAAAAAATGGCCAAGCGGATTCAAGGCATTATTGACAGCATGACGCCGGACGAACGCAGTAAGCCAGAGCTGATCAAGGCCAGTCGGAAGCGTCGTATTGCCATGGGAGCCGGCGTTCAGGTTCAGGAAGTGAATCGCTTGCTGAACCAGTTTGAACAGACGCAAAAGATGATGAAGCAATTCGGCAGTATGTTCAAAGGCAAGGGCGGCATGATGAAGATGATGAGAGGCGCTAAAGCCATGTTTGGCGGTAAATTGCCGTTCTAAAACGACTGCGCCGCTCCTAGGCCTTGTTGCGCCGAAGTTGCGTGCAATATCGCTCTCTCACCTACCGACGAGATTTGTCTCGTACGCTGTGCTCCGGGCGCCTAACCCCGGAGCAGCTCGTGACGGTTTGTCGGGCAATAGGTTATTGCGCTAAAGCTTTGCGTAGGTAATCAACGACACCCGCCCGATCAATCATCGTGGCTTCCGCATCACGGCGACCCTTCACTTCGACCTGGCCGGCAGCCAGACCTTTCTCGCCAATCACCAGGCGTTGTGGAATGCCGATCAGCTCCATGTCGGCAAACATGACGCCCGGACGTTCGTTACGGTCATCCAGCAGCACGTCGAAGCCGGCGGCGATCAGTTCTTCGTAAAGTTCGCTGGCAGCTTGCTGGATGGCGGGGGACTTGTGATAACCCATTGGGACAATCGCCACAGTAAACGGGGCAATAGCGGCCGGGAAGACGATGCCCTTGTCATCATTGTTTTGCTCGATGGCGGAACCGACGATACGGGTGACGCCGATACCGTAGCACCCCATTTCCATGACTTCGTTTTTGCCCGCTTCGCTGAGGAAAGTGCAGCCCAACGCTTCGGCATACTTGGTGCGTAACTGGAAGATGTGGCCGACTTCAATACCACGCACGATCTCCAGCAGACCTTTGCCGTCCGGCGAAGGATCGCCGGCCACCACATTGCGGATATCGGCGACTTCCGGTTCTGGCAGGTCGCGTCCAAAATTCACACCCATCAGGTGTGTGTCGTAGGCATTGGCACCACAGGCAAAATCGGCCATCACGGCGACAGTGCGATCGGCAATGACGCGGATGCCGGGCTGGAGACCTACCGGGCCGATAAAGCCGGGAATACAGCCCAGTGCTTCCTTCACTTCGTCTTCGCGAGCAAAGCGGAAAGCACCAATGCCTCCGATCTTGCCGGCTTTGATTTCGTTCAGTTCATGGTCAGCACGCAGAAGCAGGAGCGCCAGACCTCCATGACCGCCTTCGGGGAGTTCAGGAACGATAGCGAGCGTTTTGACGAGTCCCGATAACGGGATGTTGAGTGCTTGTGCCACATCGTCACAGCGGGATTTTTTCGGTGTGGCAACGCTGGCCATAGTTGCATTGGCAGCTGGGCGGGGCGTCGTTGGTGCCAGCGCTTCGGCCAGCTCAACGTTGGCGGCAAAGTCAGAGGTCGGGCAGAAAGCAATATCATCTTCGCCCGAATCTGCCAGCACGTGGAATTCGTGCGAGCCAGTGCCACCAATCGAACCAGTGTCGGCGGCGACGGCGCGGAAACGGAGTCCCAGGCGCGTGAAGATGCGGCTGTAGGTGTCGTACATCACGCGGTATTCGCGTTCGAGATCTTCAAAGCTGGTATGGAAAGAGTAACCATCCTTCATTAAAAATTCGCGGCCGCGCATGACGCCAAAGCGGGGGCGGATTTCGTCGCGGAACTTGGTCTGAATCTGGTACAGGTGGATCGGCAGCTGACGGTAGCTTTTGATTTCCTTGCGCACGAAGTCGGTGACGACTTCCTCGTGGGTTGGGCCGATTACGAAATCGCGCTGGTGACGGTCTTTAAAGCGTAGCAATTCCGGGCCGTATTGGTCGCCACGGCCAGATTCCTGCCACAGTTCAAAGGGTTGCACGGCGGGCATGAGCATTTCCAGAGCGCCGGCCCGGTTCATTTCGTCACGGACAATCGCTTCTACCTTGCGCAGGGTACGCAGACCCATCGGGGTCCAGGTGTACACGCCAGAAGCGAGACGGCGGATCAGGCCGGCACGGAGCATCAGCTTCTGGCTGATGACTTCGGCATCGGAGGGGGCTTCTTTGAGGGTGGTGATCAGAAACTGGGAAGAGCGCATAGGGAACCCTGAAAAGGCAAAGGCCGTGCGTTTGTGGGTCGCCAGCCGATAAATAAACCGGAAAAACGGCATTCTAGCGGATGCCGGCTTTCGTCTAGGTGCCGGATGTGCCAGAATCAGGGCAATTTCAAATTAACGCAGGTGATTTATGCTAGATCGTGAAGGCTATCGCCCCAACGTCGGCATCATCCTCTGCAATGCACGTAACGAAGTTTTCTGGGGTAAGCGCGTCAGGGAGCATGCCTGGCAGTTTCCACAGGGTGGTATCAAGCGGGGTGAATCCCCGGAAGAGGCCATGTACCGTGAATTGCATGAGGAGGTGGGGCTTGCGGCCGAGCACGTCAAGATTCTCGGCCGTACGCGGGACTGGTTGCGCTATGAGGTGCCGGAGCAATGGATACGGCGCGAATGGCGAGGCAATTACAAGGGTCAGAAGCAGATCTGGTACTTGTTGCGATTGACGGGTGGGGATCATCACGTGCAGTTGCGTGCAAGCTCTCATCCGGAGTTTGATGCCTGGCGCTGGAGTCAGTACTGGGTGCCGCTCGAGTCCGTGGTTGAGTTCAAGCGGAATGTCTACCAACTTGCGTTGGGGGAGTTAGAGCCTTTTCTCAATGCGGATCGGCTGCGTCATCCTGCGTTGGGTCGTCGTGGACGTCGACCGGCAGGGGGCTCCGACGCAAAAAACGCGCCTACGGTCAAGCCGGAGGCTGTATGACTCCCTCGAAGCGTCTAGCGCAAGGTCTTCATCTGTGTTTGCCGTTGGTGAGTGCTTTGCTGGCGGGTGGCGCGTTTGCGGCTGTGGAATGTGATACCCGCAAGTACTACGAATGTTATGACTATCAGGAGTCCGAAGAGGATAAGAAGGTCTGGCAGGAAGAGAAATACACGCTCCCGGCAGCGCCTGACATGGACAAGCTGATTCCCTTCGAGGTCAATGTTTCAAATGCCAACCGTTTTCTTATCGATCCAGTAAGTGTTTCTGTCGGCAAGGATGGGGTTGTCCGTTTTACCGTGGTGATTGAATCCTCGGGTGGTGCGCGCACGATCAACTATGAAGGCCTGCGTTGTAAAACCCGAGAGCGTCGTCTGTATGCCTTTGGTCAGCCGGATGGGAGCTGGATCGAAAGCAAGGGATCATCCTGGATCCTGATGCAGAAGCAGCAGCACAAGATGCACAATGCCTATCCGGCCGTTCTGGCCTATGAATATTTCTGTCTGGATCTGGAACCACCGCCAAGCGCGGAAGTGGCTGTGGAGCGCTTGAGATCCGGTCCGGCAGTAACCTCTGCAAGGTAAGTCCATGAGTATTGATAGCCTGATTATTGAAGCCGACAAAGTGTTGCGGACCCTGTTTGCATCGCAACGCAGCGTGCGTCCGCACCCGGACGCGGGCTTGCCCGAAGCGGAATTGTCTGAGTCTGAACGCAAACATGTGGCGGGTCTCATGCGCGTGAATCACAGCGGTGAAGTGTGTGCTCAGGCGCTTTATCAGGGGCAGGCGCTGACCTCTCGGGATCCTGCGGTACGAGAGGCACTCCGCGAAGCGGCGCACGAAGAAATCGAGCATCTGGCCTGGACTGAACAACGGCTGCGTGAACTGGGTAGCCACACCAGCTGGCTGAACCCGCTCTGGTATGCCGGATCGCTAACGATGGGTGTCATTGCCGGGAAACTGGGTGATCGCTGGAATCTTGGGTTTTTGGCAGAAACGGAAAAGCAGGTCACCGCGCATCTGGAAAGCCATTTGGCCCGATTGCCAGAATCCGATACCAAGAGCGCTGCGATTATCGGGCAGATGGCGATTGACGAAACATCGCATGCCCATACGGCAGAAGCCTTGGGTGCGGCACAGTTCCCGCCGGTCGTGAAGCAGTTGATGCAACAGACCGCCAAGGTGATGACGGGTTTGTCTTACCGCATCTGAGCTTTATTGTGGGGTGGCTTCCCGCAGGTCCAGATCCCATGTGATTTCTGCTGTGGCACCGAGCATTGCCGTGGCTGAACAATATTTGTCTTTGGACAGCGTGATGGCGCGTTCGACCGCCTCACGCTTGAGCTGGTTGCCGGTGACAATGTAGTGCAGGTGCAGTTTGGTAAAGACTTTGGGTTCGGTCTCTGCCCGCTCTGCTTTCATTTCTACCTGGCAACCGGTGACAGGATGGCGACCGCGCTGGAGAATCAACACCACGTCAAAGGCTGTACACCCGCCAGCGCCAGCCAGCATCATTTCCATCGGGCGAGGGCCCAGATTCCTGCCACCAAGATCGGGCGGGCCGTCCATCGTTACTTGATGGCCGCTGCCGGTGTCGGCGACAAAAGTCATGTGATCAGTCCAGGTGACGCGGCATTCCATGCGGGGCTCCGATAGCTGTTAGGGTTAAACAGCGAACGATTGTAAAGCCAAGTCGTCCCGGTGCGAACCCTATGCGCTTAAAACCATGGCGGCTTTGGAAGATATGTTGCGCCGCAATATGTTGGTGTCTTTTTTTCGAGTTATATGTCGGCTTGTAAACGATAGAGTTTTAGTTTGAGCAGCAATGTGAAATTATTTCAATGAGATAGGATGGTGCTCGGTCGTGGGTTGCTTAGCGTGCAAATATTTTTGCGCCGCAAGAAATACCTTGCGTTTTTATCAATTTGTCGCTACATTGGAAACGTTGCGTAGATGCGTGGTTGCATCTACCAGATTGTCTCCTCCACCCTCCTCCTTTGGTGTGGATTTACGCGGAATCGCTCATGTGATTCCGCGTTTTTTTTGGGGGGGTTGTAATTGATCCGGCCAACCGCGAGAGGCATGGTGCGTGGGCGCTGTTAAGGGCATGGCAACCGATTTTGATCGGGATCTGCAGGATAAAGTTGCAAAACGCTTGACTTGGTTTTGTGAGTGTTGCTAGAATCCACGTTTTTCCAAATTCCGCGCCGTCTCTGGCGCCACGGAAGTGCAAAGATGAAAACGTTCTCCGCCAAGCCGCATGAAGTCCAGCGCGACTGGTTCGTCGTTGACGCCACGGACAAAGTCCTGGGCCGCGTCGCCAGTGAAGTTGCGCGCCGCCTGCGTGGCAAGCATAAGCCTGAGTACACCCCGCATGTCGATACCGGTGATTTCATTGTTGTTGTCAACGTTGAAAAACTGCGTGTGACGGGTAACAAGGCCGAAGACAAAAAGTATTACCGTCACTCGGGTTACCCGGGCGGTATCTATGAAACCACGTTTGGCAAGATGCAGCAGCGTTTCCCGGAGCGTGCTCTGGAAAAAGCTGTTAAGGGCATGCTGCCGAAGGGTCCGCTGGGCTACGCCATGATCAAGAAGCTCAAGTGCTACGCCGGTGCTGTTCATCCGCACACCGCTCAGCAACCCAAGTCGCTGGAAATTTAAGAGGTCGTTATGGCAGAACAACAATACTACGGTACTGGTCGTCGCAAGAGCGCCGTTGCCCGTGTTTACCTGAAGCGCGGCAGTGGCAACATCGTTGTCAATGGCAAGCCGGTCGATATTTTCTTTTCGCGTGAAACCGGCCGTATGGTCGTTCGTCAGCCGCTGGAGCTGGTTGAGCACGCTTCGACTTTCGACATCAATGTCAACGTGGTTGGCGGTGGTGAGTCGGGTCAGGCCGGTGCCGTTCGCCACGGCATCACCCGCGCCCTGATCCAGTACGATGCTGAGCTGAAGTCGGCACTGTCAAAGGCAGGCTTCGTCACCCGCGACGCTCGTGAAGTTGAGCGTAAGAAGGTCGGTCTGCACAGCGCACGTCGCCGCAAGCAGTTCTCGAAGCGTTAATGTTTTTTCGCGCCTGGGTAGAAATACCTTGGTGTGCGGCCAGTTAGCTCAGTTGGTAGAGCAGCGGATTGAAAATCCGCGTGTCCTTGGTTCGATTCCGAGACTGGCCACCAAAACCTCAAAAGCCACCTTCGGGTGG
>JACCDW010113597.1_pt1 | contig 43511 bp, 60 predicted proteins | sample 7449781 | NCBI WGS metagenome assembly JACCDW01 (sample SAMN15323449, study PRJNA562643) | freshwater metagenome | isolation source: river surface water | place: USA:Blue River Watershed | collected 2017-08-18 | reverse complement strand
GTCACGGCCAGCAAGATCCGCCAGATTCTGGAAAGTTGTGACCACGCCGTTGATTTGTTCAGGCACATTGTCGGTTACAATTAAGATAGTTTTTGACATCGAGCCTCAATTCGAAATTGTTCAAATTTTACCCAATAAGTCAAACGAGAAACTGCTAGTTCGCACATTTGTTGCGACTCAAAGGGCAAGGTTATTCTTGCGGGCACGTCGGCGGGATTGCTTACGTGTACCGCTGTTAGTATCAGTAGCCACATCATCTTTCTCCTGAGTCCAAGTCACTATCTGCCACTCACCTGAATGATGCTCAACCAAAGCAGTCATTGATTCTACCCAGTCGCCATCGTTCATATATCTTATGCCATCTATGTCTCGGATTTCTGCGTGATGTATGTGTCCGCAGATCACACCATCAAATCCACGTTTTTTACAGTATGCGGCCAAATTGCGTTCGAATTGAAATACAAAGTCTACGGCTCGCTTTACACGGTATTTTAAAAATTTACTGAGACTCCAGTAACCAAAGCCCAGCCTGTGACGTATCCAGTTAAATCGGCTGTTGAGATTCAATACAAAATCATACAATTTGTCACCTAGGAAACTGAGCCAGGGTGTGATACGTGTGATGCCATCAAACAAGTCGCCGTGTGTGACCAAGTAGTGACGACCATCACGACCTATGTGTTCGGCCTGGTTTACTATTTCTACTTGGCCAAAGCCTATGCCATAGGGTATAAGTGGGCGCAGGAACTCATCGTGATTGCCAGCCACGTAGACCACTCGTGTGCCACGCTTGGCGTGACCCAGAATGCGTCGGATCACATTGGTGTGACTCTGTTTCCAGCGCCAGCGGTTCTGTTGAATCTTCCAGGCGTCAATGATGTCGCCTACAAGATAAAGTGTGTCACAGGTGTTGTGTTTGAGAAAGTTGTTGAGAGCCTCGGCCTTGCAGTCTTTGGTGCCAAGGTGTACGTCTGAAATGAATATGGTGCGATAAGTTTTCTCTGGCATATACATATTTACTGCATTGCCAGAGAAAAAATATTACAGTTGTGTTACAGTTTAAATTTGAACTACAGTCCAACGGTGTGTAAAATGCTTACCTTCGGCCTTGCGTTTCAAGATTTTTTGGAACTCTTTTTTACGGAGTTCAGCCATCTTCTTGGCGTCGTGGTCGAAGCAAGCCTGATACAGTTCTGCTATGAGATTTTTCTGTTTCATAGTCTTGCCCCTCCTTCACAAATATTTATGTAGAATATTTTAGAATCTAACAATACCTTGTAGACCAATGATCGTGCTATTTACACCTTGATAACTTTGGCGTGTGCCTGTAACAGATATCAATGATGTCTTGTCAACTTCGTAGCCCAACACTGCTGTGGCTGTCTTAAATTGATCTGTGGTGGTTGATGCTTCCACGGCAGTAATAAAGTTGCCAAACTTTTGGTCAAACAACACACCGGCTTCGCCGTAGTTGTTTGTGGTGTTGGTACCACCGACCACACGATAACTCTGTATGCTTCCACGCTCGGTGTAACCACTCACGCTACTACGACTCAATGTGTAACCCACAAATGGACGGAAGCCCGACATCTTGGGTGTGTACACACGATTGTTCAACCAAATGTCTGTGCCACGAGTGCTGTGACTGTTAAAGAACAAGTTTTCAATATTACGACTGGAACCAATTGAGTTTTCAGCATAACCCAGGTTGTTGACTATGACCCAATCGTCAAGGTTGTATATGCTGTATAGGCCTGCTGCATTCTTGCCTTGTGTGGTAGCACTGTCCGTACCATTCATTGTGGTGTCTACACGATTGTATTGAACACCCACACGCCACGCACGATCCACGTTGGCTTCCAAAGCAATACCGTATATGCGACTGTTGGCACTGTAACTATTGCTCATCGCGCTATTCATACGGTTGGCATTGATGTACACAGCACCTGATTCCGAACGGTAACCGTCCTTGCGGAACGCATTCATATTGAGACTGCGATTGATACCAGTGTTTAGATTGGCCAACTCAGCCATTTGATCAATGCGACCTGAGAACGAATCATTGGCCACTGATGTGGCTATGTTTTGCTCGGGAGCCACTGTGGTTGTGTTGCTGGTTGTTGTGCCATCTGTGACTGTGGTCACTGTGGTTGTACGCAACAAGGGTGTGGTCACTGTGGTTGTGGTTTCACGTGCAATGGTTTGCTTGGTTGTTGTTTCACTGGGTGTATGATGTGCTATACTGCCTGTGATCACTGGCAAACCTGTGTCTATGGTCACTACCACAGCAGTTGTGGTAACAGCCACTGATGTTGTGCTTACATCACTTGTGGTTACCACAGCGGTACCTGATGTTGTGGTTGAGGTACTGTCACTGTAAGTTGTTGTTGTAACTGGGGTGGTTGTGGTAGTACGAGTGATTGGTGTATAGGTAGTAACCGTTGTGGCCTGTGTGCTGGTACTTTCTAGGCCGTTTGTGGTTGTTGATGTAGCACCCACTGATGTAGTTACCACAGGAGTACCCGCAGTGTCGACGTTAGTCACTGTGTTTGTGGTTGTAGTTCCAGTTACAGTAGGTCCAGATCCTGCTGGAGGAGCACTAGTTGAAGCATCAGTGGCCGAACCCACGTCAGTGAGTGTGGAGCCAGATGGTGTTGTGCCAGGTGTACCACCACCAGCACCGCCTGTGATGGCCGAACTGGCTGCGCCAAACGCACTGGGTCCAAATATGTAAGCATACTGAAAGGTTACAATGTCACCAATGCTTAGTCCTGACACAGCAAAGCCCAGACCAATGGTGTAATCACCACGAGTAGCATTTAGACCTGAAGTGTTGTTCAAGTAGTCTCGAGGATTGGTACTCCAACCAGGACTGATACCAGCACCGTAACTGCCTGTGGTTTGTGCTGTGTAAAGTCCCAAAGCATAGCGACTGGCCAATGCCTCAGAGAATGCCACGTTGTTTCTGGGTATGGCACCATATCCACGCACATTGTCTGTGCTACTGCTGTCACCTGCGGCTGCACGTGCATCTGGATCAATAAAACGACCAAAGTACAGGTTGGGTATGGCTTCTAGTGCTGTGATGCGTGTGTTGATATCTATGTACTGCTGACTGCTGGGCAGACTATAGGTATTACGCAAGGTAAAGCGGCTGGTTGATCCTTCCCATACAGCCGAACTGGATGAAGTTGATCCAACCCAAGATCCTGAGATCTGTGCTGATCCACCGGCGTTGTTGTTGGTGTAACTCTGTACCAAAGTGTTTGAACCATCTTCTATGCGTACAGTGAAACCATCAAATGGAGTACCTGGTGTGAGATAGTCATAGGCATTGTTGAATGTGCCTGTGCCTGTACCATCATACTGTAAGCCTGGAGGTGTGTTACCACCCGAACCAAAGGTACCTGTGGTGGCATTGACGCCAGCACGTACCCATTCGTTTTGTAACACTGCGTTTTGTGCCACTGCTCCAGTGGTGATTAAAGCGGCCGCCAAGGCTGCCACAACTTTTCTGATTTTCATTTCCTAGATCCTTTATTGTTATTATTATGCGTCTAGTGCTAGTATTTATTGGTTTTGAGTGATAGTTGCTCCACAGCCAGTGGTGGTACACGACTGCTGTATGCTGTAAGTCTGTGGATTGACCCCTGACTGATTCAAATTGACTGTGCCTGCGGCACCTGAGTTGGTTAAACTGATAGTGGCTTTGTGTGCGCCCGAACCTTCTTGCGTGACATTTACAGAGTGCCCATTGCCAATCAGGCCCACATCAAGATAGTGTGTGCCGGTGTCCTTTTGATTGACTGTTACACTATTGGTATTGCCATTCACATTGGTAAACAACACTTTACCAGCAGTGCCTTGCTGTGTGAGATTAATCACATTACTGTTACCACTGATTGTGTTTTCCATAAAGTGTCCAGCACCAGAGTTAGTTCCATCTTTCTGCACTGTGGTTATGTTGTTGTTAGATCCTGCTAGGTTTAACATTTGATAGTGACTGTTTGAATCTGCACCAGGATTTGTACCATCTGCATTACGACCTTGATTCAAATTAACTGTATTCGAGTCACCGTTGACCCCAAGTTCCACCAAGTTACGACCCACTGTGCTACCTGATGTGGTACCTTGGCGTACAGTTACGGTATTGCTGTTACCTTGTATGCTGGCCGCTTGCTGTCCAATGCCCCGTAACTGGTTGTTGTTGCCCTGTTGATCAACGGCAATTGTGTTGTTATCCCCAACCTGATCAATGTATATGCTGTTTGAGGTTACTGACTGTCTGCGAACAGTGGCACTGTCTCGACGTGCTTGTTGTTGTATGGTTATACCAGATGTGTATTGTGGTGCAGGTGGTGGAGCAAAATAAGTTGACTCTGTAGCAAACACTGTAGTGGGCACCACTTGCCAAGTGCCGTTGACCAGCCACTGGAATACTATGGCCTGTCCGCCACCGTTTTCATAATACCATACAGTAATTTGTTTTGGTCCTGCGGTTAAACTAACGGGTGTTCCTGTTCTAAAAGCATTACCTGAATCAATCCAACTGTTAATAACCACAGTATTATCCACAGTAACGTGTATGCCGTCATCTGCTGAGCCGCCAAACGTGTATGTGCCAGCAGTGGCAATATTGATCCAGCCAGTCCATTTAACAATAACTCTATCAATCAAACCAGAACCTAATATATTGTTACCAAAACTTCCTGTAGGATAGTTGATGTTGGCACTGATACCTGTGCTACGCACAGTGGGATTGGCCAAGGGATCTCTACTGGGGCTAGGACCTGTGCCTGCATAGGTTTGATAAGTTAAACCTGCCTGTCCTGTGGTCTGTGCTTGTATGGTCGTAATCACGCAGGTCTGCATCACGAGCACTACAGCCAAGTAGGTTAATATTATGCGGAGACAGGGAAAAAAGTTGTTCATCGCTGTATGAGATTGATAGTGGTCATTGAATTACCAGAAGTGTTGACTCGATTGCGTATTTCTACAGCGCCTTGAATTTGTGTAATAGTGCTAAACTGTGATCTTGGTGTGGTCACGCACTGTACGTCTGATCCGTTGTCACGGCATAATTCAACCTTTAGGTCATCTACCGAGGCCACAACACCTGTGGTGGCTACGTAATCTGGCAATAGACCGCGTTCTGTTCGGCCCAATAAATCTAACTGTGCAGCCAATTGTGCGTTTACTATGTCCAACACATTGGCCAAAAAATCTGTGTCAAGAAAATTACGACTCAATCGGTCTTGATACATTTGCTTGTCAGCATCTTCCAAGGCATTGGTCAAGCCTATTTCTTTGAGAAAATCCACATCCAAGGCTCCTTTGGCTTCAGTGCGAGATGTACTTTTGTCATCTTTGCGTAATTCTGGGGGTGGACTCACAATCAACAAGTTACTGATAGCATCTTCACTGAGTCGCAGTATCACTGGCCGCATTGGTTGAGTGCCACGTGCTTCTACCACAGTGGCTTGGAATGGTCGATTTAACACAACCTGACCAGCATCTGAGTCTACCACAATCTCGCCAGTCTTGCAGTCAAGATCAATGTTGCGATTGGCACGATCACGTATGGCATCCGGACAACTGGGTAACAGGATAATGGTACTACGACCCAGTTCGTCCACGGTGGCAGTAAAGTCAGTACCACGCACCGATATGGTGGCACTGGGTGTATTGACTGCTACGTTTTGTGGAGAATTTTTGGCTATTTGGCCACTGGCATATCTGACAGTGCCTGCAGCCACATTGACTGCTAGTTTACCGCCCTTGGCTTTGGAATCGTACACAAAGTCGTCAATGACCAAGCGACTGTTTTCATTGACCTGTACTCTGGTGTCGTCCGCAAATTTAATCCCTACCTTGCCCTGTGCTGTCCGGATCGCATCGTTCATCTCCACTCCGGTTCCCTTGGTCCCCTGTAGAGTTGTCTTCGATCGTTGTATCGAAGGCACCGCCGCCACTTGTTCCGTAATTGTACCTACTGCGGCGATGCTGTTCTGCAATGTACTCACTAAGAGTGCGAATAGTAGAGCCGTCCATATGTTCATCCTTAGTTGCCTGTGGTTATATTAAATGTATTACCCGATCCTGTGGTTGAGATATTAACAGTGGTATCAATGGTGCCACCCTGTTGAACAGTGTAACTGTTTGAACTGCCATTCACATTCAAGGTTGTTGAATGCCCGCTGCTTCCGGCTGTGCCTGACTGTGTTATGGATGCTGTGTTGCTGGCTCCCACCATGGTCACATCAACTGTGCCGTTGTTGCTGGTCAGGTTTGTTGTCACTGAGTTGGCAGTACCACCTGAGGTGTTGATGTTCTGTATGGTTCCATCAGCGTTCACGGTGCTGTTCAATACTGCACTGCCACCCGACTGTGTGGCTGTCAAACTGTTTTGACTGCCCAAGATATTGACAGTGGCTGTGTTGTTGCCGCCCGACTGTGTGATATCCAAGGTTGTGCTGGCATTGGTTCCTGTGCCTGCGTTGTTCAAATTAATTGTACCTGTGTTGTTGCCGCCACTCACATTGTAGTTGATTGTGGTGGGCGTACCTCCACCGGCTGTGGTAGTATCTACTCCCAAATTTAACACGTTGTTGGCGCCAACTTGACTGATATCCACTTGGATATTGTCACCCTGAATGTTGGCTGGTGTGGTATTGCCTGTTCCTACACCCTGTATTCCTCTAACGCGGTTTCCTGCTCCGTCTTGTGTGACGTTGATTGTGGCACCGCTTCCGGCCTGATCGATGTATATGCTGTTGTCCACAGCATACGCATTATTCAACACAAGACCAAACAAGGATGCTATCATCGTTGTTATTAGTCTTTGTTTCATCTACTTCTCCTTTTGGTCTTGGACCGTTGTTACTTCCTTAAATTTCCAAACATTTTTACGTGCACCTTCTTTGATTAACTCTACTACTGCTGATTCTACTGCGGCCTTGACTGCGTAGGTGCCAGGTTCATTTATGGTCAAACCCGCTTCTGCTTCAAATGCTTTGGTATTGTTGTCAAAAAACTTAAACGCAGTCACTGAATCTGCTGTGCTGAGTATGGTTTTTTGAACTGTTACACTTACTAAAACTTTGCCTGTGTTGACACTGACTGCTCTTAGACTTATTGTTACTGTGTCAGTGCTCCATTGTGTTTGTTTGCCTATACCAAAAACACGTTGTCCAACACCACCCGAAGTGGTGGTTGAATCGTAACCCACTATGCCACCTTCAAGTATCATGCCGGCAAACTGCATGGGCATCAAGGGTTGTGCTTTAGCACCTTCGTAGGCTTCTCTCATTTGACGTATGATTAGTCGTTCCTTGGTCAAGTTATCAATGCCCACACGCTCTACCACATCAAACCATTGTCCGCGGCCCACATTTTGCAGAGCCTGTATGAGAAAACTTTCAGCACCTTGTGTGACTGCTGTGCTTAAACTAGCCACGTTGTTGTTGGTAGGTCTACGCTGTCCAGTTTTGTCTTGAAAACTGTACACTGCCACACTCACAGCACGTCCTGAATCAGGTGGTGGTAGTGTGTCAAACTCTTTTTTAATATTTGTACGCTGGGTGGTAACTGTGGGATCTGTTTCGGACAAGCCGGTGCTCTGTATAATGGCACAACCATTAAGTAGGGTTATTATAGAGAGAGCCAGTAATAATTTTTTCATTAAAATTGAAACTGTCCCAACGGCACTGTTATCTGTGTTTGGTTGCCCACTGTGTCCGTTACGGTGAGATACACATTACTACTATCCTTGCTCCAGAATATGGTATTTCCTTCGAAGTTGAGTGTGCCTGAGTTTGTGCCGCCGCTTGCAAACATGGCCGTGGCCAAGTTCTGCGATATCTGTGCGTAGATACGGCTTTCTAGGTTATTTAGAAACTTCTGAAGATTTGAGTTTTTGGCATCAGCCGCGGCCTTGTCTATAGCAGCCTGTATCTTGTCTGCTGCGGCCTTTTGACGAGTGTGTTCTTGATTTTCGATTGTCAAGACGTGACTCGAGTACCCTATGCCTGAAAAGGCTGGACTTTTGAATTGAAAATCGTTCATTGGAGCCGCTATGACCGCTGTTGGCAACCATAAGGCTACAAAAACCGAGTATTTGTTCTTATTATTATACATACTCTAGCTCCTATTAGTATTTAACAGGATCTAGAGTAAATTAACGTGCTATTTTAATTTGTTGAGGATTTCTTGATAGAATGTGTCAAGTTCACCGCCAAAACGACCAATTAATTCTGGTGCTAGATCTTGGCAAAGTTGATAGTTTTTTTGATTAAATGCTGAGATAAAAGCCTCGTGTAATTCCACAAGATTTTCTAACCTTGTGATTTCAGGAAATACTTTTTCTGCTGGTACCACACAGTAAGCAGTTATAGTCTGTTTGCCCACGGCAAAAGTTTCCAGTTCTAAAACTGTTTGATTGCTTCGTAAACGTTCAGCGGCTTCTTTGTTCCAAATAATTTGCATCAGCGATCCTTTGATATCTTTAATCTATGATATATTTCTTGCACACCTTGTGCCTGACTCACACAATCTTCTAAGGCATTGTGCAAGCCTGCTTTGTTTTTTTCTCTGGGATCTCCATGCACACCAAACAAGGTACGACTGTCACGAATTTGCCAGAACTGCCAAGGCGTGGGCCAACCCATTTGTCTGTAAATATTTTCTAAAATCACAATGTCAAATGCGGGTCCTTGGCACCAGATATTGTTTGCTCCCACTAGAAATTTATTTAATTTTTTATACATTTCGCCGAGACTGATACGATCTTTTTCGCCAAAGGCTTCTTCGTATACATCAGCACTTTGATTGGCCCACCACTTGAGAGTGTCTTCTTGTGCTTGTCTGCCCAGTGCCAGTTGCTCATCCACGTCTATACGAAAATACAAACTGTCGCCAAAGCAATCACGTGTGTAGGGATCAAATTTCACAGCACCCAAGGTGAGAATAGCACAATCAGGTCTGGTGCCCAGGCTTTCTAAATCTAGCATTATATCCATGCTAGTATTATACTATATCAAATGATTTTTGTCAATGTATATTATGGATGGAACACACCGTTAAACCAATCTATGTTAGAAATTCCGATGTTAAGATCAGATTCTATCAGATAGTACGGACTTTGGAGAGTTTTCATTCCGGTAGACATGCCGTCCACTGTTTTTTTATTTAAAAATCTTTTATCAATGCTGTTAAAGTGTTGATCGATGTTCCATTTCCAGGATTCATAAAATCTCTTGTTGTACTGTTTTATCCAAGCATCACTGGCCCAAATCAAACTTCCCATTGGTTTGTCAACTTGAAAAGTTTCGATGTTGTACTCAGGGTAACAGGCCCGTTGATACAGTTCTCGGTATTTTATTTTGATATCCAAATTTGGCAAAAACAAATGTCGGTTATCTTTTACATAATCTTTGATAGTGTGAGCCTGAAGAATTGGAATTTGTGGGAATTTTCTAGTCCAATAAAACAACTCTATGTTTCTAGCAGGCGTAGAATTTACACCGCCAATGGAATCAGAAAAGTATGCATAAAAATTGTTGTTCTTTACAACACACCGTATTTTTTCATAACCATTAACCACCCCAACAGATTTTCCATGCTCTATAGCAAACCTTTCAGAATCTGACTGACGATTAAATCTAAAAAAGGTAGGCATGGTTTGATATTGAGTGCTGTGTGACAACAGTGCGCCTTCGGGCAAGTCTTTTTCAAATTCCTGTGAATAATCGTCTATTACAATTTTTGTTTTTGGATAATGTTTACTGACATGTTCCAGCACCGGAACAACAGCGTAGTCAAATTCTTTGCCAAGATTTGATTCGTCAGTGTTTGTGTGATCCCACGGATTGTATTTCTTTTCAGCAAACGACCAGCGTGTAAAAATTTCATCCACGTGTATACCATTGGCCAGAAAACTGTGCAACACTGTCCATGAGTCCATGCCGCCAGAAAAATGCACAACAACATAGTCATAGGTGTCTCTGATTTGTTGTGCTCGTTCACGATACAATTCAGACAATGTGCCTGTTGGCCGAACACTCCAATCAATGTTGCCAAACACATCATCATTGAAGTTCCAGGTCAATGGCTTGTTGTATTTTGATGCCATCTGCACCGCTTCGGTCTTGTTTATAAAGTACCAATAATCCCCCAGTTTGTAATAACCAAGATCAGAGGTAATTGGTATTTCTGTTTTTTTCATGCTATTTCATGCAAAGAAAAGAAGTAAAACACCAACTGGCATCAATGATTTGTGTGGTTCGAAATCCAATCAGTTTTATGTACTTCATGTACCACTCTGGTCGGTCAATAAACATGATAGATTCAACACTGCGTGCCTTGTGATCTATCTCTTGCTGACTGACTCCTTGCCCAGCCTTGAATTGATGATAGAAGTGTATATCTGTTGGGTCGAGACTGGTTTTTTCTGTCAGCACCATGAAACCACCAGGCTCTAGATTTTTATATATGTCTTGAATGTAACCGTATTTGTTTTTTACAAAATGCAAGGTCCAATTGCATATAACAGCCTGGTATGGTCCGGGCGGCAAGGTCTCACTTTGTACATAGTTTGCTATAGGCGGAGCATGATTGATCATGTCTACACTGCTGTCAACTCCGTGCAAGTTGACAAATCCTGCGGCATGTAGCCTACGCAGAGTTTCGCCTGTGGCGCAACCAACATCGATGATTTTGGCATCCAATGGCAGAAGATATCTGCAAAGGTCTACACTTTTGTCAATTACTTGATCGTAGTTGGGTATATGTTGCCTGGCATGTTCAACAAAAGTTTTTGCCACTTGGGCATCAAACTTCCAGGTCACTTTTTGGCCATCCAATCAATGTAATTGGCTTTCCATTCCTGTGGGTCTGCAAATACATCTTCGCACAGGCTGTGGTGTCTTGCACCACTGTCTCGGAAAAATTCTACAACAAAACGGCCGATGATTTTGGGATCTTTGAACATGCCAAAGTTCTTGGGAAATTCTGTTTTGAGTCGTTCATACACATCCAAATTGGCTGTAAATCCGTTGAGTTCCATTAGCAATTTTAATCCAGCAATGCTGGTATTGGCTGCTGTGCATTTGATACTGCCATTGACTGCTGCCAGCATGGTCATGTCTCCAGTCTGCCACTCTGAATAAGGTATGTTGTACTCTAAGTCGTACCAGAAGTCGTGTGGCATGATGTCTTGGTTGCCGCGCCACATCCATTTGGGATGACGACTTTCCACAATAACATGATCTCCACGCTGAGCCAACTGATTCAACAACCACACATGATCGTGATGTCCAAACAGTACTCCCCAGCAAAATACTATGTCGTACTGATCATCATTGTTGGCAAAAAAATCTGTCAGACTCTGATTGATAATTTTCCAGGTCTTGTCTTGATGATGCTTGGTCAACAACTCTGTTGCTGTGTCGCAAAACTCTGTGCTGATTTCAACACCGGTGTAACTGTGGGCTCCGTTACTCAGACACCAATCTGCAGTCTGTCCAATAAAACTGCCAATGTCTAAAATTCGTTTGCCTGCAATGCGTTCAGGAGGCAGCAACCATTCGTGTTTTTTGATAGTGATGTTGGGGTTCATAGGAACACCACACTCGGGCGGGCGGTTACTGCGAAAATCTTTGTCTAAAAAATCTTGCTTGATTGCGTTCACTGTTAACTCTTTAATACTTTTAAAGTTTCTGCTTCAACCACACGCTTGCGTAAACTGCTGGAACTGAATGAGTGGTCACGACCGTTGAACACAATTTCAATGCCACGCTGATAACATTCTTGTTCGCCTGAAAAGTTTTTGTTTTCATATTCCACACCCAGGATGCGTACATCCACAGGCAGAATTAACAGCAGGTCTACCAGATCTTGTTCAGTCTGATAAACCACTACTTCATCTACATAACGACAAGCGGCCAATTGTATCTGTCGTTCTACTATGCTCTGCACAGGTTTATTCTTGGTATCAGGACGATCAATTGTTGGGTCGGTTTGCAAACCACAAATCAAATAATCGCAGTGATTTTTGGCTTCGCTTAACATGGCAATGTGACCTGCATGCAACATGTCAAAGGTTGAAAATGTTATGCCAATTTTTTTACCATCAGCATGTAATTGTTTGATGTGATTGAATATCATTTGTCTGCTTCGATTTTGACTTGCAAAGGAAATCCGTGATTGCGAGCCAACAAGGTTACTTCGATGCCTTTTTGTTCAGCCATTTCGTAAGGTAGCACTGCTACCACAGCCGATCCTTCTTCGTGTACACGCATGGTCAAGGCTGCGGCTGCGCCCTCATCATAGTTGAATATGACCTTGAGAGTTTCAATTACAAATTCCTGTGTGGTCTGTTCGTCGTTGATATAGATCACACGAAATTCCGGTGGCTCTTGTAAATTGAGTTTGGGATCAATTCGATTACGAACCACTGTTTCTGATTTTGTTTTTGCCATTGTTTCGCTCATAATATTAATAAAGGGGAATAAGTTCCTTCCCCTTTATTATACACAAAAATTACTTATTTTGCAAATGTAATTTGTATCTTTTTAGGTTTTTCTTCTTCCGGAATCACCTGCTCTAGTGCAATGGCCAAGATACCATTCTTGACAGTGGCTCCACGAACTTCAATGTGCTCGGCTAGAGGGAAAGTGCGAACAAAGTTTCTGGCACTGATACCTTTGTGCAGGTATTCAACTTCGTCTTCTTTCTTTTCTTTTTCACCCTTGACTGTGAGAACATTTTCTTTGAGTTCCACGTCAATTTCAGTTTCAGCAAATCCAGCCACGGCTAGTTCGATCACATAGTGTGTGTCGTCTAATTTGACCACGTTGTGTGGGGGATAATTACCATCAGTTTTGCTGTTTACAAAAGTGCGATTGAGTTGCTCAAACAGATTATCAAACCCAATGGCTTGACGATGAATTTGATTAACAAATGATGGTAAATCGAGTGTGCGAATTTCAAGTTGTGTCATAGTTTTTCTCCTTATTTAAGCAAGTATGACTAGTGTAGCCCGACCATCGGCACTACAATATTATTTATACAACAAGTTTTGGTATTTGTCAACTATTAATATAGTTTTTTTGGCAACTGCTCTGAGGCCACTTTTTTGCGCCAACGATTCTTGGCAGCGGCCTTGGCTTTTTTGCGACGTGTGGTGGGCTTTTCGTAGGTTTCGCGCTCTTTGAGTTCTCTTAGTAGGCCCGATTCCAAGACCTTCTTTTTAAACTTTCGCATGGCTTTTTCGATGGGCTCTCCATCACGCACAGTAACAGTGTTGCCTCTACAAACAATTGGTCCAGTTTTTGAGTTATATGCCATAGTTTTTTATTTATTAAAATAGTCAAGTGGGTTTTTTATTTTTGCATCTAGTACAACATCTGCACGGGCTGTGACTTTACCTAGCCATTCAGTGTTGTTCATTTCGTCTCGATAAAAATACACATTATAGGCTGTGTTACCGTCCTGTACTACCTTGCCCAGGTGGAGAATTTGTTCCTCTGTGGCATTAAGAATCAGTACAGTTTCAACGTAGTCCGGTGGTGTTATAAAGTTACTATGCATTTTTATTGAGGTATTGTTGAATTTGGTCACGTTCAACATCACTGAGTGTGTCAATGTCGTACTTGCCCAAATCAATTTGTTCAATTAGGTATTTGATATACATTTCATTGTAAGCATACACGTCAGTTTGGTTTTTGTCAACCTCTATCCATTTCTTTCCGTTAAATTTATACAACCGATTTGGCAGATAGTCTGTACGCAAATACACGTCGCCTTTTTCTGGTGCGGTAGGAAATTCATTTCCGAATCCAGTGTTGCTGGCCTTGCCCAAAGCGGGTACATTGTCTGCTTGCACGGGTTGAGTAAACATCACACCACGATTGCGCCCGGGTGCGGCTTCAGCGGCTCTGGGATTGGGTATGTCTATCACCACAGGTTGAGGTTCAGACTGTTTTGGTTCAGGTTTAACCATTGGTTCAATCACAGCCGGTGCAGTTTTCTTAGGTTCTGGTGTTTCTTCAGCAAATTGATAGGCTGCCATCATGGGCATGGCTGGCACTAAGCCAGCACCTTTGTAGGGTTTGTATTCTTCGTCCTCGGACACCTCTACAACCAAACTGCCTTCGTTGCTGTCTGCTCGAGCATCTTCTGCGGCTTCGGCAGCCATGCGATTTACTTGTTCAATGTCTACAGCAGGTTCAGTGGTATCCGATTTAACTTCTTTTATCGGCCCAGGCTCAATTACTATTGGATCTTGATCGGCTTTTCGTGCCCAGAATCTGGCACGTTCAAAGAAGTTTTTGATTTGTGATTCAGACTCTCGGTCGTTGTGTATCCATCCGCCTTCACCACGAAATGCCCATTCAAACTGTTTGTTGGCCGCAAGTATTAGGCATAGAGCCAGGGGATCAAACACAATAACAATTAAGATTATAACCCAGCGTACTGCTTGTTCCAATAAATTAGTGTCAATTTGATCACCGTAGATCAGTGCGGCAATGTACTTGATAGGTCCAACTTCGGCTTCTACTTTACGTACTTCGGCACGTATGGGTGCGGCTTCTTCGTTGAGTGCGGCAATTTTCTTTTGTTCTGCTTCGATTTCTCTTAGCAAACGACCACGTTCGGCCTGTTGGCTACGACGTATTTGCACAGCACGCTCGGCACCACGTTCATCATTTGATCGAGCCATGGTCTGATCCACAGCGGCATCTAGTTGTGTGAGTGCTCGACGATTGGCTTCGATGTTGTCTCGGGCTGTTTTGATCTTTTCATCGTAGATGGCGATCTTGGCACCTACATCTCCGGATACCAAGGCCTGGTCAGTGTGTGCCTTGGACAGGAATCCAAAGATACCCATTGATGTCAAGAACATCAAAAAGGCCACGGCTGGCACTAGGTATGCTTTGAACAAGAATGGAACACGGCGCCAGTTGTTGTGCAACCAGACTGTGCTGACTACCTTGCCTAATTCTAGGGCACCACCCATGATAATGATGGGCACCACCGCGGCTGCAAATATGGCCGTGAGTCCCATTATGGAGTAGTAGGCGGCTACCAAACTGATAGTTACAGCAACCGCAAGAATTACATAACCAAAAATCATAGTCTAATATTTACCGTATTTTATACAAGTAATATACACTGATTATTGGTAGTTGTCAACGATTATGGATTAAGTGTGTTCTTGCCAGACCAGTGTGGCTACTGCTTTGTCGTTGTTGGTCGTAGCGTATGCAGCCAATACAAATATGTCTGACACACCAGCAATGGTTCGTCCCAATTGTAAACTAAAGTCCACATCACCAAAGTTACTGGCTCCACCACCTTTGGCTGAACTGGAAAATAATCCAGCATCCAGTATTGTACCCCCTGACAATGCAGTAGCAGATAGATCATATTCAACCGAACTATCTGCTCCAGCATCTGTCCAACTGGCTCCAGTTAAGGTAGGATTGTAGATAATTGCGTACTTGTAGGCCGCATTGGTTAATCCGTACACGTCATATTTGGCAGGAATAACAATGGCATCCAGTCTAGTGGATTTTAATCTAATGGCAATCAGCGGAGTGTAGGCTGTGTTAGACGCCGACTTACCAGCAATAGCAGTACTAGCACTTCTAGATCTAGAACGGTTTACATATCCACCTTCGGACATGACACTGGAACAAATTGATCTCATGGTACCAGCGGCACCTGTGGAAGTTAATTCATAACGCAAAGGTAGACTGGCTGTGGTCATGTACACCCGATCCATGATGTTGGCATGGTGAAAAATGTGGCAGACAATAAATTGTCCATTGATGACAAAACCGCAACGCACACTACCAACGCCCAGCCATTCAATATCCATCCAAAATATCTGTGCTTTGGTAAAGTCGATGGTTACTCCTGACAGATTGTGCTGACCACCGGTGCCATCAAGTCTATCACCATTCCACAGATTCTGTGGAATTTTTTCTGATGTATCATCTACCGATCCACTGGTATATTTTCTAATAACAAGATTAACTGTGGTTCCGTCTATTTCAAAGTAGACACCATTCTGTGTTCCAAAGTAACCAACACGTTGTCTCAATCCCACTGTGGGTTCATTCATGACCACGGTGTTCAATACCAACAAACTCTTACCTGGCTGATAACTAAACACTTGTTTTGTCTGCCTAATAACCTCATCCCCATTACCAGTAACGGTCATTAGTATAGAACTTTCATTTGGCAAATGGGACGATGTTGCAGATCCTGTATCCTGTTGATCCCACTTGGCTGTGTTATCACCGTAACGGTGATTGCTATCAAACAAAGTATAAGGTTCTGAAACACGCAACCTTCCAAACGCATCTAAACTGCCAGAAATGTTACCGGCTTCGTTATAAGAAATTCCGCCCACATTGTTTACTCGAAGTACAGGCTGTCCAGCAGCACTATACTCCATGGCACGATGTATGCTTAATAGATTTGTTTCCTGAGGGTGGTCGTAGTTGGTAGTATTGCGTCGACGGTCGTATGGTGGTATTGGATCGTCGGTTGTTTTAAAACTCATTATACTTTAACACCAATAAAGATATGACTTGTTCTGCCGGCTGCCCAAGTATTGGAGTTGGTGCTTCCATATCCTGTGTTTATAGCCGACCTTACACCGGCATTTAAGGCTGTGGCATCATAGGTAACCAAAACCGCAATATTACCAGTGGCCACTGAACCAAGAGCAGTGGCCAAGGTAGTCAGTGATCCAGCGTTGCCGTAGGTGTCATATTGTGTGGGTCCTGCAACAACATCACCATAACTATCCAACACAACCAAGGTATGTCCACGCAGTTCAGTATTTGCAACTTCAATTTCGTTTACTACAACTCGAGCAGGTTGAAAACTGGGAACATCATATGTTGATGATTCAGCATAAATCTTGTTACCACTCACATACCGTGTGGTTGATATTGCTGTGGTTGTACCAAACGCTTCGTAGAATGTAAACGCGGCTACTCCGCCAATCCAAGGACGACCAATAACCAGGCCACCGGCGTTGCCGTTGTTGATCACTGAGTTGTTGTTATATTGTGTGGGCAGTTGTGTAATATCATAGGTACTTCTAGTATCTGCATTTACAGGATTATCTCTGCTGGCTGTATCTGCGGCTCGCTTGGTGGCTGCAAGATCTAGTTTGGCTTTTTGTCTGAGTTCACGTGTGGCAAGTCTTGCTATTCCGTTGGCCGACATTATTTTACTCCTGCTTGGTATCCTGGATACATGCTGGGTGCGTTGGTACGGATGTCTGAGGGATTCTTGCGAGCATGTACATCATCACCGCCAGGAAAAGCAGCACCAATGGGTGCTACTACAGCATTAGGCTCATTGGCATATTCTGCGCCCGAATTGCAACCACAATCAGTATCCATGCCGGCTAATTTTTGTATAACAGAAACAATATCTTGTTCTGCATCAATGGGTCGTTCTACCGCGGGCTCTGTTACAGCAATCACAGCAGGTGTTACTGGTTGACTGGCTGCGCCAGCCATGTCTGCTAAATCTAAGACTCCACGTATAATATCTGTTATTCTCATAGTAAGTTACTTATCCGTTAAAACCCTGCGGCCTTTAATCTTGCTGCCAGTTCGTCTAACGCCGCAGATACTGTAGTTGGTGCAGTATTCCAGTTAGACACGTTACCCATTGTATACGGATTACTTATTGTGCCTACAGTGACCCAGGCGCTACCAGAATATACTTTTAGTTGCTGATTGGTTGAATCAAACCACAAGTCTCCACCCAGGGCACTTAGGTCTCCCGGGGGACTAGTGCTGGGACTTGAAGTTGCTCCTGATGTTATTTTCCAACTAGAACCAGTGTATGTTTTTAATACGTTGTTGGTTGTGTCCCACCATAGTTGACCCGATATTGGATTTACAGGTGCCGTACCAGCAGCAAAGTTTTCTAGTAGGTGTACTAAGTTTTCGTTTAGTGCTTCCCCGTAACCAGCATAATTTTGACCAAACAAGGTTAAGCTAGTAGCCGATATATCAACGTTACCGACTCCTATATCTGTAATTTGTACTCCATTGGTTCGATTAATTATATAACTAGTAGGAACAGCATCGTAGTCAAATCCAGATGCTACAGTATATCCAATATATCCTGAAGTGCTGTATGGTACACCGTTGCTCCAGAAAAATCCCTTTGTGGAGGTTACTTGTTCGGCCTTGATATTACCCACAGTGGCATTGCCAGAAGTATAGTTAAACTCAATAAACTTGTTGTCAAAGGTATCATCATTTTTGTAGATACCAAAATGTGTGTGTGGTCCTGTGCCGCGATTGTCTGTGCCGCTGCTAGATGCGTCCCACCAAGCATAACCCAGGATAGTACTGCCACGCTGAGTGCCCACAGCATTTCTAAAGTCAATGCTGATGTTGCCGGTGTTGTCGCCAGTGCCGGGTGATCCGTCACCTATGTGCAACCAGTAACCTGGATTGGTATTGTTGATACCCACATAATCCAGCATGGCTATTTCGCCTGAGCCGGCTGAGTTCAAGATAATACCACTGCTGGTTCCATCACTGGTTCCAATGGTTGTGTCGCTGAATGTTAGATTACCTGAGGTAACAAATGCGTTGCTGTAGTTTGTGCCGTTGGCCCAGAATATGCCGCCTGGGGAATTTATGTAATACAAACTGTAAGTGCTGGTTGTACCAACAGCATTACCTGTTACAAATCCAGCAAAACTGATGTTGTTGGTAATTTCAATATTGCCGGTGTACACATTTTCAAACACTGAATCTCTTGCATAAAAATGATCTCTCAGTATCACGTTGCCAGCATTGATATTACCATCATTGAACATGGTAATGATGTTTGGTGCCAGGTTAAGATTATCAAACACAGCGATACCATTGGCTGTGATGTTACCAACCTGCTGTGGTGTATAGGTTTGTAGGAATCCAAACACATTGGCGTTGCTGTAAACTCGAGCGTCAACATACGCGGTTAAAGCAACATTAGAACTCACTATGGCTGCATTAGCGGCTGTGATATTAGATCTTAAGCCGTTAATGGCAATGTTAGCAGCAGCCACATTGGCGTCAGTGCTCTGTATAGCGTTGCCATAGGCACGCAAGTTAGGTAATTCAAGATTTATAGTGTTAATTTGTGTTTGTTGAAACGCAGCGTTGGCATTGGAAAACGTACCAAACGATGCTCGGCTTGTGTTAATCACTGCAATATTAGCATTGATCAAATCAATATTGGCACTTTGGGCCGCGGCATTACCAAACAGAGTTGTAATGTTTGTTGTGGCTGTGCCCAGGTTGGCATTTATTGTATCGATCTGCACCGCTTGAGTCACTGCATTGGCTGTCCAAGCAGTGGTCACAGTATCCACATAGGATTTCATGCCTGTGTTGGCAGTGACAATGGCCGCATTGGCTGCTGTGATGTTAGCACGTAGGTTGTTTGTTTCTGTGAAGCCTGTGGCAATGTTTGTTGTGGCTGTACCCAGGTTGGCATCCAAAGTTCTAATTTGTGTGGCCTGTACAGCATCATTGGCCTGTAAGGCACCAACTGGTGCTAGATTTGCTTGAAGGTCAGACACATCACTTTGTAAGTTTAGAATGTCAGTGACAGCCATGCCCAAATTGGCTGATAAGTTGTTGATTTGGTTACCTTGCACCGCAGAATTAGCTGCGTAGGCCACAAGTTCGGCACCTTGTATGGCCGAATTGGCCTGCAAGGCCGCAATAGTAATTTGTTGTGCCACAGTGTTGGCTGTCAACACACCCAAGGTATCTGCCTGTGAGGCTGCGTTTACACTAAGAACAGCCAATGACAAAGATTGTGCGGTAGCATTGGCCATTAATGTATCTAGTGTCACAGCCTGTGCAGCCGCATTACTTAAAAGAACAGATATGTTTGTGGTGGCTGTGCCCAAGTTAGCATCCAGCGTGGCAATTCTTGCGTTGGCTGCAGTCACCCGATTGGTATTGGTAGCAATATTGACATTGGCAGCAGCAATATCCGATTGCAAGGCCGACACATCGTTGTTTACTGCACCTAAATTTGAATTGATTATAACATTGGCTGCAACCAGGTTGGTAACGCTGGTATTAACTCCGCCTAGATTGGCTTCAATGTTTTGTATGCGAATGTTGGCGGCAGCCACGTTGGCATTGACCTGTGCCACGTTGGCATTCACAGGTGCAATTACATCTCCGGAAACAACTAACGCATTGGCAATGCTGGCTATGTTGGATGCCAGATTGGCTTCAATTTGCGAGTACACATTGGCAGTAATTGTGCTGGTTGTGGTGGCATACAGCACATTGGCATAGGTGTTGGCCGCTGTGGTTTGAGCATTGACCCAGGCATTGCTGGCTGCACCCAACACATCATTTACATTTAAGACCACATTTCCAACACGACCTGCTACACTGCGCACAGGTGCGTTTACTGTAATATTGGCAGTACCTGCAGCAATATTAGCAAAATTTTGGTTGATTATCTGAAATGCTTGTCGTAGAGTATCACCAGTTAAGTCGTTTGGGGCGGCTCCTACGTAGACGTTTGCAAAAGTACTCATTGTTTTGACCTTATTATTGTATATTTATGGTCAAAACAAAAAGCCCGCACTAGGCGGGCTTGGTAACGGTTGAACTTGTGTCTAACACAAATTCATTGATTTTGCCTGGTTGTACAGTTGCTCACTGGCCAAATTTTTACCTTTGGCTTCAACCTGTATGTCAAAATTGTCCCAAAAGCCCAAAACCCACTCGTTGGTTGCACTGTTCCACGCAAAGTCTGAATGTGCTCGAAGTTTTTGTTTTTTGTGTCCGCTTTCTAACAGAATTGCATGATCTGGTTTACTGTCAGTGGCATGATCCACAAGTATATCTTCACGGCTAGTAGAATAATGCATAGCAGGACGCACACCGCGCCAACTATCAATAACCCTTTTAACACGATCATCTCCAGGCGAGATGTACTCACCTTCCCTAATCCAATGATGATGAACGTCAAGAACAACAGGTACAATATCAGCCAACTCCAGGCAACGATCCAACCCATGCGAGATCTCCTCATTCTCAAACGTAATACAGTTACGTGCTTCTGTACTTAGTCGAGACCAGGCTCTTCTGGCACCTGCGGCACCGGCTTTGCCTGAAATATGCACATTGATCTTCATGTCTTGGAAATTGCGCCCATATCCCATCCAGCGTGCCATGTCAGCATGATACTCAAATTCTTCTATACTTCGTTCTACAATTTCTTCGCTTTCTGAACCCAACACACAAAACTGTCCAGGATGGAAACTGATGCGTACATCTAACCTACGGGCAGTTTCACCAATGGGTGCAAATATCCGCTCACAGTGTGCTTGAATTTCAGGACGTTGCCACCAGTCCTTCCAGTCTTTTTCTGTGTAGCCCTGTAGCATTTCTGAACCCAAACGAACCATTCTGCGATTTTCAGGCAAGGTAGCCACACGCTCAATCAGTCGCACTGCTGCGGCTGTGTTGTGATTCATAATATCCCACTGACGCTGTTCGGCTTCAGCCGGATGTTCACGCAGCCAACGCATGGTGGTTGAGCGTCCATTGAGATCACGGTCCTTGGCATTGACCTTCATGCCGCCGCATTCGGACGGATCATTGAGCCATTTGCAACAGAAACCAATGCGTTTGATGTTAGTGAAGTGTGTAATGTTCAAACTCCCAGTAAGTTAAACCACGTGCTTCGGCGGCCTGTATGGCCTGCTCAAATGCTTCATCAGCATCTGCGCAACGAATATCAATAGCGGCATCCAATGCTTTGAGTATGGCCACACCTGCTTCGTGACGATCTGTGTTCAACAGACTTTCGCCAATTTCAATAAGTCCTTCTAGCACATTGTCCAATTGTTCCACAGTCATATCTTCTAGTTTAACACGATCTTCTAAGAAGTCTTCAATTAATTTGTCCGAATCTGTCATTTCATCTCCATGATGCGTTTGATTACTGCCTGAGCATCTTTGTACTTGCTGGATTCCACAGCCTGCTCAAGATAGTCAAACTGCATCTTGTGTAAATGATCAACAAATTCTTGTATGTCTTTTCGAGCAATGGTATAGCGTATGCTAAACAACGGTTCATCAGGTTTTTCCATTATCATCCTCCTCGATTATTCTGACTTCGTCGTACAAATTGGTACACTGTTTCATTTCTTCGGCCACAGAATCAGCAGTCAACATGTCCCAGCATCTTTCGTGTCTGCACTCTCGACCATCTTTGTATCCAATGACCACTATCATATGATTAGCCCTGTATAAACACTTCAACAGTCTGAACATGTTTGACAAACTCGTCGTAAGTTATCAAACTGTAAGGACTGTGGTTGTAAAACTCACGTGGCATGTTGACTCGTTTGCCATCTTTATAGCACTCATGAAATGTTTTGATATTATCTTCTTCAACATCGTCCCAGGGACAATAGTCATACCCAAGATAAGAAAAATACGGTTTCATTTTTGCTCCTTGAAGTAAATTGTAAAAGCACGGGCATTTCGTTTCAAAGTGTCGTGCTGTGGGCGGTGTGGGCCGCGATAACGAGTACGATAAATGTAGCCCAGGCGGTTCAGTCCTGCACGCACCGCATCTAATCGATCAATGGGTATCATACGCATTTCGGGATAGTCTCGCACAGTTTGATACAAGACCACATAGCCAGCAATAAAAGACTCAGTGATCAATTGCTTAGTTTGCGTCATAAACTTCCTTGAGTTTTTTCATAAACTGAGCACGAACTCGAGCCGCTTCTTTGGGTGACATCTTGACGTCCCAATCAAATTTTTCTGGTGCCGATTTTTTAACTATTACATTCTTGGCCTTGACTGTGCGTGGCTTTTTTGCAACCTTGGGCTTGGCAAATGGATTGTCATCGTTGGCAACTGAAACTAATAGTGCTTCAATGTCTGCACGACCGTTGGCAAAGTTACGAGCCAACAACTCTTTGGCCGCTTGTGATTTGGTTTCAACATTGACATTGACCATTTCTACATCGGTATCGCCCAACTTGGACAATTGCTGAAAACGAGCCGGACTTGCGGCAGTTCTAAACTTGAGTTCACCTGCTACACGACTAACACCTGCGAAATAAATTGCTTTGCTCATTGTGGCTCCTTGTTAGTTACTATACAAGTATTATACTATTTTGGTAATTTTGAGTCAACCGATGTAAGTCATTGATTTATAACAATTTATACAACAAACCCAGTGTGTATATGCCTAATAGTCCTGCATTTACCGTGATCATTGCACGATCACGTATCAAAAAAGCCCAAATTAGGAACAAAAAAGCACCAGAATTCAACACTATGGCACTGAGTGGGTAGATGTTTATGGATGCTAATACTGCACCCAACAAGGTCACTATTGTGGCCACCCATTTGATGTAAAATGCTATTTTTTGATTCATACTGCTATTATAGCATTTTGGTATTTTTGGGTCAACCGTTTAATGTAGGGTATTGTTTTCCAACTGTGCTGGATCAACGATGCCAAAAATCTTCAAAATACGCTGAATTCGTTTGTGTGTTTTAAAGGGCAAATTGTCGGGCAAAAACACACTTTTTAATTCGCCATCGGGTCCTACTATAAAACCATAATCATCTTCGGTGATTTCTGTGTCAAACACATCGTCTATGGTTATTTCTTGATCTTGGGCTAATTTGCTCATTGCATCGCTCCAGGTTGTTAATATATTTAATGGCTTGTCGTTTTAATTGTAACACCACTTTTTGATCTTGCCTAAAATGACGACGATACAATTGATAAACTCGAGTTTTTTCAAAGGGTTTGTCAAACACCAACATCTCGGCTGCACAACTAAAACCATAGGCCAAGATTTCATCTTCACAGCCCAGATAATCTTTCATGTTGCGTTCGTATTCTCCCATGTACTGAGTTTGGTATCCACGGCCAAAACGCATGCCGCGACGATGCACATAGTAACGATGTAGATATTCGTGTGTGACCACGTCGGCCACATGAAAAGCCCAGTGGCTCCAATCCATGTTGTTGATGTGTAACTTTTTTTGTCGGCTTGGAAAAGTCAGGTGAATGTGAATGCAGGGCTGATCCTCTTGGTCATCCACAATGTCATAACTGCCGTTGATCCACCATTCGCCACGTTTGACAGCAGAACTTCTGTTGGTATAAAAACGCAGTTTAGAATCTTGAAATTGACAGCGTATGAGATGTGTGATTCCTTCGGGCGTATAAGTCTTACCACTGTGTCTAGTGGCAATAGACTTGATACGCCGTAAGGTTTCAAAAAACATTTATTTGAATAAGATCAACGCCATTATGATTGCTTGTACAACGAATCCTGTGCCAATGGTAATAATATTAAACATGTCTTTGAGAATAATAGCACGACCAAACAACAGAATCAAACCAGCCCACATGAACAATACTACATCAATGGGCGGAGTTTTATCCGACAGGCCTGTAAGCAAGGCCAATAGGCTGGGAACAGTGGCACAATGAATTACTATGGGAGCCAACCAGCCCAGGGTATCGGCGCTGATCTGACCAATGTGCTGACTAAAAAAACGACTGACAGCAGGTTTGATATTGTTTATGTTAAATTTCATTTGTGCTCTCTGTAAAAAATATGACGACCTATCTTGGCCACTTCAGGTTTGCCCCAACGTGGGTTCACATAATCAGCATGGTAATACATGGCCGATGTCATACTGGGTAAACGAAAATTTTCCAACAAAACTTTTTTGGCCACTTCTTCGCTTTCCTTGTAGTGTGCTGTGTAAATGGGTTTTACACGGCTGACACCATCACATGTCCATGAAAACTGACAAACAATCTTTTCCATGATAACATTGCGTTGGTACACCACACTGCAAACATCACGACCAAAACGACCTGACTCCAAGCGATTCATTGTGACCTGTGCCACTGCCACTTTACCTTCAAAAGGTTCTGTGGCTGCTTCGTGGTAGATGTTTTTGGTCAAACAGTCAAGTTGACGAGTGCGCTCAGCCACACTTACAAACCCTTGGCGAAACACTTCATTGGTTTCTTTGAGAGTTTGTAATTTGGTATTGGTAACTGCTGTTACCACAGCAACCAAGACCATAAAGCAAATTAAACGCATTGATGTTTTTACTAGTTGAACAGCATCAAGGTGTTTAATCTTATCCAAAATTGCGATCATATGTTTCCTCCTTTTTTGGACTCCGTTAGATATTTAAGTATCCAGACTATCAGTAATAATACTATATTAGTGGAAAAAAGTCAAGGTAAGTATTGCTCAAACCCCAAAAACCGGGGTTAAAACCCTACTTATTTTGGGTTAAGTATGTACTTAATGGCACATTTTGAGCCTGGCTTTGGTAGATTTTGAGTCCAGGCTCGGGATTGTTGTACACATTCACTCCCACACTATTCAGTGCTCGAGTGTTGATGGTTTCGGCTACCACTGCTCGAATGGCATCACCGGCGGCATCATTGGTAGTGATATTGGCAAAAAATTGATACCCTTCGGTTTGTGTTTTGTCGCTGGCAATTTGTCCTATGCTTTCAGCAAAACCCAAAAGTCCCAGAGTTGTGCCTGTGGTAAACACCACGTCGGCACGAGCAAGATTGGTCACTTCAGTTGCCAGTCGGTTGAGCATGAGATACCAATTGGTATCACACTCAGACACAGGACCTGTGGCTGGCAGCGAACTCAGTGCAGAATTTACTGCCGAAACATTTGATGTGATCAAAGAAAATGGCAACAGCAAACTGGGGTCCGGTGGAGTACCATCGCCGGCACCAGGACTGCTTTCTCCGACTTCGGAGGCCAGGTATGCAGCATAGGCATTGCTGTAATCAATGATAGCGCGATCAAGGCTGGCCAAAGATGCTGTTATGCCTGATTGATCAGCCAGAGTGTTGTAGTTGGAGTTTATGTAATAAAATTTGTTGGTATAAGGGTCGCCGGCACAGGCACCCAAATAGTCTATCATTACTGGATTGCCTAGTGACCCCGAACCAGTTCCAAATTGATTGGTCAGTGTGGTAACAGTGTTGTTGTATAATATGTTGGCAGTTGACCCAGTTGGCAAATACGACAAACTGGGTGTTTCCAAGGACAACAAAAATGTGCTGAGTTCGCTCCAGGATCTAAATCTGGCTTGTCCTATTTTTTTACCAAGATATTTGCCAAAGTCGTCAAATGTGAATATGTTTAATCTGTTCAAGGCCGCATACAAATCCACAGCAACTACCTTTTCAAAATCAAGGTAATCTGCTAGATTCAACAGTTGATTGGAACTGTTGTTGCTGACAGTGATACCAGTGGCTGTGACCATGGCGGCTAGATTACTACCTGTTACTGTTCTGTAAATATTTAAAACCACAGTTGGGCTACTACCCGTCACTGCTTCTGTAGTAGTCACTTCTGTGATTGTTGGCAATTCTATTTCACCAACAAAACTGGAAATTGTAGTCACTACTTCTTCTTGTGTAACTGTGGTTTTAACAGTGGGCACATTTGGCAAGTTGGTAATGTCAAGTCCCACTGCGGTCAATTGGTCTGATATAGAATTAATATAGCCCAGTCCTTGATTTAGTATGTTTTGCCCAAACACATAAGGATCGCCAATCTTTGTGATATTGTTGATGTCGTACATGGTTCCCCAAGAGGCCACCACGTTGGCAATGAGCCTGGCATTGACGCCAATACCATTGGTTACCATGTCCACCGGTCCAGAAAAACCCACACCAGTTTCAGCATAGGTTTTTGACTTCAACATGCTGATAGAACTCACAGTGTCAAATACTTGTTGACTGTAGCCTTGAGCACGTTGATACACATTGGCAAAACCAGTGTAGCCAGATGCAAATGGCAATTGTGCTTGTTTTTTAATAACACCGCTGACACCGGTAATGGTACAATTGTTGACCACATTACCAAAGTCTGTGCTAAAAACATTGCCGGTGGTTGTGTATATCTTGCCAAGATAGGATATTAAACTGCCCACTGGTATCACTGCATTGGCGGTCCAAGGTGTGATACTGGCACTACAAACTGGTGTGACATTTCCAGGATACAAATCCAATAAAAAATGACCTGATGTTATAGTGCTGCCAATAGTATTCAACTGCGACATAATGTTGGCTGTGATAGCAGTTGTTATGCCTGCGTTGATGTAGCAATTGGCAAAGGCTGCCTGAGCAGGTTTGCCTTGGTAAGCAGTAATGTTGGCTAACAGGGCTGGACTGGTTCCAAGACCTTGACTGTTAATAATTGTGCTTATAGCATTTAAACTTGCCGCTGTTGCCATGCTAGGTAATTCCCACCATAATATTGGGAATACCAACAGCCACGTAGTGTTGACCGCAGGTGCAAGGTGCATTTACATAGGCCACTGGTTTGCCCTCAACCAAGATGTTGGGTATGCCCACCATGACCTTGGCTGCGGCACAAATAGGATTGAATCCTGGTGCCTTGGGGTTGTAAGGGTTACCGTGTATGGTTACCAGCGAACCTTGATGTGCCACAGGCAAAGAATATGGACCTGCACGAACTGTGGTTGCGCCCAGAGCTATCACCCCAGGTGGGGGCGGAAATCCAACAACTGATGCAGGTATGCCAACAGTGGCAATTGGGAACGGCATTATGTAATTATAGAACCTTTGGTAACTGGCTGAATACCTGTGGTAGTTTGGATATAGTGTGCTTCTAACTTATCCACTACCGGACTATGCATAATTACATGAGTCTTGTTCAGCGTAATATTAGTATTTATATCCGCCGAAAACAGGCTTTGCATGAGTCCCAGGCCCTGCGGGCTGGGTACCACAGTACAAGGTTTGCTGATCACAAATGCTGTGTCAGTTTCTTCTACTAATTTTGCTACAGTTTCGTCACCGTTGACCAGTTTGAAACACACAACGTCACCTGCGTTGTAATTTTTTTGAATTAACATGTGTTACCCTTTTAGTTGATTGAAAAACTCTTCTGATTGTTTCTTTAAACCTTGAAATCCACCTTCTACCAACAACTTACCGTCTTGATAGATTTGTGGTACCGTGCGATGACCTTCGCCCAACACAAATTCACGTGCTTCGCTATCTTCATCGATTTTTATTTCTTCAAACGCAACTCCTTTTAATTGTAATAGATTTTTTGCTTGTACGCAAAAAGGGCAATTATTCTTTGAATATACTGTGATCATTATAAACTGAATCCTTTAAATGTGTTATTGTCTACGTCTTGTTTGGTGCCACCAATCACATAAGTGGTAATTTCAGTTTCTTGTGGCGCTACTTGTACTTCTGCTCCAGCAATCCATTTCTGTGTCCAAGGTAATGGGTTGCTTGATCCTGGTTTCATGCCGCAGTCTAAACCCACTGCTGTCATGCGTTTACAGGTCAACCAGTCCACATACTGGCTCAACAGAACTTCATTGAGACCAATCATACTGCCATCCTTGAACAAGTACTTGGCCCAGGCCTTTTCTTGTGCGGCCGCTGCCAAGAACATCTGTTCACACTCGGCCTTGGTTTCTGCCTTGATGGTCACATAGTCTGGGTCATCTTGTGGTAGCAATTTGAGCAAGGTTTGCGTGGACCCTAAATGTATGTTTTCATCCCGGGCTATGAGTTTGATAATCTTGGCATTGCCTTCCATCTTTTTCAATTCAGCAAATGCCCAACTACAAGCAAAACTCACATAAAAGCGAATGCCTTCTAATGCGTTTACGCTGTTCAAGCATAGCCACAATTTCTTTTTAAGTTGGTAAGGATCAACCACAATCTCTTTGCCATTGACTGTGTGTGTTCCGTAGCCCAACATGCGATACCAACCACTGGTTTCAATCAAGTCGTCATAGTATCTGCTGATGTCTCCAGCACAGGCCACAATCTCATCTAGGTCCATGAGTTCATCAAACACAGCACTGGGGTCGCTGTAGATGTTACGTATAATATGTGTGTAACTGCGTGAATGAATTGTTTCGTTGAATGCCCAAGTTTCAATCCAGGTTTCCAATTCAGGGATGGTTGCCAATGGCAAAAATGCCAGATTGGGACTACGACCTTGCACACTATCTAACAAGATCTGACGCTTGAGATTCGAAGTAAAAATATGTTTTTCAAAATCAGTTAGATCTTTAAAATCTTTGGCATCGTGCATGACATCTACTTCTTCTGGGCGCCAGAAGAAACCTAATTGTTTATCGGTGAGTTTGTCAAACTGACGATACTTTAGTACATCATATCTTTGCACCGCTGGAGTCCCATTGGTATCTAAAAACGCCAATGATTTTGTATGATCTGTTTTTCTTATATTAAATACCGACATTATTGTAACTCCTTCATTTTCTTTTTTAATTCTAGTGTTATTCTTTGTGCAATTTTTTTTCGTCCGTTAAGATTTGGATGATCTTGGCAAGGACGAATGTAACGGTAAACATTTTCGTTATTTGTATTCAACCAATTATATAAATTTGCAACTAAATTTTTACTGTCCGGTGCATAGTATTCGGGATCAAACTCAGTATGTACCAAACAGGTGTCTTTGGGTAATAACCAAACAGAATCGGGAATCTCTTTCCACAGAGCATGATGCTTGTCTATTCTATTATGATAACATACTTCAAATACGTTAACAAACCAAGGATCAATCTTTTTATTTACACAAAAATTGTATAGTGTAAAACAAGTTAATGCCGATAACCAACTGTCCTGATATTCGTTCAATGCTTCCTTGTGTTTGTCTACATCGAGATTAACTAGGTCTCCAGAGCCGTTGTAAAAACATCTTCTTGACGATGCGGTAAAACAAAAAATAGCAGTGTCTCCTGTGCTGATCTCGCTGTTGATCAATTGATGTATCATGCTCTGTTGACTTGATCCAGGCACACTAAAATTTTTATAAGGTATACCTGTATCTGCACTGATCATATAAGGGAAACTTTTTAATGGTTCATTGGGTGCAACTTGATTAACACGATGCCATGTTTCAAGTTCTCCAATTTCCGATGACCAACTGTCTCCAAAAAAGTATAACATATACTTTCCTTTAAATCACGCAACTGTCGCATTCGGCAGCATCATCTACTTGTTCAACTGGTTGACTAGCAGCCAATTTGTCAATGTCGATTTCTCCTTGACCATCGTTGGTATTAAAGTAGTACAACTGTTTACCGCCATACTTGTAAAACTGTATCACATCTTTGAGCATTTCGCTCATAGGAATCTTTTCATCATCGTAAAAATGCGGATTGTATGAAGTGTTGACACTGATACCTTGATCGATATATTTTTGCAACACAGCACATAATTTTAGGTAACCTTCAGGACTGCGTTGATCCCATAAGAGTTCATAACGATTTTTTAGTCTACGATACTCAGGAACAACTTGTTTGAGTACACCGTGTTTGCTTTGTTTTACACTTACATAACTGCGTGGGGGCTCAATGCCATTGGTAGCGTTTGAAATTTGTGCTGAAGTCTCTGCTGGCATTAGAGCCATTAAGGTCGCATTACGCTGACCAGTGGCCATGATTTGTTCACGCAATTGTTGCCAAGGCATGCGCTCTTGGTGTGGTACCAGTTCGTCAACATCTTTCTTGCGTGTGTCTATGGGAAGAATGCCGCGTGCTGATTTTAAATCTTTGGTTCTTGTGCAGGCGCCTTGCTCAACGGCGAGATCTGCTGAAGCCTTTAACAAATAATAACTCCAGGCTTCAGCATACTCATCTACTAATGCTAAGGCTTTTGGATCACTATAACTTACATCATTTTTTGCCAAGAAATACGCAAAATTAATGATGCCTACACCCAATGGTCTAAATTCTTCGGTGGCCAACTCGGCTGCCCTAATGGGGTAGCCTTGATAACTCAACAAAGCATCTAGTCCACGAACCGCCAGTTCGCAGGGCTTCTGGAAGTCATGGGGGCTTTTTACATTGCCCCAATTGATTGCGCTTAGAGTACACAGTGCAATCCTACCATCCTCGTCGTTGACATCCTTTAGTGGAACTGTTGGTAAATCAATTTCACAACAAAGGTTACTCATCTTAACAGGTGCTACATGTTCATCAAATGGACTGTGTGTGTTGGCATGGTCCACGTTTTGCAAATAGATACGTCCGGTATCCTTGCGTTCTTGCATGAAACGGCTAAACAATTCCGCTGCTTTGAAAGTTTTCTTTCTCAGTTTGGTGTTGCGTTCAGCACGTTCGTACAACTCTTTGAATCGGTCTTGGTCGGCAAAAAAGGCCTCGTACATCTCTGGCACATCATGTGGACTAAAACAGGTAATATCGCCGCCTTGAATTAGTCTTTCGTACATTAATTTGTTAAATTGAACTCCATAATCCATGTGACGTACACGATTATCCTCTGTGCCTTTGTTGTTCTTTAAAACAATAAGATCTTCAATTTCCAGGTGCCAAATTGGGTAGTATAGTGTGGCCGCACCGTTGCGTACACCACCTTGACTACAACTACGTGTGGCACTTTGAAATAGTTTATAAAATGGAACTACACCCGTGTGGTAGGCGTCACCGCTTCTAATAGGCGAACCCAATGCCCTAATTCGTCCGGCACCAATACCAATCCCTGCCTTTTGGCTAACATACTTGACAATACTGGAGGAAGTAGCGTTAATGCTATCAAGACTATCATCGGTCTCAATAAGCACACAACTGCTGAACTGCTTTTGAGGAGTTCTAACACCAGCCATAACTGGAGTAGGCAGAGAAATATCACCAAGGCTGATAGCATCATAATAGTCCTTGACCCAACGAAGACGTGTTTCTCGAGGATAGTTCTGGAACAGTGTGGCTGCGATTAAGATATAGGCCATCTGTGGAGTTTCGTAGATTTCTCCTGTTACACGATTTTGTACTAGGTACTTACCGCGGAACTGCTCCATGGCCACATAGGTAAAATTTTCATCACGGTCATGATGAATATAACTGTTGAGCGTGTTCCACTCTTCTTCTGTGTAGGCTTCTAATAGACCACGGTCATAGAAACCAAGATCAACATTGCGCTTGACCAATTGCAACAAAGGCCAAGGTTGATAGTTGTTATAAATCTGTTTGCGTAGGTGGTAGTTAATCAACCGCCCAGCCACGTACTGATAATTTGGTGTTTCTTCAGAAATCAAATCCGCAGCACTTTTAATCAAAGTTTCTTGAATGTCTGCTGTTTTAATTCCGTTGTAAAATTGTATGTGGCTTTTTATTTCTACTTCACTTGCGCTGACCCCTGTGATGCCCTGGGTTGCCCAAAATACTACTTTATGTAACTTTTCTAAATCGAGGTCTTCTAGATGACCTTCTCTTTTTGTTACTCGAATTGTTGTCATTGATGCCTCTTAGTAAGATTCTAATTGTAATTCTTTTTCGCTGTACTGCTGTTTAAATTTTAATGTTTCGTCAACTTGTTTGATATTTACTACCTCTCCGTCAATCATATTAAGGATATATTTTCCTTGATCAAAACAGGCTAAATTATAGTCGTACCCTGTTTTGGGATCCTGGTACAATTTAAATTCGATGCTAGTGTTTTGTTTATGCTTGGTCAGTGCTACAGTATACACTATACCCAAACATTTTGCAACATCGCAATACACATTTTCATATACCAATGTCCACGGATCTGGCCAAGTTTCTGGCAAAATTGGATCCAGATTATACGGAACAAAAGGAGCTTTAGACCAAAACTCTGCAGTTTGGATCAAGGCTTGTTCTAGCGGCAACGATTCTATAAAAACTCGAAACTCGCGCCAGGACCTCATTCGGTCTTCCGGCTTTAGTTGAAACATCTAATTATATAAATTGTTTAAGGTTGTATTTCAATGTGGCAGTTGATGCAACAGCACAGGTCACGGTACCACCAGCGTTGGCCCAGATGTTGGCCCCAATGCCGACAGACGGTTCGCTGTACTCGTCATCAAACGTGCAGACACCACCGCTGCGATTGTACTTGATTGTGCCAACTCTGTAGTTGGTACCACTGATCAGTTCGTAATCAATTTTTCCTGCACCATTGGCCAGTGTTGTAATAGTATTGGTACCAGACGACAGCGGAACTCGCACGGTGTCAAAAAAGTTACTACGAGACACCAAACCTGCTACGGAATCTGCAATGTTGATTGTGCCTGTGGTAGCGCCGCGCAAGGTACTGCTGGATACTTCAACGTTAGACGAACTTCCCTGCACACTTAAATTAAATGTGCCACCAGTGAAATTCACACTGTCAAATACCACATCTGTGGCCGACACCAACAAGGCTGCAGGCACACTAGTTGATGTTGTAGTCAAAGACATATCACGAACAGTGATGTTGCCTGGCAACACAGCACTGTTGAGTCCTAGATCACCTGCAATTTGAAACAGGCTATCGCAGGTCTGGATCACTCCCACATTACTACGAATGATGGTGTTGTTTTTTCCATCGCCCACTAGAGTACAATTTGGAGGTATTACCAAGTTACTGGTAATCATGTATGTTCCAGCAGGAAACTTGATAGTTCTACGCACTGGGCTGTAAGAACTGTTTAGTGAACTCACATAAATTTGTCTGATTGCTCGATCAATGGCCACAGTGTCATTGGTAGTGCCATCGCCTACTGCACCAAAGTCTCTAACGCTTACTGTTTCGTCAAGTACATTTTGCAAGGTTCTGACCACAGGTGACAGAGCAGAAGATCCAGTGACACTGGTATAACCAGATTCTGTACCTTTGAATGTGTAACTGGAAATTAGATCAATGAAATTGGTGTATTCAGTTAGTATTTCTGTTACACCTTCAGTAGGAGCACCTTCTTCAATGGTTCCGTTACCAATGAATAATCTACGCTCATCAATGCTCCAACCCAGTTCGGCACTGGCTAGATTTGGTAGGTCTTGCTGTAAGCCTCTACGATGCTGAATTCTACTGATTTGAACAATTGCCATTTACATTAATCCTGAAATATAATGTATTTAGTTTGCGAGGTAATAGAGTTCTACTCGTTTGTTCCATTCATCACAGTAGTGATCAAACTCAGAACCTTCTAGGATAAATTCTTGATATTCTGGGGTAGATTCTTCAGTTTTTGGCTGAGCACACATCAAAATAACGCCGCGACGTATGTTTGTGCCGTGCATGTTATTGTGTGCCTGCGCATAAGCACATAACTGTAAAAAATAATCTTCAATCCATTCACGCTTTTTGGGTTTGTTGGTTTGTTTAAAATCCATGATGCTGGCCTCACCTGAATGTACGCCCACACAGTCTGTGGTGCCAGCATATAACCCACTATAATAAACAGGTACTTCTACACCCCAAAATTCATCCACACGATTTAGACCTTTGAGAATAACTTCTGCAGCCATGTACCACGACGGTTGAGCAAATGGATTCGTGGGCAAATCTTTCATGTCTCCAGTTTTGACATAATGTTCAAGATAACTGTGCATTCTTGTGCCACGATTGGCTGCCTCTGTGGTTATCTGCTTGGCACGTTCTTCGCCCACAGACTTTTTCCAGTTGTTGAGAGCCTGAACTTTTTCGTAAGGCTTGGTCTTGTCCAATATAGTAGTAACGCTGGGAACCTTGGATCCATCAGGCAAACAGTAATGTCGCTTGCCGTCAATGGTTGTTCTGTCACACGGTGTGTAGTTGTATTTGTTTATTATCATTATATTCTAAAACTTTCACCGCAACCACAGCGATCTTTTTCTGCTGAGTTACGGAATTCAAAACCCTCATTGAGTCCTTGACGCACATAGTCAATTTCTAAATTTTGAAAGTAAGGTAAATCTTTTTCTGTGATATACACACAAAATGTGTCAAACAGTGTAGTTAGTCCCGGATCAAGTCCGTTGACATCATCTAGGTATTCCAATGTATAGGCCAAACCCGAGCAACCAGTGGTACGCACACCCACACGGATGCCTTGACCTTTGCCACGTTGCTGTAAATTTTTTTTAATTTTTTGCTGGGCAGACTCAGTTACTGTTATCATGTTTTTTACGATAGTCCTCTATGGCGGCCTTTATTGCATCCTCTGCCAAGATGCTACAGTGGATCTTAACAGGCGGGAGTGCAAGTTCTTCTGCAATTTGGCTGTTCTTAATCGAGCCTGCTTCATCAAGTGTCTTGCCCTTGACCCATTCGGTAACGAGTGAACTGCTCGCAATGGCTGATCCGCAGCCGTAAGTTTTAAATTTAGCATCTTTGATAATCCCATCCTCTACTCTGATTTGCAGTTTCATTACGTCGCCACATGCTGGAGCACCTACCATGCCTGTACCTACATTAGCATCGCTGGCGTCCATTTTGCCCACGTTGCGTGGATTTTCATAATGATCAATTACTTTTTCTGAATATGCCATAGATATACTCCTTACGCTATTATAACGTATTTAATTTGTGTTGTCAATAAATTATTTAGAAGCGGCTCGTTGAGCCATTTTGCTAACCACTTTGGCTGGATCGCCAGGAGCGGCTGTTTTGGCACCCAGTGGATCTGTGTTGTCTAATTCAGATTCTGGTGGAGACAAATAAACATATTTGTTTCCAGTTTTCTCATCGTCCTTGATGTCTTTGATCAAGGCCTTGATGGAATCATTGTGTTGATAAGCCGCATCCAAGGCAGCAAAGTTAAATGCTTCGTTGCCGGGAATGTTTCTTACTTGATTGATTACTGTGTCGACTTTGACACGAGGAGTTACTGCATTGCTTTGTTCGGCTTGATTTCTTAACCATTCTAAGGTAGTAATCAAAGCAGAATCACCACGTGTTTCTGCTTCGTCTTCGATTACTTCGTCTATTAGTTCATCAGACTCAAGAATGATCTCGTTGACTCGCATGTTAACGACGCTCGCGACCCAATTCTTCATCGCCGCCAACAGCAGCGTCAGTGGCATCAAAACCATCTGCTGTGTCAGCATCCATGTCGCTGTCCATGCCTGTGTCTGCAGGAGGCATTTCGCCGCCGGCTAAACCAGCATCAGCACCCATGCCCATATCCATTGGAGCAGCCACTTGCTCACCACTGAGTTGGCGAACTGCTGTGTCACTGGTTTCACGTGCTGTGCTTAGTGCTTGATAAAGATCAGCCAACATTGGACTGATACCTGTTTTAAATGTTTCGGCTTGTTCGCTGCCAATTTGATCACGAATTGTGTCAATCAAGGCAGGTACTTGTTCGTTTTGAATCTTGCTGATTTTTTCCAGCATGTCTTGAACTGAATCAACAATGTCTTTGGCAGCCAAAACTGCTTCTGAACGACCCAGTTCGCTTTCCATCAAACCTTGTTCACTGCCCATCCACTTGTCTAGGCCTTCTTTGACCAACATAAGTTCCATGTACTTGCTGTTCTTTTCGGCGGTATGAGCACCAAATGATTTTTTAATAGCACCAATGTTTTCAGCAAGTGCCTTGCTCAGGCGCTGTGCTTTGGCATAGGTTAAATTATCATAGTCAATACTGAAGCCAAAGCGGCTTTCCATGACTTTGTTAATTTTCTGTGGTGTTACTTCGGTACGCATTTCAGAGAGTCTCATAGTGTTTATTCCCAAACTTTATTATATTTAGCTGTATTATGCATTTTCGATATTTTGTCCCGAGCAAATTTCAGTTTAGTTTCTGCTATTTCCAAGCGAGACCTTTTAATATCAACTGCAATAAAATCTTTGCGTTTAATGGCCTGTTCTATACCATGGCGCAAATTAATCATATCTGCATAGTTTTTATTTATTTCACAATCCCATTGCAGAATTTGATCTGCTTTCCAATAATGATACTTGATGGTATAGATTGTGTATAAAATTCCTGATATTTTGCTTTCAAAGCGGTGTACAAATTCACGATTATGATCGTAAACATCGCAGGTTTTGTTTTGATTTATTTGCAGAAAATACAGTCCCACACGATAGCCGTTTTTGACTGGTATGCAGACTGGTGCCTGCCCGTTGCCATGCAATTTGCCCAACTCGCGTTCGGTCCACTGTTTGATATAATCAGTGGCCAAGTTGGCTATTTGTTGAAAAGGCTTTGGTTTTTTAGTGGATTTTTTTCTTGTATGTGATTTGGCCATTTTGATTGCGACGCAACAGGATGTCCTGGGTCGTTAGTTGATTTGCAATTTCTTGCTCACGTTCATTCAACGAGCTTTTGTTAATAACAGATTCGTGTTGAAATCTGCCTAACAAATCGGCCTGCTCGTTGGTAATACCAATTTGTATGTTATTCAGTAGTTCTACAATTTTCATTTTAATATTAGATGTACAAGTAGTCCAATAACTGCTGTTATCAGCACACCACCTATTGTGGTACCAATAGTAATAATGGTCTTGTTGTTGTCATTGCCTACACCACGAATTGTGTCTTTGATTTCCACAATGTGGCCCTCTAACTTGTCCATACGATTGTCTAAGTGATTTAATTTGCTTTCCAAAGCCGAGTACCTTTCTGCACATAGTTCTACGTGTGCCTCAAGACTCTTCTTTTCAATATCGGTGGTAGACATACCCGCTTAATTCTCCTGTAAGCGATGCGTTTTGTTGAGCCTGTATGTGCCTTAAAAATGAGCCTTAATGGTGCCGTAGCATCTAGTGTATTTATTCGTTGTCCTGCTGTGTAATGTATATATTTTTGATTGTGCCGTGTGGGTAAAATATGGGCAACATGAACCGTGCTGTTTCTGTCAGACCGGTAATAATAGGAACCTGCTCAAGATCCTGCAACAAAGCACCCAAAGGACGCCCAGGCAAATCGTAGACTTGTTCGCGCTCAATGGTCCAAGCCCAGGTCCACACCTTGTGTTCTCCGGTATAAAAATCTCCAAACTGTAATATAGACACATCAACAGGATCTATCACTGTCGGTGTTTGTATGTTGTAAGGCTGAGTGCGAAGACCAATGCACTGCAACAAGGTTTCCCAGTTGCGTTGCTGATTACGCTGTAAACTGTCTGTTGCTTGATCTCGTATGATTCCTGTGGCAGTGATGTCTACCAAACTAAAACCACGAAATCTTTGCAAACTTGACATGATATAGATATTTAGCGGCCACAAAAAAAGCACCGATTAAAGTGCTTCTTTTGTTTTTAGTTGTTGAACCAATTAGGCCAGTTTGAAACCACCAGAACTAGTTACTGTAACTTGTGCTGCGCCACCATACACGTTTCCACGGCTACCAATGTTACCGGCGGCTTGTAGGATTGTCTGGAAGTCGGCTGCACTCATAGCACTGCGCTCAGCCAAGATGCTGACTTGTTGTGCGCCGCTTGTGCCTGCATCAACCTGATACATAACTGGTTGAGCATTAGAACCCAGTGTGCGAATAATTGTTTCAATTGCGCCACCTGTGCCTAGTTCGGCAGCCAAGTTGGCTGTGCCGGCTGCAAATGTAACTTTGTAACATGTAACTGGTGCATTCAAACCAGTGTTGATAATTGCTGCGTTAGAGTTGATGTTGCCATAACTGCCAACGTTTCTTACTTGTTGTGCGTCACCTGATGTACGTGTAACGATTGCCATTTTAAATCTCCTTAAATTATTTGCGAGAACGCATACTTGTATTTATCATACGGCCAACAAAAAAGCAGACCTAGGTCTGCTTTTTGTATCATGGTTAAATGATGGATTAACGCTGATCTAGGTAGCAAACTACAGATGATGTAACACCTGTTACGCCACCAAAGTTAGAACCTGCTGCAGGTGCTGGACCTTCTGTGATGATCCAAACGTTGTCGCTTGTACCAGCCAAGAAAGCGCCGTTTTCTGTGGTCTCTTCAGAACCAATTGCCAAAACAGATGCTGTTTGCTGAATGTATGTTACAACAGCGTCTAATTCTGATTGGCTCATGTTAGACTTAGCAAATTTTGTTAGTGCTAAACGACGGCCTGCTGCGCCGAAAGATTGTGTTTTACCGTGTACTTTAGTTACTCCGATTGCCATTTTAATTCTCCTTAAATATGTGCGTGATACGCATACTTTTATTTATGCTATTTGGAAAAAAGTGCCTGACCAAATGTGTCCCGTTGCACCAGTTTTACCAGGCCCTGCGGTGTGTTAAACACAAAGCCTTCGCCCTGTTTTCTACCGCCAACCCAGGATTCTATACCCTGTACCTGCTGTTCTAGTTGTTGTGCTAGATTTACTTTTAACGCATAAATGGCGTTCCACACACTAAACAACGCAGTTAGTCCTTTTTCATTGCGATACAAATAACCTCCATAGTTGTCTCCCACTAGTGCCTTGTACTGTTTGCCACTAACATTGCTCTGTAGCCAAACTACTAGTTCTTCATTGGTTTGCCCGGTGATTTTTTTATTCATGTATTTTTGTATGGCTTGTCTAGCAACTCCGTCCATGCCACCTAAAAATGTTTCAACCAATCTACCATATTGATTGACTGCAGATGTGGCAGCCTTGGTCAACTGCACAGGATCATCAAGTCGGAATTTGATACCAGCACTGGGTGTGAGCACAGTCATAGCTCCGTTGGTCTGTAAACCCTGACCGTTCCACTGTTGCGGACGGGCGCGGCTGTCAGCAAAGTACTGATGTACCACTATGCCACCCACACTGCGACCAATCTGCTGTCCTAGAGCACTTTTAACCGGTATACGATATTCAACCACATTGGGCTTGAACACATACATACCGTTGACTGGTTTTAACATCTCTGCCCAAAGCAAATCTCCCCAAAAAAAACCTGTGCTGTTGCCCACTGCGTTTTCCAAGGGTGACCAAATGCGTTCAAGTTTTTGATACAAATCGGGCCTTAGTTTACCTGAACGTTTTTGACTGTCATATTTTTGCCAGTCTGCTGGACTACCAGCAAACACCTGATTGTCAAACATGTATTTGTCTTGTATGGTAAAACGCCCATCAGGCAGACGGCCAAATATCAAGGCAGGAAATCCGTCCCACTTGATGGTCACAGTTCCAGGATTTTTTATCACATACAACAAACTGCTCAAGGCCTGTTGTGCGGCTGCACTGCCATCAAAAATGCTGTCCTCAGGATGTGGTTGTGCACCTGTGCGTTGTTCCATTAGAATGTCGTTGAGAAAATCCAATTTCATAGATTATGCCCTAGACTTCTAAACCAGGCTGCAGTTCCAGGTTGCGGTGCTGTTTCAGGTAATGTCAAAACACCCTTGGCCACATCTTGTCGAGCCTGTGCCAGTTTACCTTCTCGGTCAGGATCACCTTCTAATGCTTTCATAACTGAGACTGCACTGTTTAAGTCTGCGGCCTTGGCACTTGGGCTCAACAATATTTTTGCTATTTCGTTGCGATCTTTACTGACCACTGAATTGTCACTGCGCTGATTTAGTGTGCCAGCAAAGGCATCAACTTTCATGTCCTTGAACTTGGCCAAACTATTCAACAAGATATAAAGGTGTGAAGCCTTGAATTTTGGATCATCATACATGCCGCGTGGTCCATGTTGGTGCCAGTCGGCTACTCGCTTGGCATCGGCTATGATCATGAGATCTACCTGAGCGTGTGATGTTTTACCTGCGGCTGTTCTATAAGGTACACTGACGTGAACATTGCGTCCCATTACCTTGACTTGATAACCTTTGGCTTGAAAATACTGCGCCAAGGCCTGTTTGGCTTGTTTTTCATCGTCTACTGCAAAATTTTTAACAGCGGCTGATGAGTCAACAAACAAATCAATGTCTCCCGACGTGACCTTGTAACCAGCCGAGCCAATATCTGCAATTACTTTTTTTTGTAAAGCACTGGGCAAATCTCGTTTGATGGTGTCTACTACTTGTGCCACATCATCTCGGGCTACAGCAGCAGTGTTGTCGAATACGTTTCCGCCTTCATATAGATACATTATAGTTTCGCTAATTCTGAATTTAAAAATTGTTGCATGGGAACATCAACCGGTTTGGTTTGTCCAAGTTTTGTCCATTGTCCGTTTGGTTGAAGTGTATAACGCTTGTTACTGAACTGTAAAATCACCGGATCGACTGCTTTAATTACTTTTACTTCTGGATCTAATTTTACATAATCTGCTGCAGGGTCTTGTGAAGTTTTTGGTGCCGGTGCTGCTGTGGGAGCATCCATGGCCGCATTGTACATGGTTGAAATATAGTTGGCTATGGAAGAACTGTTGTTTGGTTTTACTGTTGCTATGTCAGCGGCGTCTCGACCATTTACTGTGGCTTCAGGATATCTTGTGTTGACCCACTGCTTTAACACCTGCTGAAAATTTGCAGGATTGGTCATGTCTACCCTGGTAGAAAACTTGGCCATATCCTGTTTCCAAGCGGCTAATTCTTGTTTCAAATTGGCTGCTCGTACTTGTTGTCTGACTGCGGCATTGGGATCTGCTGCACGTTGAGCACGATTTTGTTGGACTGCGCCAACAGCACCTCGGATGCCGGCACCTAATCTGTTTAGAAAACCTGCTTCATTGATTACATCTTTAATCTTCACCGCGCATTCTCCTGACACCTCTTTTGAATTTTTCTGGTTCTTGGGTGCGGATACTGTTGATGAGTCTGCGTTCCAATTCTCCGGCTTGCTCGGCATCGTAGTTTTCACGTATGTAGTTGATTAGATTGATAGCGCCTTGAATCACATGGGTGGCACGGCTTTCCACAAGATTTTCACGATCTTTGTGGGCCAACAAGGTATCTAATTCGTCTAAAATGCTACGGGCTCGCTTTTGCAAGATGGGCTCCAGTTTATGTAGTATTTATTCTGATCGGCTCTTCAAGCCAGCAAGCATTTGTTTGAGTTTGGTGCTTTCTACCGTGCTGCCAGGTGGGGGACCGGCATCTTGTTCCAGATCCCAGCCTTCCTTGGCCCGTGCTTCTGCAGGTTTTAGTGTGGTTGCAGGCTTGATTTGATTGAGTATGTTGTTGACTGGTGTTTTTGCACCGCCACTATTTTGTGCATCTAAACCAGGATCTGTGATACGCATGGTTTCAATGCTGTAGTCTAGATCAATTTTTTGTCCTGCTCCTGCCCCAGAACGATTTTTCATACATTGCAGTTGATATTTGCCACGTTCTTTCATGGCACGTGATGTAAAGATACCAAACACATTGTCTGCTGTGTTAATTTTACTAATACCGCCCGAAATATGACTGTGATCATAGTCTATTTCTTCCACTGCCGATCTGTTCAACTGCGAAGCCGTTACAAACAAGATATTTAACTCTTCGGCTAAATTACGCAGTTCTTCCGACACATACTTGTCTTTGACAAACAAGTCGTTGGGACTGACCTTGGCACTGACTGGCATTAACAGATCCAAGTAGTCTACCATGATAAAATCCACTGGCATACCTGTTTGTATTTGCATTTCTTTGATATAAGCACGAATGTCATTGACATTGCTCTGTGCCGGCAAAGCCTTGATCCTGTACTGACCAAATTTTTTCTTGGCCAAGTTCAGTTTCATCACTGCGTCGTCAACATTTTTACGAATTTCTTTGGTACTCATGTTGGCAATCATGGCATCAGTTCGCAAACTACTTAGGCCTTCACTGAGTTCTAGAGAAATATAAACACCATTGAGTCCGGTAGTCAGCCAGTTAATGGCTATGTTCATCATGAACAAACTCTTACCCGATCCCGAACCACCTGCAAAGATATTTAATTCTCCCTTGCTGAATCCACCATAAAGAATATGATCCAGGCTAGGCCAACCTGTGCTAACTTTGTACCCATTGTTAAAGTAATCAGTTAAACGAGTTTTTGGATCTTCAAAGTAATCTGTACCCAAGTCCTTGGTCAGGCTGATTTCCAAGGCATCCTTCATGATCTTGAGTATGCCTTCGCTTTGACCTTTTTCCAACAAGTCAGCACACTGTAAAACTGCACGCTCTCCGCTTTTTTGTTTGGTAAAGGCTTCGAATTGTTCCAGCAACCACTCTTGATGTCCTTGTGCGGCAGCAGGTATGGGTTTGAGATCTACCCCAGTAACGGCTCGAATTTGTTCATAGGTGGGAAGTGTTTTATGATCTTCGGCATGTGTTTTAATGAATTTGGCCGCTTCACGCAGACTACGATCGAAATTTTCTGGATTGTAAATATTTTGCACACGCACAAAACTCTGTGCATCTTGCATCATCATTTCTAAAAACAGTTTTTGTGTTTCAGTATTGTATTCCATATTTAATTATATAGTCTTTTCTTTAACAGTTCAATCTTTAATTTGTTTGATTGTTTGGCATCCAGTATGCTTTTTAACACAAACAATTTTCCATATTTTTGCACAGCGGAATTGATGTCTTTGCAGGTTTCTTGCCACACAGGAAAACTCACTGACCATCCGTATTCTATGGCCGCATCAACCAACTTGGTTCCTGCACGATCTGCATCAGGTACCACAATAACTTCACGTGCCAGACTGTCAATGATGTCTGCTTGTATTTCTGAACATTCGTTACTTAACACAGCAACACCATCAATGGCCATGGCATCAAACGGACCTTCGCATACTATTACAAATTTGCTGTTGGGC
>JACCDW010173182.1_pt1 | contig 43538 bp, 34 predicted proteins | sample 7449781 | NCBI WGS metagenome assembly JACCDW01 (sample SAMN15323449, study PRJNA562643) | freshwater metagenome | isolation source: river surface water | place: USA:Blue River Watershed | collected 2017-08-18 | reverse complement strand
ATAACGAACCTCTACAGTACGTTTGCCACCTTCCCAGTATAACTCACGACCGATTTCGTCGAACATTGTATCTGCTGTTAAAGAAGCAAGAGCTTTACCACCACGAGTAGTACGTAGTGAGTTTACTGTTGTTAAAGCACCAGCAGTGTTACCACCTCTGAATTGTGCTTCTGCTTTCATCAATACAGCTTCAGCATAACGCATCAAGATATACTTACTTGCATCGGCTGGGTGATACTTGATAACACGGATACCTTTGTCAGTAGCTGCACCAGCTAAAGGCACATCACGAGTGAAAGATAAAACTTTTTGTGTACGAGTATCAATCAAATCTTTACCATTATCCATGATTTGTTTTCCAATCAAGAAACCACGCCCAATTCCTGAGAATTCTTTGCCATCACCTTTAGCTGGAACACCAATACGTGGGTCATCTTTCTCGAATTTATCGTAGAAATCAGCCAACGTAGTGAAACCATTCCAACCAGATGGGTTTTGGTTGTAGTGCAAAGTCATGAACCAACGGTTTTGAGCAGAACCTTCTAATGAAACAAGGATAGTTTCATTTTTAGAAGCTGTTGTAAATGCGTTGAAGTAGCTCTTATCTAATGAATAACCATCAGCTGTGATAGCATCAACATAAGCAATCACTTTGTCCATATCAGCTTTGTCAAAAGTATATGGGCCTTCAGCAGCAGCAGCTTTGTAAACACCTTTGTTTAAATATAATTTAGCTAACAAGAAGTTTGCAGCAGCTTTGTTTGCAATACCGTTTGTTGCAGAAGGAGCAACTTTCGCAAGGTTTGGAAGAGCTTCTTCCAAATCTTTTACGATGAAGTCAAATGCTTCTGAACGGCTCAATGTTTTTGGCAATTCATCAACACCTTGAGTTACCTCTCTGAAAGGAACTTGTCCCCAGAAATCCATTACATGGAACATGTTAAATGCACGTAAAAACTGTGCTTGTGCTTTTTGCGAAGCACTTGGATTAGATGCGATAATCTCAGTTGCTTTAAACACACGTTGGTTCAATTGGTTCCAAGCGTTTGTGATACCTGAGTGAGTAGCATCCCAAGTGTGAGCATCAAGTGTACGCCATACACCGTTATCACCCCAGTCAACACCACGAGTTGGTGGAATCATCTCAGCAGTTGTGTGTACACCTAAAGCGTAAATGTTTGCTTGGTCAGTGTATGCACCTAAATCTTTATAAGCTGATTCTAAAAGAGCTGCTGGGTCGCCAGGGGTAAAAGTACCACCAGCAGATGTACGTACGATTGAATCTTTTTCGTCATTAACAAGGTCAGTACAAGCCGACATAAAGGCTAATCCTGTACTTGCAAGAAGAATTTTATAAATATTATTTTTTTTCATTTTTTCAATTGTTTTGAATTGTTAACACAAATTAGAATGAAATGTTTGCACCGATTGTCCAAGTTTTAGCTCTTGGGTAAGCAGTGTAATCAATACCGAATGATGGAATACCATTAATCGATTTGTTTGTACTAACCTCTGGGTCTTGACCTGTGTATTTTGTAAATGTCAACAAGTTTTGGCCTGTAACATAGAACTTCAAGTTAGAGAATACTTTGCTCTTCATTGGTACTCTATAACCCAAGTTCAAGTTTTGTAAACGAACGAAATCACCTTTTTGTAAGAAACGAGTAGATACGTCAGGAGCGTTTAGAGGTCCTTCTTTAGAGCCAACCACATCTTTAGTTACGTTACGACCATTCGCAAATGAACCTTTTGTAAAGAAAGCATTCGCAGTGTTTGAGTAGATGTAGTTACCAAATACTCCATTGAAGAATAAGCTCAAATCAAAGTTTTTGTAACGGAAGTTGTTAGTTAAACCAGCAGTTACCGTTGGAAGTGGGCTTTTGCCATTCAAGAATTGTTGGAAGTCACCAGCAGGATAGATTGAGTTACCAGCTTCGTCATAACCACCAAATTCACGTAAGAAATAAGCAAACAATGGTTGTCCTTGAGCAATACGTTGAGCAAAAGCACCAGTTAAACCTTGTCCGTTGATTTCACCTGTATCATAAACACCTGATAAGTTTTTAACTAAGTTTTTGTTAAAAGCAGCATTAGCTAAGATTTCCCATCCAAAGCTTTTACCATCGATGGCTGAGAAGTTTAAGCCTAATTCAACACCACGGTTTTGAATATCAGTATCTAAGTTTTTCCAAGAGAATGGTGTTGGTGCTGGTTGAGCAGAAACAACTAAGAATAATAAATCTTTAGTATTCTTTTGGTAGAACTCGATATTACCTGATAATCTGTTGTTCAATACTGCAAAGTCTAAACCTACGTTTAAAGCAGCAGTTGTTTCCCATTTCAAGTTAGGGTTGTTAAATGCAACAGCATTCAAACCACCACCTTCGATGTTATCAGCACCTTGGTTGATACCCCATCCTGAATATCTATCACGACGGTCATACAAGTTATGAGGGATTGACTGGTTACCAGTAACACCATAACCTAAACGAAGAGCTAAGTCAGAGAAGATATTTTTAGGAACGAATGATTCTTCCATCAATTTCCACTTGAATGCACCTGATGGGAATACACCATATTTGTTGTTACCACCAAATTTAGATGAACCATCAATACGTAACGTTCCTGTTAGTAAGTATTTGCTTGAAAGATTTACATTAACACGACCAAAGTATGATTGTAACTCATCTTTTTCTGAACTTGAGTTATTTACAACGTTACTTCCGAATTTACCTGCATTTGCTGATGCTAAGTTATTAATCATCAAATTCAAATCAGTAGTACGGAAGTTTGCAGCACCAATACTTTTTGAGTAACGGTCAAAGCTTTGGTATGAATAACCTAATAAAGCATTGAATGAAGTTTTGCCAATTTCTTTGTCATAAGTGAAGTAGTTTTCCCATAATTGGTTATTTACTTCAATATCATTCACATAAGCACGACCAATACCGCCGATACCAGTTACAACTAAATCACTTGAGTAAGCTGATTTTCTTGAAGAAAGAGATTTATCAAAACCTAATACAGTTTTAAATTTCAAACCTTCAATGATTTGTAATTCAGCATTGATATTACCTAATGCACGCAAAGTGTTAGTGTTATCTTGTGATAACATTGCGAAAGCTAACGGATTTGGCTCTGTATTACCTGGTTGGTTAAATATTTTGTTACCTTTTGCATCAGTAGTATAGATGGGTTGAGTTGGGTTTGATTTTAAGATACCACCCAATAAATCACCTTCAAAACCAGAGTTTTCCGAAATCGGCACACCAGTATCTTGTGTATTTGCGAAGTTTAAGTTACTTCCAAGAGTTAATTTATCATTGATAAATTTCTTAGTACCACTAAATCCAACGCTATAACGTTTTACACCTGATTTCAATACAATACCTTCTTGGTTTAAATAACCTAAAGAGAAACGGTAGCTACCTGAAGCATCTCCACCACCAAAAGCAAGGTTGTGTTGGCTTGTTTGGCCAGTTCTGAACAATTCGTTTTGCCAGTCAGTTGAACCACCTTTATTTTGACCACCAGCTGCAACATACTCAGCCGCAGATAATAAATCATATTTTTTAGTGATTGAGCTAAAACCGTGCGAGTAGCCATACTCAAGCGACCCTTTTCCTCTACCTTTCTTAGTTGTGATTAAAACAACACCGTTTGCACCACGAGAACCGTAGATTGCAGTTGCAGAAGCATCCTTCAAAATATCAATAGAAGCGATATCATCTGGGTTCATGAAGTTCAAAGGGTTTTTCGCTGGTTGACGACCAACCCCACTTGCATCTCCACCACCAGAAACATTGTCACCACTCAAAGGCACACCATCAATTACAAATAATGGGTTGTTTCCACCAAAAACTGAGGATGTACCACGAATACGCACGTTAATTCCACCACCAGGCTCACCGCTTGATTGTGTAATCTGAACACCTGCTACACGTCCTTGCATTAATTGCTCAGGAGATGTCACGATACCTTTTTGGAAATCTTTTGCACCGATTGCATTTACAGCACCAGTTGCATCTTTTTTCTTAACAGTACCATAACCAACAACAACAACTTCTTCAAGAGCTTTTGTGTCATCAACTAAAGTTACATCAACAACAGTTTTGTTGCCAATCGCAACTTCTTTTGTTTCCATACCCACAAAACTAAATACTAATGTGCCATTCTTAGCAACACCAGCTAATTTGTAAGTACCATCTAAGCCAGTCTGAGTACCTTTTGTAGTACCTTTAGCTTGAACCGTAACACCTGGTAAGCCGCTGCCGTCAGCACCTTTTACCGTACCCGAAATAGTTACATCTTGTGCCATCACAGTGAAAGCGAGTGATGTTAACAGCATTGCAGCAATTGTGAAAACAGATTTTTTCACACCAGCCGATAGTCGCCCAATATAGCGACCCACTTGGTAGGACTTCATCATAGGTTGTAATTAAAGAAAGATTAATAAATGATTAATTTAACTTAAAAGATAATTCACTTTTTTCTTGTTTTATCATGATTCATATAGCATTGATTGGATAAACCCAACCGCATGATATAGAAATTTGTTTAGAAATCGTTGAATTATTTTTCTAATTAACTCTCAAAATTACAAAAAGAAATATATAAAGTCCAAAATATTATATTAAAAAATAAAATTTCTTTGAATAATTCAATTTTGAAAAATTGTACAAAAACAATATAGCTTTAGGTTTTTAGTCGTAATTTTGTGATTCCATTTTACTCATCAATTATTGCTTCAAAGTCAACAACTAAATTAATTATTAACAAATTGACAGCCTGATGGTCAATTTGTATTTTTTTAAGATAAAATATTTACAGATATTGTTTTTTGGGAGTAAACTCGAAAATCGAATATCTTTGAAAAATTCAAAAACTTTGAGAATCAATGATTAATCAACAATTACAGCAATTGAGCAAAGAACTGGCTGGAGAACTTTATCTGGATGATGTCATGCGTACATTGTATGCGACTGATGCTTCGGCGTATCGTGAAATGCCACTTGCGGTAGCTATCCCGAAAGATGAAACCGATATTCAGAAACTGATAGCGTTTGCTCGTAAGAATAATACCTCCTTAATCCCTCGTACGGCTGGAACATCCTTGGCTGGGCAAGTGGTGGGTAATGGTATTATCGTTGATGTTTCTCGCACCTTCACTAAAATACTTGAACTAAATAAAGAAGAACGCTGGGTAAAAGTACAACCAGGGGTGGTGCGTGATGAATTGAATTTTTTCTTGAAACAAAATGGTCTATTCTTCGGCCCCGAAACTTCAACGGCCAACCGTGCCATGATTGGTGGTATGGTCGGAAATAATTCATGTGGCTCAAACTCAGTAGTTTACGGAAGTACTCGAAACCACTTGATGGAAGTAAAAGGCTTTCTAAGTGATGGCTCGTTTGTTGAGTTCAAGAATTTGAGTATTGATGAATTTAAACAAAAATTAAACGATACCACTTCGCTCGAAGGACGTATCTATAATCATATTAATAGTATTTTGAGCGATGCTGATAATCAGAACGAAATTCGTAAAGAATTTCCGAAGATGAGCATCGAACGTCGGAATACGGGTTATGCCATTGATGAACTCCTTGAAACCGAAGTGTTTACTACACAAGGGCAAGCAACTATCAAAACGCCACCTTTAGCAGGTGTAGCATCGGGTGGAGCATTTAATTTCTGTAAACTGATTGCTGGTTCGGAAGGAACGTTGATGTTTATCACCGAAATCAAACTTCACGTAAATCCGTTGCCACCAAAAGTACAAGGTTTGGTTTGTGTACACGTCAATTCGGTGGATGAGTCGCTTCGAGCCAATCTGATTGCTCTCAAATATAAACCTACGGCCGTAGAGTTAATCGACCATTATATTTTAGAATGTACGAAAGAAAACAAAGAACAAAGCCAAAACCGTTTCTTTGTGCAAGGCGACCCTGGGGCGATTTTAGTAGTAGAACTCTCAAACGATGATATTGAGGAAGTAAAGGCTCGTGCTACCGAAATGGAAGCCGAAATGCGTGCCGCTGGTTTGGGTTATCATTTCCCGATTCTCTTTGGTGAAGATACTAAAAAGATTTGGACACTCCGCAAAGCTGGGTTAGGACTACTTTCAAATCTTCCAGGCGATGAAAAAGCCGTAGCGGTTATCGAAGATACAGCCGTCGATGTAAACGATTTACCTGATTTTATCAGAGAATTTAATGAGATTTTGACTAAAAACGGCATGTCTTCGGTGCATTATGCTCACGCAGGTTCGGGTGAGATTCACCTTCGCCCAATTATTAATCTAAAAACTGCCGAAGGGCACCGCCAATTTAGATTAATTGCCGAGGAGATTTCGACTTTAGTAAAAAAATACAAAGGTTCGCTTTCGGGCGAACACGGAGATGGACGTTTGCGTGGGGAGTTTATTCGTCAACAAATTGGCGAGAAAAACTACGCTTTAATTAAAGGCTTGAAAAAGGTTTGGGACGAACAAAATATTTTTAATCCTAATAAGATTGTCGATACTCCTCCGATGGATAAATTCCTTCGCTACGAGGCCGACCATAAAGTCCCAGAATTTAAAACCGTATTCCGATTCAATAATCAGAATATTCTGCAACATGCCGAACAGTGCAACGGCTCGGGCGATTGCCGTAAAACCGAATTGAGCGGTGGCACGATGTGTCCGAGTTATATGGCCACTCGCAATGAAAAAGATACTACCCGTGCCAGAGCTAATATTTTGCGTGAGGTGCTTACAAACTCAGAAAAAATCAATCGCTTTGATAGTAAGGAAGTTAAAGAAGTGATGGATTTGTGTTTGGTTTGTAAAGGCTGTAAATCAGAATGCCCGTCGAATGTAGATGTGGCGAAGCTGAAAATGGAGTTTTTACAGCATTATCATGAGCAAAATGGCTTACCAATGCGTTCGTGGTTGATTGGTAACTATTCAAAAATGAGCAATATCGCATCGTATGTGCCGTGGGCCTACAATTTGGTTCTCGGAAATGCTCCTTTACGCAAGATAGCCAATCGTGTGATTGGTTTTCATCCCGAGCGAACCATGCCGCTTTTGCATAAAAAATATACATTGGAGAATTGGTATAAGAAAATATGGAAAACAGCACCCATTTATAATTTGAATGAACTAAAGGATATTGTTTATATTTTTTGTGATGAATTTACCAATTATAATGATGTTGAGATAGGAATAAAAACTTTTTCACTATTACAGAAATTAGGTTATAATCCTGTTTTAATAGATAAATTAGAGTCAGGTAGAGCATATTTATCCAAAGGGATGCTCACTGATGCCAAGAAAATAGCTGATAATAATGTAAGGTATTTGAAAGACATTATTAATGATGAAACTCCTTTAATCGGCATTGAGCCATCAGCTATTCTAACTTTCAGAGATGAATACCCCGATTTGGTTGATGAAAAATTGGTGGAAGCGGCCAAAAAATTGGCTAAAAATGCGTTGATGATTGATGAATTTATTGCCCGTGAAATTGATGCCAAACGTATTACGGCTGAAAACTTCACCAGCGAAAAACGTTTAATTAAACTGCACGGGCATTGCCAACAAAAATCGGTAGCTTCGCTCACGCCAACCAAAAAGATACTTTCATTGCCTAAAAACTACGAAGTGCACCTCATTCCATCGGGTTGCTGCGGAATGGCGGGCTCTTTTGGTTATGAAAAAGAACATTATGAGCTTTCGATGAAAATCGGTGAACTGGTACTTTTCCCAACCGTTAGAAAACAACCAGAAGAAGTGATTATTGCTGCTCCAGGTACGAGTTGTCGCCATCAAATTCATGACGGCACAGGGCGAAAAGCTTTACATCCAGTAGAAGTTTTATGGGAAGCCTTAGTTTAAAAGGTTAATTTAAATAGTAAATTTTGGCGGTGCTTTTTGAGAAAAAGTCACCGCCAATTTTGTTTTTTAAGTTTAGTTTGTATTATTTTTTGTTTTTGCTAATTAAATATAGTTTTAGGCTGAAATTTTAGAGTTTTTCCTTAAAATTGTTGGTTTATTTAGCTCCCAAAGGCTTTTAGAAGTGAATCTGAGTTATAATAGTACATTTAGTAGGTAGATTGTTGGAACATTAAATAAGCATAGCGTGTTTTAACTCTTACTTACACTTACGTACCACTAAAAAAGTAAAAATGAGTAACCGAAATTTGTTAAGTTTAGAGTTGACAACTCCCGTCGACGATGAACGACCTGTATATTTATCAGGTAATTTTTGTGAATGGAACCCAGATGTGTCTGATTTTGAGATGAAGCGTGTGAGTAAGGGAAAGTATAAATTTACATTTGCTCCTGAAATAACACTTCTTGAAAAAATAGAGTATAAATATACACGTGGCGGCTGGGATTTTGTTGAGTTAGATACTTACGGAAATGCTCCAAGTAATAGAGTAATAGAAAGTTTATCGGGGCATTACGCCGATTTTGTGCCGTATTGGCGACAAGATGGTTCTACGGCCTTCATCAAGAAACTTATGCCAAAAGTGCAGGTAGTTTCTGAGAATTTCGAGATACCACAACTCGGTAAAACACGTAAAATTTATATTCTTCTCCCGCATGATTACGACCAAAGTCTTGATAAAAATTACCCAGTATTATACATGCAAGATGCCCAAAACCTTTTCGGAAAAGGCTCAAGCTATGGTAATTGGGAGATTGATAAACGTCTTTCGCTGTTAGCCAAAAAAGAATTGGGCGATGTGATTATTGTGGCCATCGAACATGGTGAAGAAGACCGTTTTAATGAATATTCTCCTTATACAGTTGAGAAAAAAGGCAAAGGTTTGGGCATGAAATACGCTAATTTTATCGTGCGTAACCTAAAACCTTACATTGATGCCAATTATCGCACCAAAACCGAACGACAATTTACTGGCATTGGTGGTAGCTCAATGGGTGGTTTGATTAGTATTTATGCAGGATTGATGTATCCCGAGTCGTTTGGTCGTCTGATGGTGCTTTCACCTTCATTGTGGGTTTCTCCTAAGATTTACTTCGATGCCATTGAGTTTTTTAATCCACACGATACAAAAATTTATTTGTACGGCGGTGGAAAGGAAAGTGCTGCGATGATTCCGAATGTAAAGAAAATGAAGGAAACCATTGAAGGACAAGGATGGGAGGCCGATAAAATCCAGATTAAACTTTCGACAGACCCCAAAGGTGAACATAATGAAAAACGTTGGGGACAAGAATTCCCGAAAGCCATAGAGTGGTTGTTTTATTAGTCGATAGAAGATAGTCCACAAGTCAATAAAAATTTTAGTATCCGTTGTTATAACAATCACCGAGGAATTTATGAAAATCAACATAACAACCAATAACACTGCCGCCAGAACCATTATTTTTCCGTTGGTAGATAATGAGCAATTAGCCGAAAATCTTTCAAAAATTGCTAAGCACGTGGGGCTAAGTGCCGAAACACTGCAACGAGATTTTAAGGCGGGAACAAAAGAAACTTTGGCGTTGTATGGAGTCATCGAAGGGCTCGAAAAAGTGTATCTTTTGGGTTTGGGAAAAGCTCCGAAAGCGATTGATTTCGTGAAGATTTTTCGTTCGTTTTTTTATAATTCCAAGAAAAAACTACCTAAAAATGTTGGTTTGAAGCTAAAATTGGCGGGTTTAGAAGTATACACTGAGCAGATTGTCAATGGAATCTGTTTGGCCGAATATGAAGTTGGAGCTTACAAAACCGATGCAAAAAAGGCCGCCGAATTTTTTAGTGAAGAAGGATTTTTAGAAATTCAAGTAGCTGAAAACCATGTAGAAAGTGCCGAAAAATCTGCTGAAATCGGTCATGCAATTGCTGAAACTCAAGCCCGAATCATGGGTTTGGTTGATGCGCCAGCCAATTATAAATACCCCGAAAAGCTTGCCGAATTTGCTGCCGAATCGGGCAAGAAATATGGTTTTGATGTAAAAGTTTACGACGAAAAACAATGTCTCGAACTCGGCTTACACGCACTCTTGGCAGTTGGCCGAGGAAGCACCGAAAACCCCGCTCGATTTATTGTGATGGAGTTTAATAATTCATCAGAGAAAAATAAAAAAATCGGATTAGTTGGCAAAGGGGTAACTTTCGATACTGGTGGAATTTCAATCAAAGGTTCGACAAGTATGAGTTATATGAAGTCGGATATGGGTGGTGCAGGAGCAGTATTAGGAGCAATGGAATTGGCCGCTAAACTAAAACTTCCTGTTCATTTGATTGGCGTAATTCCTTCGACCGAAAACTGTGTTGATGGAAATGCCTTGAAACCAAGCGAAGTGATTTCTTCGTATTCGGGAAAAACTATTGAAGTCATTGATACCGATGCTGAAGGACGCTTGATTTTAGCTGATGGATTGGCGTACATCAATAAAAATTTCGAGCCAGATGTAATCATAGATTTGGCTACGCTTACGGGTAATTGTATTGCAGCCTTGGGTTATGCTGCCGCAGGATTACTCTCGAATAACGACGAATTGGCCAACCAATTACTTGAAATTGGGCAAGAAACTGGCGAAAAACTGTGGCGTTTACCACTTTGGGACGATTACAAAGATATGATGAATTCTGATGTGGCCGACATTAAAAACCTTTCATCAGCTCCTGTAGCTGGGGCAATTACTGCCGCAAAATTCTTGGAATTTTTTATTGATGGCCACACTAACTGGGCCCACCTTGATATTGCTGGCTTAGCTTTTGGAGATTCAGAATTTGCCAAAATGAAATCAGCCACCGCCTATGGCGTGAATTTATTGACTGCTTTTTTGCGGAAATATTAAAAACTCCTCCTCTATCGGGGGAGGCTGGGAGGGGCTTCAACTAAGTACCTCCCGCAAAACCTGCAATGATTTTATTTCTCCAAACTCCTCAAAATGGATTTGGTAGAAAACAATAATAACTTCGAGTAAATGATTTCTTACGCCTTTGCTCATGAGTAGGGGTGTTTGATAATCGGCCAAGATTAACTGATTCATGAGTTTTTGATAGTCGGTATCGAACGGAATCATGGCATTAAATTCCTTGAATTGCGATACGATTTCGCTCGAATCTTGTGGCGAAAAACCCAAAAAGAAAGTATATTTAAGCAGAAAAATTAGGTGAAAATTCTCGAAATGTTCTTCGGTTTGGTCTAAAAAAATGAGTGAATGATAAAGAAAATCGAATAAAAGCTCATTTTCGGTGTGTTCTTTCAGTGTTTTATTCAAAATTTCATCCAAAAACATTCCGATACTCGATTTGTGGATTTCGTAGGGAAGTGTGCGAAACGGAAAGCTTGATTTTATCTCCGAGATTCGGTGCAAATCTTTCTTTTCATCATGATAAACCACCATATCGAGCAACGAAAGCGGTTGAAAAAGTGCGATTCTGTTTTTTCCTTTGCTGCTTCTCACACCATTTTCAATAAAAGACTGAATACCGAACTTTTCGGTATAGATTTTTACGATAATAGATGTTTCTCGATAACGAATATAACTAATAACTATTCCACGAGTTTTATGAAGCATGGTAAACTAAAAAGAGAAAAAGGATAATCCAGAGAATATCTATAAAGTGCCAATAAATACTTATGAGCTTGATTTTCAGTTGGTTAGGTGGGTTTACACTGTAAACAAACGAATCGACATATTGCATGCGTTGGAAAGCATCTTTATTGGCCGATGCCAACGCAATAAGTCCGCCGAGTGTATGCAAAATATGTAAGCCCGAAAGCACATAAATAAACATTCCCCCCGTATTATTGCTCATCGTAATTCCTGCTGAGAGCATTTTTTTCCACCCAAGTCCCTGTAAAATAATAAACAAAACTCCCGCCAGCAATGTCACACTAATATTGAGGCGGTAACTCCGAAAACGCTCTTCTTTAAAGGCTTTGTTTGCTCCTTGAAGAGTCAGACTACTGCCAATAATCACAAATGTACTCACCCAAAATACGCCAGGGATTTTCAGCGGAATATCCTGATTACGAGCCTCTTTAGTAATAAAAACTAAGAGTAAAAAGAAAAACAATAGTCCACTGCCAATAATAGCTAAATAAAGCATGAAAGCAAATGGTTCACGGCGTTTTGTAAGTTGATTCATATAGCCCCAAACTTTGTTGGTTATTAGATTTTAAAGAATCCTTGCCACATTGCGAAGTTTGGGAAACGGTCTTTTAGAGAGATTTCTTGCTCAAAAATTCCATAGACTGTCGAACCCGAACCCGTCATGGAAGCATAAACTGCTCCTGCCTGGTAGAGCGTTTCTTTTACTTCAGCAATGGTCGGATACTTTAATAACAACTTTTCTTCAAAATCGTTTTTAACTATTTCTTTCCAAGTCGAAATTGGTTGCAAAAGTGCTATTTTTAGAGCTATTTCGGGCTTTTTTGGCGATACGCCCGAATATGCTTCGGCCGTAGAAATATGAATGTCGGGGTTTATTAACACCACAAATTTTCCTTTCAAATCAAGTGTAAAGTCTTCAAATTCATCGCCTTTATTGAAGCAAAAAACAGGGCGATTTTCGATGAAAAATGCACAATCCGAACCCAACTTTCGGGCGAAATCTTTCAATTCATCATTGCTTAGTTTTAGTTCATAAACTTCGTTGAGCATTTTTAAGGTAAACGCTCCGTCGGCCGAACCACCGCCTAAGCCAGCACCCATCGGAATAACTTTATGCAGATGAATCATGGGTGGAACGTTGATGCGGTCTTGCAATAAATTCCACGCTTTTAGGCATAAATTAGAGCTTTCGTTGCCAGGAATAGCTAACCCTGAACTCTGAAAAACAGCATTTTTAGCGTTAGCATCTTGATTAGGAATAATCTCGAGGGCATCGCACCACTCGACAGGATAAAACACGGATTCGATGTTATGAAAGCCATCGGTGCGTTTTTCGGTAATGTTTAAGCCAATATTAATTTTGGCATTAGGGAATGTGAGCATTGGGTCTGATTTCAAAATTCAAATTTAGTCAACCGCTCAGTAAATAAATAGTAAAACAATTTTAAGTTTTTCATAAAACCCCTAACTTACTTTAAAATTAACCCATTAACAGTCAAAAAATATGAAAACAATCAAAATTTTGGTGTCGCTACTGGCGATAAGTATGTTTTTGAGTAACTGTGGAAAGAAAAAAGAGGAGCAAACTGAGCAAGAAAAAGCCATGGAGTTGGTCGATAAGATTACGAAAGAAGCTGGGAATATGTCGAACGAGGAGCCAAAGGAAGTGGTTGATGCAAAACTCTTGAAGGAATTATTACCCGATGATGCCGCAGGCTTAACTCGTAGTAGTGCTGAAAGCGAAAAGGTAGGGGCTATGGGCTTTATGGTGTCGAAGGCCGAAGCCAAATATAAAAATGATGATAGCTCGATTGAGGTAAATATAATTGATGTGGCGGGTACAGGTGCTTTGATGGGAATGGCGGCGTGGTCAATGATTGATATGGACAAAGAAACCGAAAACGGTTATGAGAAAACCACTACCTATAAAGGAAACAAAGCCTACGAAAAATACAACTCAAAAAACAAAGATGGTGAAATGGCCGTGATTATAGCTAAGCGTTTTGTGGTGACTGTCAGAGGAAATAATGTAGAAATGGATAAAGTGAAAGATACACTCGATGATATTGATTTAGGCAAATTGGAGGACTTGAAGTAATAAAAAAGGGAAGCGACACTTCCCCTTTTTATTTATTTAGTAGTTTCTACGAGCCAATCGCCCATGATTTGTAAAGCTTCTGGTGCGAAATCTTCTTTTATAGTTGGATATTCTTGTGGTAAACCCGTAACTGCATGTTGAAAAAGATGATTTAAGTCTTCGAGTTTTATGATTTTATAATGTTTATTTTTGGCCATTTTTAGACCTTCCTCAAACCCTGCTAAGTTTTCTTCTGGAAAAACTTGGTGGTCTTTCGAGCCATTTAAAACTAAAATTGGGCATTTTACTTTGGAAATCGCTGTTTTTGGGTCGAATTTAATAAAGAACCGCCCCCAATCAATTGCCATGTTTTTCAATGTAAAATATACATTAGTTAAACCACCTGCATATTTGGCATCATCGACTGAAAGGTTATCTTTCCAGTTTTTAGTGATTTTATCTAACTCTGCTACTGCTTCTGCCTGTGAGTTAGTTTGTTTGTAGGCTTTCAAAACATCAGCTACATAAAGTGAATACTTTTGTTTGAATGTACTTGGCAGATTGGGCATCGCTTCGATAGGCATCGTTAATTGCTTTTGCAGAACTACTTCGCCCGAAACTCCCGTGCCTGCCAACGAAATAATGTAAGCAACATCTTTTGTTTGTGCAGCTACCATTGGGGCAATTATCCCACCTTCACTATGCCCGATTAGTCCAATTTTTTTTGGATTAATTTCACTTCGAGTTTTTAGAAAATCAATACCAGATACTACATCTTTTGCAAAGTTTTCGCTGGTTATTGCTCTTGGGTTCTTGCCTAACGTTGTTTTTCCAGCACCTCGGTCATCTACTCGTAGAACTGCAAACCCTCTGCTTGAAAGATATTCAGCAATTATCTTGAAGGGCTTATGCCCTAAAATGGTTTCGTCTCGGTCTTGTGTGCCTGAGCCCGTAATCAGAATAACGGCAGGGAGTTTTGAGCCTTTTTCGGGCATAGTAAGCGTACCAAAAATATGAACAGAGTCAGTCGTATTCCAATAATTTACCTCTTCTGATTTAAAATTGTTTTGGGCGAAAACTGTTTGAATTGCTAAAAAGCTGAGTAGAAAAATCTTTTTCATTGGAGTATTACTTACGGTTGAGGTGTAAATGTCTTGCAAAATAATGAATAAAAAAAGGGCTTTACGTGAATAAAGCCCTAATCGTTATAAACGGTAAAAATAAATCATTTTCAGAAGTTATCGCTCCATTGGTACGCTTCAATGAGTTTCATTTCGCCCTCTTTGCCTTTCGCAAAATTACCGTGTTCCATACCCATGATAAACTCCTGGTTGTTGGCTTTTGCTTTCTCATAGATATGTTTGAAAAGACCCTTATAGTTGATTTCGCCAGTTGTTGGCTCTTTGCGGCCTGGCTCATCACCGATTTGAAAATATGCAATTTCTTCCCAAGCCCAATTCATGTGCTGAGTCATGCGGCCTTCGTTTCGCTGCATGTGCCACATATCAAACAAAATTTTGCATGATGGACTGTTTACAGCCTTACAAATCATATAGCTTTGGTCGGAATGACGCAAAAATAAATCAGGATTATCGCTTAATGGCTCAAGTACCATCGTGAGGTTGTGCGGCTCGAAAATATCACAAGCACGACGTAAGGCATCAATTACATTAGCAGTTTGAATGCCCAAAGGAAGATTTCGCTCGAAATACCCAGGCACAACCGTCATGTATTTTGCATTGCAACGCTTGGCTGTTTCTACTGACTCTCGGCAAGTTTTTAAGAAATTTTCGAGAAACTCTTTCTTGCCAGTTGCCAACGAAACCTTCCAGTTATCGCCACCATCGACTACAAAAACACCCATTTTCATGCCGAGTTTGGCAAGGGTTTCACCAATTTTGGTTTGTGTTTCAACGGGGCGTTTCAACATACCGTTGTCTTCGAGAGCCATGAAACCGTTATCGGCCATGAACTTAAGTTGGTCGAAAAGGTCTTTCCCCGCTGAGTTTTCAAACATCCCGAAATGAGGAGCATAAAGCAACTTGTATTTATACGGTGCTGAAGTTGAGTTAGGGGTTGGAGTAGAGGCCAAAGCGGTGGCGGTAGTACCGAGGCTGGTTGCACCAGCGGCCAAGACACTTTTTGAAAGAAAGTTTCTGCGATTCATTAGTTTTTATAGAATTGAAGGTTGAATAGAGTATTAAAAATGGTATTTATGCAAGGGCTTTATTTCTCCGAATCGTAGTACTACGAATTTGTTTTTTTTCTCTTTGTATTTTTTGAGCTTGTATGTAATTACTAATTTGAGCTTCTTCTTCCTTACTTAGTGTTTTTTCTCCACCAATAAAGTCCACATCAAGTTCTGTTATTTTAGTTTTCATCTTGGAAAATATTTTTTGATGAGTTTTAATGCCGCTATTGTGTCAATAATCATCACTCGCCCTCCGAAGTGGAAAGCTCCAAGTGTCTCAATGTAATGCTGTACGAGTTGGGTTTTTGAAATGAAAGAAACATTACCCTCATGCCCACGTTGAAAAGAAAGCTTACAGGCAAAGGCTACCAAATTACCTGGAACACCTGCATAGACTTTTGACTGACCTTTATTAAAAGGGGCACTCTCCACTAAGTGCATGTAAACGTGGTCAGATTTTATCTCTAAGCTAATAAGCCCTTGAATAATTGTAGGATTATTAACAATTGTAAGTTTATAAATCTCTCGCTCAGGTATCTTATATTCTTCTTTCCAATTAAACAGCCAACCTTTTTCTTTAGAGATATTTTTGAAATCTTTATTGGTCAGCACCGAAACTTCCGTACTAAAACTATCACCTGTAATTACATTTTCAATGGAGTTGGTGAGTTTATCAACGATAAAATCAAGACCTTCACTTCCTTTTTGCATTACTCAATCAAAGATACAGTTTTATGTATTTCCTCAATACAAAAAGTCTAAATTTTCGGTTTTTACATCTTCGGGTTCAAGTTCTAAAAATTCTTCCCAGAATGAGTTTTCGGGCAATGCCGCCTTACAAATAATGGGTTCCTTTTTTACTGGATGCACAAAATAGAGGCGTCGAGCGTGAAGATTGATGTTTCCTTCGAGATTCGGGCGAGGATAACCATACTTCACATCACCTCGAATCGGGCAACCCATTTTGGCCAACTGCACACGGATTTGGTGCGGACGACCCGTAATTGGGTTTACTTCGAGCAAATGGTAGTGATTGATTTCACCTAAATATCTGTACGTAAGCTCAGCTTTTTGCGAACCAGGTACTTCTTCATCAAAAGCCTTAACAATGTTTTTGTTTTCGTCCTTGACCAACCAGTTGGTTAGTTTGGCTGTTTTTTTCTCAGGTTTTTTGCCCACAACTGCCCAGTAGGTTTTCTGAATATCACGCTTTCTGAAAAGCTCGTTCATACGTTCGAGAGCCTTTGAGGTGCGTGCAAAAACCACTAAACCACTCACAGGGCGGTCAAGACGATGTACCGTTCCGAGGAAAACATCCCCAGGTTTGTTGTATTTATCTTTGATATAATGTTTTACGTAGTCCGAAAGCGTTTTATCGCCAGTGCTATCGCCCTGCACCAAAATGCCTTGGGCTTTATTGACAATAATAATGTGATTGTCTTCGTAAACTACTTGAAATGGTTGTTTTGCCACTTTACTTGTAAATTAAGACGGGGTCGCCCGTGCGATGTAGAATGTAGAATTTAGAATTCTAATTCTTTAAAAAAACTAATAGATTTTTAACAAAAAATCTCAAAAAATTATCGCCTGTGGACTATCGTCCATTGACTACTAAACAAACTCCAAAGCCAGACGTCTGGTTTCTTTGTCGGTTTCTATATAATCTTCGAGCGTTGGTGTACGCACGAAGCTCACTTTTTTCATACAATCTTCAATCAAATCCGACATTTCTAAGAATCCGATTTCATCACGCAAGAAAGCCGCAACGGCTATTTCGTTGGCGGCATTTACAATACACGCCATATTCCCGCCAGTTTTGAGGGCTTCAAACGCAAATCCTAAGTTACGGAAAGTCTCATAATCTGGTTTTTCAAACGTGAGTGATGGAAATTGTGCAAAATCCATTCTCGGGAAATTAGATTTCAAACGATTCGGATAGCCAATGGCAAACTGAATCGGTACTCGCATATCGGGTAAACCCATTTGAGCTTTCATACTGCCATCCTCAAACTGCACCATCGAGTGAATAATACTCTGCGGATGCACCACTACTTCAATTTGCTCGGGTGTTAGTCCAAAAAGCCATTTGGCCTCAATTACTTCCAAGCCTTTATTCATCAAAGAGGCCGAATCAATCGTAATTTTTGCTCCCATACTCCAATTTGGATGTTTCAGAGCTTGTGCTTTCGTAACGGTTTTCAAAAACTCACGGTCTTTTCCACGGAAAGGTCCACCCGAAGCAGTAAGTATTATCTTTTCGATGGGATTATGAAATTCACCAACCAAACATTGGAAAATTGCGGAGTGCTCCGAATCAACGGGCAAAATATCAACTTTGTGTTTTTGAGCCAATTCGGTTACCAATTCGCCAGCTACAACTAAGGTTTCTTTGTTGGCCAATGCGATGTGTTTTCCTGCTTTGATGGCCGCTACGGTCGGAATCAAACCTGCATAACCAACCAAAGCCGTCAGAACCATATTTACTGAGTCCATCGTCACGACCGAAGCCAACGATTTATCACCAGTATAAACTTTAATATCGAGTGGGTCGAGAGCTGCAAAAACTTTGTCGTACAGGTCTTCGTTTGAAATCACAACTACATTCGGACGAAACTTAGCAGCTTGTCCAATTAACAAGTCGGCGTTGTTTTGTGCCGTAAGCACTTCTACTTCAAAAATATCAGGATTGGCTTCTACTACCTCCAGAGCTTGTGTTCCTATCGAACCCGTTGAGCCAAGAATGGCAAGATGACGTTTTTGCATGAAAAAGGATGAAATAAATAAATCTACTGAAATTTTTTACAAAGTTCGGAAAATTTAATGATAAAGTTTTTATTTTAACGTTTCTATTGAGATTGAATTACGAATTACGAGTTGCGAATTACGAATTTTTTCTTATAAGTTATTGATAATAAGTCGATTGTGTTAATATTTGGATATGTTTTTTTAATAATTTAAAATAGGCATTATTCATCCTTTTACTCTCCTTTAGGGGTTGGGGGTGTTTAGAGATTAGGGGTACTATGCAAACGGCTGAAGACCAATTCCAATTTTTTGAAGGTGTCCTTTTTGAGAGCTTCGGGCGTGACCTTCAAGTAACCGAGTATCGACTATTGCAGGGCGGAAGTATCAACATGACCGTACAGGTAGTTACCAACGAAGGCAAATACTTTGTAAAATATAATACTCGCAATCACGAGGGAATGTTTGAAACCGAAGCTCGTGGACTTGACTTATTGCGGGAAGCCAATGTGATTCGTGTGCCTGAGGTTATCAATTGGGGCCGACGTGACGGACAAGATTATTTGGTACTGGAAAACATAGAATATACCAAACCTAACTTTGATTATTGGGAAATGCTGGGCGAAAAAATAGCTGCCCTTCACCGAAATACGGATGAAAAGTTTGGACTAAACTTTGATAATTACATGGGTTCGCTTCGTCAAAGCAATGAACAAAAAGATGATTGGTTGAGCTTTTTTATTGAAAAACGATTGAATCTTCAAGCTGGTTTAGCGTATTATAATGAATTGATTAGTAAAGACTTATACGATAAATTTCAACAATTTTATAAAGTTCTACCCGAATTATTGCCCAACGAACCTGCTTCACTGCTTCACGGTGATTTGTGGACAGGAAATGTAATAACGAATGAAAGTGGCGAACCAACCCTAATCGACCCAGCCGTTTATTACGGAAATCGTGAAATGGAAATAGCTTTCACTACGCTTTTTGGTGGCTTCGATAAACGCTTTTATGATACTTATAATGAGGCATATCCGCTACAACCTCGTTTCGATACGAGAGTGCCGATTTATAATATTTATCCGCTATTAGTTCATGTTAACCTTTTCGGTACAAGCTATTTGCCACCCGTAATTCGGACTTTGAATAAATATTTGTAGGCTCAACTTTCACTTCAATTATTCTTTTTTTCGACATAATTAGGGTTTAGAGTTGGTATTTGTGCATTATTGGCTTTTCGCCATTTATCAAGTAGTTTCTTTAACTCTTTTGCCTTTTTGGGATTGGCCAATATCAAATTATTACTTTCAGAAACGTCGTCTTTTAAATTATAAAGCTCAAGAGAGTTATTCTCAAAAAACTCAATTAACTTCCAATCTCCCAAGCGTACAGCACTGTAAGGAGCATCGCCTTCATGGTAATGCGGATAATGCCAAAATAAAGGTCTTTCGTACTTTTGATTTGTTAAAATAACGGGTTTTAGTGATTTTCCATCAAGTTTTTCGTTGGGTTTGATTTCTGCCAAATCTAATATAGTCGATGTTAAATCCATCGTGATTGTAGGCTCATCAATCACTTTCCCACCCTCAATTTTATTTTTCCAATATATAATTAAAGGTGTGCGAGTACCCCCTTCATAGCACCAGCCCTTACCTTTTCTGAATGGTAAACTACTGGCCGATTGCATCAAAGTACCATTATCAGAGGCAAAAATAATTACAGTGTTCTCTAATAAATTCTTTTTTTCTAAGGAACTAATTACACGTCCAATACCTTCATCTAAACTTTCAATCATTGCAGCATAAGATGGATTTTTCTGTTTATCAGGAGAAACAAGTAGTTTTTTGTACTTCTCAATCTTTTCTGCTTTTGCCTGTACAGGACTATGCACCGCATAATGGGCCAAATTCAAGAAAAACGGCACATTCTTAGTATGATTTTCAATGAGTTTAATCGCTTCGTTGGTTAACCTATCGGTTAGATATTCTCCCTTTTCGCCTTCTGGCAAAAGTGGCATTTGATAGGGAGCAAAAAATCCTTTCTTCGGGTGTCCCCAATTTGAGCCACCAATATTAATATCAAAACCCTGATTCAAAGGGTAAAACTCTTCACCTTCGCCCAGATGCCATTTTCCTACATGCCAATTGATGTATCCGTTTTCTTTGAGGTACTCAGCAACAGTTTTTTCTGATTGTGGAAGAAACTTTTGCCAATCAGGAATTAGCAGTTTTGGATTTGATTTTTCATGCCCTGCAATCCAGTCGGTAATGTGAAGTTTTGCTGGATATTTACCTGTCATCAAAGCTGCTCTTGATGGCGAACAAACCGTGCAAGCCGAATAAGCATTCGTAAATTTTACACCTTTTTGGGCTAAGTTGTCAATATTTGGTGTTTGATTGAATGTATTTCCGTAGCAAGCCAAGTCGGCCGAACCCATATCGTCAATAAAAAAAACAATAAAGTTTGGTTGATGAATTTCGTTTTTTTTAGTGAAAGATAATAGAAGAATAAGCGAAGAAAAGACACAAACAAGACGCATTTTCATAGCCGAGAACAGATTTAGGTGTTTTTATACCTAAATATACAAGCCTTTTTGTAGATACCAAGACACCAAAGTAAGATTTTGGTGATTATATTATTGACACTCTAAACTACCATCAGATTACAGCCTCTAATATCAGAATTATCAAAACGACCAACTATACTAAACGATTGATTTTCAGTATTGTAAGCCCCCAAATCCTGGGTTTCTATAAAGCAGCACGAATCAATATTCGCCAAGTCAACAACGTTGATTCCGCCACGAATCAATTCTCGTTCGCTACGATTCGTATAATTTACCGTCGAAATTATCTTAAAAGGGTCGTTTATTTCTCGGAGCAAAACCCGCATCGTTTGTGGCAATTCAAAAATGCCATCACCCTTCGAGTACCCTTGCGAAAGTAGCTCGGTCATGCCATATTCCGAATGAATTTTTTCTATACCAAAGGCCGAGGTCAAGATTTCGTGTACTTCCTCACGCAAAAGCTCTTTTCTACGTCCTTTCATGCCGCCTGTTTCCATAACAATCAATCTATCTTTTAGTTTTTCCATAAAAGATAAATCCTCGCCAGATTCGGCCAAATCGAGTAAAGCAAAGGTTACGCCAATCAGCAAAACCTTTCGCTTTGAATTTTGGTTAGATAGCTGTCGGAGTTGTTCAATGAGTTCGGCCGTATTTTTGAGATAAAAACCTGATTCTCTCGAATACGTGCGATAAATAAAACTCTGAACCATATACACCAACGACGAATTATTTCGTTCAAGGTAAGAGGGAAGTAGAGCCAAAATATGGAATTCGCTCAACGGGCCATAAAACTGCTCGAAGATTTGTTGACTGATATACTCGTAGAAAGGTAAATCACTCACTAAGTGTTTGCTTGTGGTGTCGCCAGTTGTGCCACTACTTTCAAAAATCACTTGAGTAGGAGCGGCATCTGATACAATTTTATGGTGTTTGAAAAACTGAATCGGTAAGAAAGGGATTTTCTCCAGACGACTAACTTTCGTAGGATTTACATTCAGAAAACTCAAGTATTCTTTGTAAGTGTAGTTGGTGGTAGCTTGAAAACGAAAGATTTCTAAAGCTAATTCTTCAAAATCATGAGGTCTGATAGAGGTGTCGCCTAATTGTAAAACCGCCGATTTTAGTTCGTCACGAATACTCATTGAAAATTTTATAATTTTTACTAAATTAGCAGAAAATAGTCGACAGAACTCAGTCGATAGTCCGAAAAAAAATAATCGTTGACTGTTGTTTATTGACCGTAGACTAATCAAAATTACATAATTACGATGAAAAAGGTTTCAGGATTTCTCATATTGATTGCAATAGGCTCATTAATAGGTTGTTATAAAGAAACAACATTTGATGTAAAACCAAACATTGAGTTTAAAACTTTGAAAAAGGAAATTAGAATTGACCAATTTGCTGGCTCAAAGAAAGACTCTGTCATTCTGACCATTAAGTTTCAGGACGGTGACGGAGATTTAGGCCTAAACGAAAAAGAAAAAGCCGCTGCTGAGTTGAAAAGCGATTATAATTATATCATCAGAATATTTCGTAAAAAGAAAGGTGTTTTTACGGAGTTTATTCCTTCTGTGCCGTATTCGGGTTATTTTCCTCGTTTGAAAACCGATGGAAAGGTCGGTCCAATTGAAGGAACGATTGATTATTCGATAGATTTTCCTCAGCCTTTTACGCCTGTGAAGGATTCGCTGAAATTCCAAGTAACCATCAAAGACCGAGCAGGGAATATCAGTAACACTGCTGAGTCAAGCGTGATTGTATTGAATGAGTTTTAGATAAGTCCATACTTGACAGTCAACAGTCCACCGTAAAATTTCTATGGACTGTTGACCGCTGACCGTGGACTCAAAGAAGCGTAGCACCTGTTCCATTTACTTTCGGGTAAACAGGCTTTCCTTTATCAAGGTAAACTCCAGTTGCGGGGTCATTTGCTATCAAAATAGAACCATCCATATCTACATAATCAAGTAAAGGAGCAAGTTGACCGATAGCCGAAATTCCGATACTTGTTTCGGTCATGCAGCCGCACATTACTTGCAAGCCAAGGCTACGTGCTTCGGCAATCATGCGTAAGGCGGGCGTTATGCCTCCACATTTGGCCAGTTTCACGTTTACACCATCAAATTTCCCAACGCATTTTTTTACATCAGCTTCTACGATACAACTTTCGTCGGCAATGAGAGGTAATACTGAGCCTTCCATTACTGCCAACATGGGTTCGTAATCCTCTTTTTGCATGGGTTGTTCGATAAACTCTACACCCAGTTCGGCAAATGCTTTTGAGTTTTCAATCGTTTCTTCTACTCCCCAAGCACAGTTGGCATCTACTCTAAAGAGAGCATCAGTGTGCTTGCGAAGCTCACGCACAATCTCAACGTCGTGGTCGGTGCCAAGCTTGATTTTATATATCGGAAAATCAAACTCTTGCATCTTTTCAACCATTTTTTCAATGGTATCAATACCAATTGTATAGTTAGAGTATGGTGCTTTCGTGATGTCGAGCCCCCAGATTTCGTAAAGCGGTTTGCCTTGTTTTTTGCCCCATAAATCCCATGCGGCCATGTCTAAGGCACAATGAGCAAACGAATCATCTTTCAAGTACGGATACATAAATGCCCAAAAATCTTCGGGGCTTTGTAAATCGTAATTTTCGATAATGCTCTGATATTCAGTGAGTTTGTCTCTCATTCCTTCGGCCGTAACTCCATAATATGGAATCGGAGTTGCTTCGCCGTAGCCGCTGAGGTCGCCATCTTGAAGTTCCACAATGAAGGCATCAATATCGTCTCGTGAGCCATGTGCAATCGTAAAAGTGTGCCGCATCTGCAGCGTAAGGATATGAAACTTTAATTTCATTTTGATGAAGAGAAGATGTGATTACAATTAAAATTAAGCCCTCCCTATTGGGGAGGGTTGGGTGGGGCTTTTACATATTCACCAGCTCATTGCCACGTAGTACAGGTACAACATCGTACAAATCACGTTGCAGACAATAACTAATATCTTTGTTGATACCCAAGCGTTGCAAACGACGAATATGCGATGAGTTGGCCAAATAACCCAGCATGTCATCTTTGGCTTGTTGATACATTCGCATGGCCATAATTGCACTATCTTCTGCCACAAAGTATTCGTTTTGTACGGCATCTACCAATGCACCTGCAAAGAGCGTATCTTCTAAATTCGTACGACCTTTCCAGCCAGCACAAAGCACCAATACATCGTAAGGCTGTGTTTTTAGGTATTCTACAATCGCATTTAGATTTAAGAATGCACCTACCAAAACCTTTACAGCCGAACTCTTAGCTTTTGAGATGGAATAAGTACCGTTAGTGGTAGTCATTGCTATTTTTTCGCCGATGAGCTTTTCATCCATGTAGCTAAACGGCGAATTATCAAGTTCAAAGCCTTCTACTTTTTGAGCATTTCGCTCGGCGGCAGCAATAAAACCTTTGGCTTGTAAGGCTTGGCATTCTTCTACGGTTTCGACAGGAATAATGGCTTTTACACCATAAGCAAAGCCCGTAACCATACAAGAGGTTGCTCTGAAAATATCCGTGACAATCACAATCGTGTTATCAATATTATGAAGGTGAAGTAAATCAGGAGTTAGGCAAACATCAATGTTTTTCATCGTTAAAAATAGCAAAAACCGCTTTGGTTTCGAATAAGTTAATTTTCGGCAAAGATGCCAAAAAAAGCTCTTAAAATTGACAACTTTTGCAAAGTTGTCAATTTTTTATCCAAAAGCTTGCTCTTAGGCCGCCAAATTCTAAAAATAATCCTACATTTTTAATCTTTTTTTAAGCAAAATATCGGAATTGTGAAAATCGTATCGTAATTTTGCACCCGAAAAAGCAAGAGTACAGCACACGTTTTTTCAAAATTACATTCAAAACTCATCAAAAAAATTATATGGCATCAGTTAGACCAGACGAAGTTTCGGCAATCCTGCGTGAGCAATTAGCAGGTGCAAGAACCGAAGCCGAACTCGAAGAAGTTGGTACAGTGCTACAAATCGGCGACGGTGTAGCACGTATATACGGTTTATCAAAAGTTCAAGCCGGTGAATTGCTGGCATTTGAAAACGGCTTAAAAGCCTTAGCACTTAACCTCGAAGAAGACAACGTAGGTGCGGTATTATTAGGCGACTCGACAGGTATCAAAGAAGGAGCAACAGTAAAACGTACGGGAGAAATCGCCTCTGTAAAAGTAGGTGAAGGTATCGTAGGTCGTGTTGTAAATACTTTGGCAGAACCTATCGACGGTAACGGCCCAATTGAAGGTGAAACTTTTGAAATGCCTTTGGAGCGTAAAGCACCAGGTGTTATCTATCGTCAGCCTGTAACTGAGCCTTTACAAACAGGTATCAAATCAATCGACGCCATGATTCCAATCGGTCGTGGACAACGTGAGTTGGTTATCGGTGACCGTCAAACTGGTAAAACTGCGGTTTGTATTGATGCCATCATCAACCAAAAAGAATTTTACGACAAAGGCGAGCCTGTATATTGTATTTATGTAGCTTGTGGACAAAAAGCATCTACTGTAAAAGCGGTTGAGCAAACACTTCGCAAGTATGGTGCAATGGACTACACAGTTATCGTAAATGCGGGTGCTTCTGACCCATCTCCGATGCAATTCTTTGCTCCGTTTACGGGTGCTGCTATCGGTGAATATTTCCGTGATACTGGTCGTCCAGCATTAGTTATCTACGATGACTTGTCGAAACAAGCGGTTGCTTACCGTGAGGTATCATTATTGCTTCGTCGTCCGCCAGGTCGTGAGGCTTACCCAGGTGACGTATTCTACTTACATAGCCGTTTATTGGAGCGTGCTGCGAAAATCAGTTCTGATGATTCGATTGCAAGCAACATGAACGATTTACCACCTTCATTGAAAGGTAAGGTAAAAGGTGGTGGTTCATTAACAGCCCTTCCGATTATCGAAACTCAAGCGGGTGACGTTTCTGCCTATATCCCGACTAACGTAATCTCGATTACTGACGGTCAAATCTTCTTGGAGTCTAACTTGTTCAACGCAGGTATTCGTCCAGCGATTAACGTAGGTATCTCGGTATCACGTGTGGGTGGTAATGCACAAATCAAGTCAATGAAGAAAGTAGCAGGTACATTGAAACTTGACCAAGCACAATTCCGTGAATTGGAAGCGTTTGCGAAGTTCGGTTCTGACCTTGATGCTTCTACAAAATTGACTATCGACCGTGGTCGTAAAAACCAAGAGATTTTGAAGCAAGCTCAATTCTCTCCAACTCCAGTGGGTGAGCAAGTGGCAATCATCTATGCTTCAATCAATGGTGTAATGGATAAAGTTGATGTAAGCAAAGTAAAAGCGTTTGAAAGCGAATTTATTATGTTATTAAAAGCTCAAAATCCAGAAGTTATCACGAAGCTTGCAGCAGGTAAATTAGATGATGATGTTACGGCTATCATCAAGAAAGTTGGTAAAGAATTAGCAGAGAAATACGCTTAAAATAGTGTTGAGTTATGAGTTCTGAATTCTGAGTTTAAAGCTTGGCAATTATAAACTCATAACTCGCATAGTTTTTGCTAAAGATTGAAATCTCAATCAAAAAATTTTAGCTCAAATAAAACTAAGCATGAGCTTTGAAGTAATGAGTTTTAAACTCAGAATTCAGAACTCTAAACTCAGAACTCAAAAAAAATGGCTTCATTAAAAGAAGTAAGAAATAGAATTGTTTCGGTAAACTCTACAACGCAGATTACCAAAGCAATGAAAATGGTATCGGCGGCGAAACTTCGTCGTGCTCAAGATGCCATTACTCAGATGCGTCCGTATGCTACTAAGTTGAATGAATTAATTTCGACGGTTTCGGCAAATACGGAAGTAGGAGCAACAAGCCCGTACACGAAAGTACGCCCGATTGAGAACGTATTGATTATTGTAGTAACTTCAGATAGAGGTCTTTGTGGTGCTTTCAACTCAAATGTTGTGAAAGCTACATTGGCTCTTGTGCAAGAGAAATACGCTGCTCAGGCTGCTAAAGGAAAAGTAGAAATCATGCCTTTGGGTAAAAAAGGTGGAGAAACACTACAAAAACGTGGCTTTAAAGTAAATGCGGAATATATGGATATTTTCCAACGCTTGAATTTTGCAACTGCTCGTCAGGCTGCCGAACAAGTAATGGAGGCATTTACTGAAGGAAAATACGATGTTGTTGAGATTATTTTCAACGAATTTAAAAACGCTGCTACACAGATTATCCGTGCCGAGCAGATGTTGCCTTTGGTTGAAAAGAAAGATGATACTTCAAATGCTGGTAAAACAGATTATATCTTTGAGCCATCAGAAGAAGAAATTGTATTGGAATTAATGCCAAAAGCCATTAAAATGCAGTTGTTTAAGGCTGTTCTTGACTCAAATGCGTCGGAACACGGAGCCAGAATGACAGCAATGGACAAAGCTACTGATAATGCTAACGAGTTACTACGTAACTTGAAAATCGAGTATAACCGTAGTCGTCAAGCAGCCATTACTAACGAAATCTTGGAGATTGTTGGTGGTGCAGAGGCATTGAAAGCTCAGTAATAATTAGTAGTTCTTATATACAAAGGCGGCGATATATCGAAAGATGTATCGCCGTTTTTTGTTGCATATTGTTATGCTCTTTAGAAAACTATCCTACAATTCCTGTACACTCATTACGCCCAGATTTTCAAATAATTTCGACCAATAGAGGGTAATTGTTGGATTATTTTCTTTGATTGAACTTGTGGGTTCGAATGGTAAAATCATCGAAACTTCAGGGCTGTTTAAAGCCAATTCTTTATATTTTTCGGCATCAGCTTTTGCCCATGATTCAGCTTCCGAATCGTCTTTCGGTGGTTTTATCTGAAAATCACGACCATTTTTTACGCTTTCGACCATATCACTCAGATAATAGACTTTCACTACCGCTCCCGATTCTGAGGCTTTAGCAATTACTGGAATACTTGCCAAGATATTCGTTTCTCGATTCGAAGAATTATCGTTTTGTGCATTGAGTCGTGCTAAAGCTTGTTTAATTACGAAGGTGCGTTCTTTTCTAATAGATAAATCATAGGAAGTCTTGATAGCCTCTAAGTCTGTTGCATTCATGCCTTCGGTGTCTTCCATTTCGGTGCGGCAAGTGAGCGAAAGACAACGCCCTTTAGCAGTGTTTTCGTGAATATAATAAATCTCAAACCTATCACCCGATTTCCTTACATTTTCTTCGATAATACTATTGAGTGCTTGTTGGTATTTTTGGGCTACAAATGGCTTCGAAACATCAACACTGGCAGTTTTATCAATGAAAATAAGCGTATGAATGGCTGGACTATCAGCTTTATTTTCTGTTTTTTGAGCTTTTTTTTCTCCGCATGAAGCAAGAATTGCTATTAATGATAAAGAGATAAGAAAGTAAAAGACATTGGGCTTTTTCATCAAATTATTGTTAATCGGCTTTGAGCCTAAATAAAAAATGCTTTTATCTGCGTTTTTGGGTCAGACCCTTAGTACAGACCTCATACAAAATTACATATTCAATATTTTAACTTCAAAAGTTTTCTATAAGTGGTATCAGCGGGCGTGTTTTTCTCCCAATAAGCATTTTGAATGGTTGCTTTTAATACTGCTCTTGAGGTTAGCTTCTTTTTTCTTACTTCATAGGTGTCTTCCCAGCCAATAATTTGATGTGGGAATCCTTTCTCAAAAATGATTCTTAAATCTCGTTGACTTTCAGGGAAATTAATCTGATAATCCATCAAATCTTTGCCTTTAAATGTTGAGTCGCCCTTATAAGGTTCAAGCTTAATTTTGGTCATTTCGGCTTGCACTTTTTTATGACGCAAACGCAAAGACGTCATACTTGGCACCAACAAAACATTGCCTTTTGGCAGTTGTTCGATGGGTAATAGTCTGATTTTTGTCCAAAGTTCATCTTCGAGCATAGCATAATCAATATGACATTCTTCTGAGACCTCCTCTTCAAAATACGATTTGCCCAGCACTTGATAGCCGTTCTGATGATAATTGAGTTGTAAAAAACTCTGCCCACACCACTCTTGGTTGGTATTTGTTACCTTGAGTGTTGCAGGAAATGTATTGGTCTGTACGGGCGTAAAAACTGATGTGTACATCGAATAATCATAAATACCCGTAATAAACTTTTTAATAAAATTTAGTTTCAGTACAGGTGTTGCATTCTCTTTCGCATCTGACTCTAATTTTACTTGTTTGTCCAGACGAAAATCTTCACTCACAAATACCATTACAGCTTCACCTTGATTTAATTTGCCGTATTGGGCTTGCTGTAAATCATAACTACTGATTTCGGCTTTACTCGAAAACCAGTATTTTCTAAATTCTTGTGTATCAGATAATTGTAGTTGTTTTTTTTCGTTTTTGTCAGTACAAGCAGTTATCGTAAATAATAGGCTAAAAACAGTAATATGGTATTTCATTTTTTTGGGTGTTGCAATTGATATTTCAAAATTAATCAAATTGTGTGGTAATTGTATAATGATTAAATGTTAATGATTAGTTATTAAATAAGTCAATGATTGATAGTTGGCGGTTCATAGTATTTTCCCCCGTTTCTTAAATTTCCTGCTGAATTTGCAAATTCTATTTTTTCCCTTTCCAACTAATCAGAAATACGCCAATTAAGACGAATATCGTTCCGATGATTTGTTCGAGCCAGATGTTTTCATCCAAAAATGCCGTGGCTAAAAATATTGTAAAAATTGGCCCAATACTCGCAATTATTGAAGCATTGCCCGAACCCACATGTTTTATCCCTTCTGATAACATGAATGTTGGCAAAACTGTTGAGAAAACGGCCATCGACATCGAAATAATATAAACAGGTGTCGGAAAATTAAAAATAGCCAGTCTATTGTCGATATAGCAATGAAGGAGCGTTGGGAAAAGTGCTGAAATAATGACCCAGGAAGTAAAACGGGTTGTGCCAAGTTTGGCAATGAGGTCATCGCTACTGATGAGGTAAAAAGCATACGTAAATCCACTCAGAATTACCCAAAAAGCCCCTAAACCGATGTTTTTCTGTTGATGTGCGTCAAAGTTTTTCAAGAATGCCAGTACAATTCCGAGATACGTAATACCAAGTGCCAACCATTGTAGGCGAGTGATTCGTTTTTTTAGTAAAATTGCTCGTAGAATTAGTACAAAAGTTGGGTACACAAAGAGTAAAATCCGTTCTAAACTGGCCGTGATATAGTTTAATCCCAAGAGGTTAAAATACGCCGAAACATAGTAGCCTACAAACCCAACCGCAAAGAGTTTTATCCAAGTCAACATCGGTACTTGTGGATGGCTTTCTTCTTTGATTCTTTTCCGAGATAGTACGAAAACATAGAACGGCACCGAAAACAAAAATCGAAGCGAAAGCAACGAAATAGTGTCAATGCCATATCTGTAAGCTGATTTGATAAAGATTCCTTTTAAAGCAAAACCAAACGCTGCCCCAAAGACTAATCCTGCTCCTAACCAATAATTTGAGCGTTTGGGCATAAAAAATAACCTAATAGTAATAGAATGAATCGACGAATATGATAGATTTGCCAACAGAAATTTATACAAAAAATAGCAGAAACTCTAAAAATCCACTTTTTGAATTAGTATTGTTTGAAAAGTTAAATTTTTTATTGCTATTGTTAAATTTTTTAAGCTAATTCAACCCTATGTTTTACCATTTTTTTAAGCAACATGGCAACCAAAGCAAAATTAAAGAAAGAATCAGAAGAAACCATTAGTATTAAGCCACGCGAACAAAAGAAGCCAATGTTGATGGAAATAGCTTGGGAGGTATGCAACCAAGTAGGGGGGATTTACACCGTTATTCGCTCAAAAGTACCTTCGATGGTAGAAGAATGGGGCGAAAATTATTGCCTCGTTGGGCCTTATTTCGCGAATACAGCAATGATTGAGTTTGAGCCCATCGCTGACCTCGACGAATCTCCGTTTGGCAAGACAGTCAAGAAGATGCAAGAAATGGGCTTTGATGCTCATTATGGACGTTGGCTCGTAACGGGTAAACCAAAAATTGTATTACTTGATTTTAAAGCCCTTCTAAAAAATACTAACGATTATAAATTTAAACTCTGGGAAAGACACCAAATTTCTACACTCAATGCTGAGCCACTCGTTGACCAAGTAATTGCTCTTGGCGAAATGATTCGTGTATTTTTAACTGAATTTGGTGAAACTTACGGCTATAAGAATGATATTGTGGCTCATTTTCACGAGTGGATGGCTGCAACGGCATTGATTGACATTCGTACGGATAATGTGCCGATTTCAACCGTTTTCACCACTCATGCAACCATGCTTGGGCGTTATATTGCAGGAAACGAAGCCGATTTCTACGAAAAACTATCAGGATATGATTGGGATGTGGAGTCCAAAAATTATGGAATTGAAGCCCAAGCAAAAATCGAGCGTTTAGCGGCTCAAAAATCGCACGTGCTTACGACAGTGAGTGACGTTACCGCCAAAGAATGTGAGGTGTTTTTTGGAAGAACTTGCGATTTGATTTTGCCAAATGGCCTAAACGTAACTCGTTTTGCTGCTACGCACGAATTTCAGAATCTACACATGAAATATAAAGAAAAAATCCATCAGTTTGTGATGGGACATTTCTTCCAGAGTTACTCGTGGGATTTGGATAATACGCTTTATTTCTTTACATCGGGGCGTTATGAGTTCCGCAATAAAGGCTATGACCTTACGCTCGAAGCCCTCAAACGTTTGAATTTCAAACTCGTACAAGCTGGAATTGATACAACGGTGGTGATGTTTATTATTACTAAAAATCCAGTACATTCGATTGACCCAGAAGTATTGCAGTCGAGAGCGGTAATGGAAGAGATTCGTCAGACGTGCGAATCAATCGAGAAGCAAATCGGCGAACACCTTTTCCATGCTTCAGCATCGAACGACGACCCAAATCTGCCTGATTTGAATGAATTTGTGGACGAATATTGGAGACTTCGCTTACGCCGCACGATTCAGACTTGGAAGACCAAGAAACTTCCACATACCGTAACGCACTTGCTCAAACAACCTGATGATATTACTGATTATTTGAAAGAAACGAACTTACTCAACCACGAGCAAGACCGAGTAAAATTTGTGTATCACCCAGACTTTATTTCGCCAACTAATCCGTTATTTGGTATGGAGTATAGTCAGTTTGTGCGCGGTTGTCATTTGGGTGTATTTCCGAGCTACTATGAGCCTTGGGGTTACACGCCGCTTGAGTGCGTAGTTCGAGGTATTCCAACCGTAACGAGTGATTTGTCGGGTTTCGGAGATTTCATCATGCAACTAATGAAAGATTACGATAATGTAGGGGTTTATGTAGTGAATCGTAAGACTAAAAACTTCGATAAAGCTGCCGACCAACTGGCCGAGATTCTGTACAAATTCGTAACCATGAATCGCCGTGACCGTATTATGCAACGTAATCGTGTTGAGAATATCTCTGAAATTTTCGACTGGACAAATCTACGTTCATACTACGATACTGCTCATGATTTAGCCCTCAAACGTAAAGGTGTAACTCGTATCTAAATTGTTATAAAATAACAGCTATTTGTTTGGATAACTGCTGCTATTTTGGTATAGAAACGTTTAAAAATATACAATTTTAAAATAAAACAAAAACACATAAGCTACTGTAATTCAGTTGTTTATGTGTTTTTTATTGGGAGGCTAACACGAAATATCACAATTTTGTGTAATTTTGTCTTCCTATCAATATCAACAAATGACCTTAATGATTTTTAGCACTATTTTCGCCTATTTAGCAGGCTCAATTCCCACAGCAGTTTGGTACGGTAAAATTTTTCATGGAATCGATGTTCGTCAGCACGGAAGCGGAAATGCAGGAGCAACTAATTCACTTCGTACACTTGGTAAAAAGGCGGGTATCATTGTTCTAATTGTCGATTTTCTCAAAGGCTTTCTTGCCGTGAAAGCCGCAAGTCTTTTCTCAACCGAAACAGATAATATTTTACCTTTAATCATGGGTTTAGCCGTGATAGTTGGACATATTTTTCCAATTTTTGCCCAATTCAGAGGCGGAAAAGGCGTAGCTACGGCAATGGGAGTTTTGGTGGCTACTTTCCCGTGGGCAGCGTTGGGCTGTATGGTGATTTTTATGATTATCGTATTTGCTACCCGATATGTGTCGTTGGGTTCGATTCTTGGAGCATTAGCTTTTCCGATTCAGTTGACGTTTAACCTTTGGAATGATGATGCCGATAAATATACCATTGGTTTTTCGTGGCTGATATTCCTTATTTTGGCTATTATGCACCGCCAGAATATTCAACGCTTACTCAAAGGAACCGAAAGTAAGTTTGGTGCGAAAAAATAAACGCATAACTTTGTATTAGATAGAAAACCACAAATTCATGAACACTTACATCGAACAAAATAAAGACCGTTTTTTAGACGAACTTTTTGATTTTCTTAGAATTCCGTCGGTAAGTGCCGACTCAAAGTTTCAGCCAGATATGCTTCGTGCGGCTGAGTTTGTAAAAGAAAAATTATTGGCTGCTGGTCTCGACAAGGCTGAAATTTGTCCAACTGCAGGCCACCCAATTGTATATGCCGAAAAAATTGTAGATGCGTCATTACCAACAATTTTGGTTTATGGTCACTACGATGTACAACCAGCCGACCCTTATGAACTGTGGGATTCACCACCGTTTGAGCCAACTATAAAAGTAACAAAAAATCATCCTGACGGAGCAATTTTTGCCCGTGGCTCGTGCGATGACAAAGGTCAAATCTATATGCATGTAAAAGCCATAGAAATGATGCTTGCCCAAGGTGGTTTGCCGTGTAACGTAAAAATAATGTTTGAAGGCGAAGAAGAAGTAGGTTCTGAAAACTTGGGCGTGTTTGTAAAAGCAAACAAAGAAAAGCTTGCTGCCGATTTGATTTTGATTTCGGATACTTCAATCATTGCCAACGATATTCCTTCGGTAGAAACGGGCTTGCGTGGACTTACGTATATGGAGGTTGCCGTTACGGGGCCAAACCGTGATTTGCACTCGGGCGTTTATGGGGGTGCAGTGGCAAACCCTGTCAATGTGCTTTGCCAAATGATTGCATCCATGCACGATGCCGATGGAAAAGTAACAATCAAAGGTTTCTACGATAAAGTTGCCGAACTTTCGCAAGCCGAGCGTGATGATTTAGAATCAGCACCGTTTGATTTAGAAGAATACAAAAAAGACCTTGCTATTGCCGAAGTTTCGGGCGAGAAGGGTTACACCACTCGTGAGCGTGCAAGTATCCGCCCAACGCTCGATGTTAATGGTATTTGGGGTGGTTATACAGGAGAAGGTTCAAAAACGGTATTGCCATCGAAAGCATTTGCCAAAATCTCGATGCGACTCGTACCTGACCAAGATTGGGAAGAAATTGCCGATTTGTTTGAGACGCACTTTAAAGCCATTGCACCTCCAACGGTGAAGGTTGAGGTTACTCGCCACCACGGTGGACAACCTTACGTAACTCCAACTGATTCGGCGGGTTATAAGGCAGCAGTATTGGCTTTGGAAGAAGCATTTGGTAAGAAACCAGTGCCAACTCGTGGAGGTGGAAGTATTCCGATTGTAGCTTTGTTTGAGCAAGAATTAGGACTAAAATCAATCCTTTTGGGCTTTGGCTTAGATTCTGATGCTCTACATTCACCTAACGAACATTATGGTTTGTTCAATTTCTTTAAGGGAATCGAAACTATTCCTTTGTTCTTTAAGCATTATGCAGAATTGATGAAAAAATAATTAATTTTGAGCTAACAAAAGAATTAATTGCTTTGTTAGCTCTTATTTTTTGAATAGAAACTAATATTTTGTTTTACGACCACAAATATGTCACTTGGCTTAGAAAAATTAGCAACCGAATCCTCTTCACACTACGATAATCTCGAAAACATGTCGGTTCGAGAATTGCTCGAAGGCATTAATAACGAAGATAAAACGGTGCCTTACGCCGTAGAAAAATGTATTCCACAGATTGAAGCATTAGTGAGTCAGATTGTGCCACGCATGAAAGCAGGCGGACGTTTGTTTTATATCGGTGCAGGTACGAGCGGGCGTTTGGGTGTGGTAGATGCCTCTGAGTGTCCACCGACGTTTGGTGTGCCTTTCGGGATGGTTGTGGGAATCATGGCAGGAGGTGATAGAGCTATCAGAAAAGCAGTCGAAAATGCCGAAGATGATATAGAACAAGCATGGATAGACTTACAAGAGTATGAAATAAACACCAATGATTGTTTGGTGGGTATTGCTGCATCGGGTCGTACACCTTACGTGGTTGGGGGTTTGCGTACAGCACGCCAACATGGAATCCTGACGGGTTGTGTGGTGTGTAATGCAGGAAGTGCCGTAGCAGCCGAAGCTGAATTTCCAGTTGAGGCCGTTGTGGGGCCAGAATTCGTAACGGGTAGTACCCGAATGAAGTCAGGAACTGCCCAAAAATTGGTGCTAAACATGATTTCTACCTCAGTAATGATTCAGCTTGGTAGAGTGAAAGGCAATAAAATGGTTGACATGCAACTTACGAACCTCAAATTGGTGGAAAGGGGTGTAAGAATGGTTATGAATGAATTAAATATTTCGCACGAAGAAGCAAGCGACCTTTTACATACCTACGGCAGCGTAAGAAACGCAGTTGATAATTACAAGTTTTGAGTTCTGAATTCTGAGTTCTGAATGTTGAGTTGAAATTCTTATTATACAGATTTTAACATTACTACGACTAACTATTTAGAACTTAGAACTCATAACTCTGCATTCAGAACTAAAGACATGTGGGATTGGTTTTCAATAGATTGGCTTATTTGGCAAACCTTACGTTCGTTCGTTTGGGCTGAAAAACTATACCTATATGCCATTATTGGAGTGCCATTTTTATTCCTATTTCGTTGGCTTTTTTATACACGTGGCCAACAAAAATTGGGACTTTCGCTCACGAGCTACCAGCTTCGCACCAATTGGATTAGTTATTTGCGTTTTATTCCACCACTATTTTTCATTTTGGGTGTTGTCTGCGTTTTATTATCGTTAGCAAGGCCGCAACGAGTACGAGAAAGCAAAGAGCAGTTTTCGGAAGGGATTGACATTATGCTTGCCATGGACATTTCGGAGTCAATGTTGGCAACCGATTTAAGTCCGAATCGTTTGGAAGCGGCCAAAAATGTTGGGCATGAGTTCATCAAAGGGCGTTTTCAAGACCGTATTGGCTTAGTGGTTTTTGCGGGAGAAGCATTTTCGATGTGTCCACTCACGACCGACTACGAAGTGCTGAACGAATACCTAAACGAGATTAACAGTAACCTCATAAAAACTACTGGAACGGCCATTGGCAGTGCATTGGCTACTTGTATCAACCGTTTGCGTGAGATTCCGAGCAAAAGCAAGGTTGCCATCATTTTGAGCGATGGCGATAATACCGCAGGTTCGCTCGACCCGCTCACTGCTACCGATTTAGCAAAATCATTTGGTATAAAAGTTTATACGATTGCTGTCGGGGGGAACGATAGCGAAGTAAAAGTTGATGAAAATACGCTCCGAGAAATTGCCCGTGAGGGAAACGGACAGTTTTTCAGAGCAACTGATAACCAAACCCTCCGAAATATCTTCGAGCAAATCAATCGCCTTGAAAAAGTAAAAATCAAAGATAATGTCTATCGTGATGTAGAAGATTTCTACTACATTTATCTCAACTGGGCTGTTGTGTTCTTATTAGCGGCTTTCTTCTTTAAAAATACCTTTATTGGTAATATTTTAGAAGATTGAGCATAGAAAATTACGGATGATACTCTGCATGACTTCTTTACAATTTCACTCCATCTAATTTATCAATACAAATGTCGAACAAACGAAAAATCATCTACGCTATCCTGTTAGTTGTGCTTGTAGGATTAGTTTATGCGGGCAATTTTGCCATTCAGTATGCCTATATTGGTTCATCGTATAATGCGAAAACTGTTTGTTCGTGCATGTTTGTTTCGGGGCGAGAGTTAGAAAATATCAAAAATGAAGAACTCTACGCCGTTCCGTTTTCTACTATAAAAGTAGATGAAGTCAATAAAGCCGTGACGGCTACTATTTACGGTTTGGCCGAAACCAAAGCCATTTACCGCAAAGGTTTGGGTTGTACGTTGGTCAATGAATTATCCGAAGAAGAAATTCGTAAACAGCCATCTGTTCCATCGGCCGATACACTGACTGAAAATCTTTTAATGGCAGATGATTTAGGTGGAATTGATAAAATCGCCTTAGAAAAAAGTGTTAATGAGGCTTTTCAAGAAAAAGACCCTCAGAATGTAATTCGTACAAGAGCGATTATTGTATTGCATGATGGAAAAATTATCGCTGAAAAATATGCTCCAACTATCAAACCCGAAACGCCGCTTTTGGGCTGGTCAATGACCAAGAGCGTAACGAGTTCTATGATTGGTCTTTTGGTGAAAGACGGAAAACTGGATATTAAAAAATCGGCTCCAATTACCGAATGGCAAAACGATGAACGAAAGAAAATAACCATCGACCATCTGCTTCGCATGAGTAGTGGACTTGATTTTGAAGAAAACTATGCTGCACCGAGCGATGCTACCCAAATGCTTTTCCGTAAGAAAGGGGCAGGGGCGTATGCCTTGCAGAGTAAAGCTGCTACCGAACCCGATAAAGTTTGGTCGTATTCGAGCGGAACGAGTAATATTTTGCAGGAAATTATTCGCCGACAATTTGCTACCCAAGCAGATTATTTTGCTTTTCCGTATCAGCGATTATTTCATAAAATAGGCATGAAAAGTGCCGTTCTCGAACCCGATGCCTCGGGAACTTTCGTGGGGTCATCGTTTATGTATGCCACGGCTCGTGATTGGGCAAAATTTGGTCAATTATATCTACAAGATGGTGTTTGGAATGGCGAACGTTTATTACCAGAAGGTTGGGTGAAATATTCAGCGACCGAAACACCACATTCGGACGGAAAATATGCCGCTCATTTTTGGCTCGACCACCAAGATAAAACTTTTCCGCAAGATGCTTTTATGGCCGTAGGGTTTGAAGGGCAATACGTAACCATCGTGCCATCGAAGAATTTAGTGATTGTTCGTTTGGGGTGTACGCCAAAAGATAATTTCAATCATTCTGCCTTGGTGAAGGGTGTTGTGGCAGCTGTGAAATAAGGATTTTAATTTAAAAAGGTAGAGACAAGGCATGCCTTGTCTCTACGGTATGGTTGTTATGGTATATTATTGTTTCATTAAACCAAATCGCCGTACAAATCAAATTCTTCGGCGTTATTGATTTTTACATTAGCAAAATCGCCCATTCTTACGTACTGCGAAGCTGGCACAAGTACCTCATTATCAACCTCTGGTGAGTCGAATTCTGTTCTTCCGATAAAATATCCACCTTCTTTTCTATCAAACAATACTTTGTAGGTATTACCGATTTTTGTTTGGTTCAATTCTGCCGAAATTCCTTGTTGAAGCTCCATGATAATATCGGTGCGTTCTTGTTTTACTTCGGCAGGAATATCATCGGGCATCGTAAACGAATGCGTGTCATCTTCGTGCGAGTATTGGAAAACCCCCAATCTATCGAAACGCATTTTTTCTACGAAATGATACATTTCTTCAAAATGTTCTTCGGTTTCGCCTGGATGACCCGCAATGAGCGTCGTTCTGATGGCAATATCTGGCACTTTCTCACGAATTGTGTTTATCAATGCCTCAGTTTTTGGTCGGTCAATGCCTCGACGCATGATTTTTAGCATTTCTGACGAACCATGTTGCAGTGGCATATCGAGGTAGTTACACACATTTGAGCGATTCTTCATTACATCTAAAATATCCATCGGAAAACCAGACGGATAAGCATACTGCAAGCGAATCCAGTCGATGCCTTCAACGTCCGATAATTTATCAAGAAGCTCGGCCAAATTACGTTTCTTATAAATATCAAGGCCATAATAAGTAAGGTCTTGAGCAATCAGAATTAATTCTTTTGTGCCTTTTTTTGCTAAATTTTGTGCTTGCAAAACCAATTCATCCATTGGGCGGCTCACGTGTCCACCACGCATGAGCGGAATTGCACAGAAGCTACATGGGCGGTCACAGCCTTCGGCTATTTTCAAGTAGGCGTAATGAGCGGGTGTAGTCAGTAGGCGTTCGCCAACTAACTCATGTTTATAGTCGGCTTTTAGGGTTTTCAGCATTCTTGGCAATTCATTTGTACCAAACCACGCATCAACCGTTGGTATTTCGACCGAAAGCTCATCTTTATAACGGTGTGATAAACAGCCAGTTACATATACTTTATCGACAATTCCTGCATCTTTGGCATCGACATAACGCAAAATCGTGTCGATAGACTCTTGCTTGGCATTATCAATAAAACCACAGGTATTAATGATAACAATATTGGCATCGTCTTTTTTCGACTCGTGTTCTACTTTCATGCCATTGCCTTTGAGTTGGGTATAAAGCACCTCCGAATCGACAAGGTTTTTTGAGCAACCGAGCGTAACGATATTGATTTTATTTTTTACTGTTCCTTTTGTTTTCATTTTCTTTTTAAACAATTCGGTAGAGCAGAACGCCCGCCCGATTGCTGTCCATATTTTTTTGCAAAGTTCGGCAAAAATACCTTGTTTTCCTATTCAAAAGGCAGGCTTTGCATAGTTTTACTGCAATTCTAACCAATCGCTTTACAGTGTTTTATATATTGCATCGAAAAATGAATGATTGCTTATAAAAATGACTCGTTTAAAAGAAATACCCAAACTCAACCCTTCGCAATTCGACGATTATCTTTTTGGAAATTGGAAGCCAAAAGTTTCGAGTTTGTATGAGCATTTTCATATCGAACGCATCGAAAATTATAAGTCTTTTCTGAAACTTCCCGTTTTACCGCATCGTCGTTCGGTTTATTTTTTCTTATATGTGACCAAAGGTTTTGCCATTCGAAGCAAAGGATTGAGTAATTATGAAGTAAAAGCCAATACATTTTTTTGTCTTTCGACCGACCAAATTACTTCGCTCGAAGCCATTTCTGAAGATATTGAAGGGTTTTACTGCCATTTTCAGCCCGAAATCTTCAATCATCCATTGTTAAATGTAGATATCGAAAAAGACTTTCCATTTTTTCAGATTACGGCCGAGCCGCTCATTCAGATTACAGACTCCGAGCGAATCACGCAATTATTAGAAATTCTGCTTTCCGAACGCACCCGCAACGAAAATAATCGTGCCGAAATTATTGCTCTTTATTTGAGTGCATTCCTGAAGGAAATTAGACATTTCGATAATCAAACGCCCAAAAGCAGCAATAATGCGGCTTCTAACCTTACGCAACGCTACAAAAATCTACTTTCTGAACTTATCTACGATAAAAAAACGGTTACCGAATTTGCTGAGATTTTGGCGGTTTCGCCTAATCATTTGCATAAATGTGTGAAGACCACCACAGGAAAATCGGCACACGAATTATTGGAAGAAATGCGGGTTTTGGAAGCGAAAGTCTTGCTCAAACAAACGCCTATGCGGATTGCAGAAATTGCGTTTAAGATTGGAGGCTTTGAGCCGAGCGATTTTTCGAGATTCTTTAAATCTAAGACAGGAATTTCGCCAAAAGAGTATCGAAATTTACAAAACTGATTGTTTTTGCCTATTTTATCTTTCCTTTTACCTACTAATCTTTCTTTTTATTATTCAATTTTGTATTGAAATAAGTCAATCAATTTTTGAGAAATAAAATGCAAGAAATAAAGTCTCCAACCGAATCACTTCAGTTAGAAATCAGGGATGAAATTTTACTGGTGGCTATCAATCGCCCCGAAAAACGCAATGCCTTCAACGATGATTTGGTTTTGGGTATCGAAAAGGTCTTCGAAAACATTCCACCGCAAATTCGTTGTGTAGTAATTTATGGATTGGGCAAGCATTTTTCGGCGGGACTTGACCTTTCTGAACTTCGAGAACGTGATGCCGTGCAAGGGCTTTATCATTCCCGAATGTGGCACCGAGCATTGGATAAAGTACAGTTTGGGCCTGTTCCAGTAGTGGCGGTTTTGCACGGAGCAGTTGTGGGTGGTGGACTCGAACTGGCATCGGCTTGCCACATCAGAGTTGCCGAAACCAGCACTTTTTATGCCCTTCCCGAAGGTCAACGTGGGATTTTTGTGGGTGGAGGAGCATCAGTACGAGTACCAAAACTCATCGGAATGGCTCGTATGATGGACATGATGTTTACGGGAAGAGTTTATAAGGCCGACGAGGGCGAACGAATCGGACTCGCTCAATATTTGGTAGAAGAAGGTCAAGGACTCGACAAAGGCATTGAATTGGCTAAGAAAATTGCCTCAAATGCGGGTATGACCAATTACGCATTGATGCATGTATTACCTAAAATTGTTGATTCTGGCCAAAACGAAGGTTTAATGATGGAAAGTTTGATAGCGGCTATTTCGGCCGATGCCCCCGAAGCCAAGAAAAGATTGACCGATTTTTTAGAAGGAAGAGCGAAGAAAGTAGGAGAGTGAGCAGATTTCGAGCTACGAAGTATCAAACATTAAGCATCAAACATTCAACATTATCATAGAATGTACAAAAATATCCCATTCGGCCCTACCAAAGCCTATAAAAAACAGCTCGAAAATGGCATTGTTCATTTTAGAAATGAGCAGAAATTAGAAGCTTTTCCAACAAAAATTACTGATAAGTTGGTGCATTGGGCCGCAACAAAGCCTAACCATACTTTTATTGGAAGAAGGAACCCTATCACGAGAGATTGGGTGAAATTATCGTATGCTGAAACTCTCGAAAAGGTAAAAAGCGTTGCTCAATATTTATTAAATCTTGAGTTTTCGCCCAATGAAACAGTTGTAATTCTCTCAGAAAATAGCCTCGAACACGCACTTTTGGTGTTGGCTTCGGTGCATATAGGTATTACTTACACGCCAATTTCGCCACCCTATTCGTTGGTTTCAGATGATTTTGGTAAGCTCAAACATTGCCTCGAACTCATGACCCCGAAGGTAATTTTTGCTCAGAGTAGTAAGGTGTACCAAAAAGCCATTGAGTTATCAAAAACACTTTTTCCCGATGCCATAATCGTTACGGCTGATGGTGAAAATGGTGTTTATTTTGAAGAAATGCTTCAAGTAAAAGCAACAGCCGATGTGGAAGAAGTTGCTTCAAAAGTAACTGCCGATACAATTGCCAAAGTCCTCTTTACTTCTGGCTCGACGGGTTTGCCCAAAGGCGTGATGAATCATCAAGGTATGTGGTGTGCTAATTTGCAGCAGATTACGCAGGTGTTGCCGTTTATGCAAGAGCAACCGCCCATTTTTATAGATTGGCTGCCGTGGAATCATACCTTTGGGAGTAATCATAATTTCGGATTGGCCCTTTATAATGGTGGAACAATTTTGATTGATGATGGAAAACCAACGCCCAAAGGCATTGAAGAAACCGTACAAAATCTCAGAGAAATTTCTCCAACGGCCTATTTTAATGTGCCAAAAGGCTTCGAAATGCTGATTCCGTATCTTGAGAAAGAGCCAGCCTTGCGAGAAAGTTTCTTCCGAAATCTCAATATTTTGTTTTATGCAGGAGCCAGTTTGGCTCAACCCGTGTGGAATCGTTTAGAAGAGTTGGCCGTAGAAACGATTGGCGTGAAAATTCCAATAATTACGGGTTTGGGCTGCACCGAATCAGGCCCTTCGGCCATGTTTGCTAATTGGGGCGGTGCATTTTCTGGACTTTTAGGCGTGCCAGTAGCAGGAATGAATGTAAAACTCGTACCCGATGGCGATAAAGTGGAAGCTCGTTATAAAGCATCAAATGTAACCAAAGGTTACTGGCGAAACCCCGAAGCTACGGCAGCAGCTTTTGATGAAGAAGGTTATTATAAAACAGGCGATGCCGTAAAGTTTTTAGATGAAACGAACCCCGACAAGGGCTTGGTTTTTGATGGCCGAATTGCGGAAGATTTCAAACTTTCTACGGGAACTTGGGTAAATGTGGGAGTGCTGAAAGCTAAAGTTATTTCTACGGGTTCGCCCATTATTCAAGATGTAGTTTTGGCAGGGCTTGATAAAGAATATATTGGAGCAATTTTATTCTTAAATGCCGATGCTTGCCGAAAATTAGCTAATTTGAATTCCGAAATATCAAATAAAGACGCATTTTTACATGCAGAAGTAGAACGATTTATCAATAATTGGTTGGTAGAGTTTAATAAAACCTCAACTGGGAGTTCGACGGTAATAAAAAAGTATGTAATTGCCCTTGAGGCTCCTTCAATTGATTTAGGTGAAATAACCGATAAAGGCT